>Ga0194063_10002351_pt1 | contig 11824 bp, 13 predicted proteins | sample SepL3720m_MetaG_FD_155459 | JGI IMG/M metagenome (GOLD analysis project Ga0194063, IMG submission 155459) | Anoxic zone freshwater microbial communities from boreal shield lake in IISD Experimental Lakes Area, Ontario, Canada - Sep2016-L373-20m | ecosystem: Environmental > Aquatic > Freshwater... | reverse complement strand
CTGGTGCCCGAATCTCCCGACAATCCGGCTGTTTTGTACACGGGGGGCGCTGGTGCCTCCGCACTCTCGCTTCCCCCCTGTCGCTTTGCTTACAAAACAGCCTTCTTTGTCGCGTGTTGTTTCTTCGTTATGCTTTCCTTGTCTTTCTTCCTCAAATTGATTTTAGAGGCGGTTTTGTGCGCTTCTTGCGTATCCGTGTTTTATGTTCCCTTTTCTGGTTCCTTTTAGGATGGCAGGTGGGGCAGTGGAGCAGGTGGGGCATTCCCATCACCCCTTTTCCTTTTGGAGGGGCAAGTAGGATAAAAAGAAAGAGTCGAGGACCGTAAAGACTTTTTTTCCTTCGCTCCGCTGCGGAAAAAACCGCTTCGCTAGTCTTGACTGCCTCGCCTTTTCTTTTTTTTCTTTTTTTGCCCTCCCAAAGGAAAAATAGGGGGGCTCTTATGATCAGCGTATCTTTAAGAGGTACTTGCAAGCTTGGTGGTGGTTTAAAGAACGGGGCAGGGGTTCTGGTTTCTTTTCTGGTTCTGTTTTGGTGCTTATAACTCAAAAGCACCAGGTCGCCGAGGTGCTTTGTGTATCCAGGTTTTTTGTGAATTGTGATATTTTGAGTTTTCTTTTTGGAGTTGAGTAGTGTTGAGCTTTTAGAAGGGGAGGTACTGGATGTTTCCTCCCCCGTTTTTTCCATCCCAGTGTTATGAAGTGTCGGGAGGTCTCACTTACAAGCGAAGTCATGCGTTTGTTCACTATCTCTATTTTTTCAGGTGTTGAGATTCACAACTTTATTTTTTGTGGAGTCATCGTTCTTCGTACCAATGACTCTTTGGAATCAGTTTTATAGTGGCGTCTATAAAGCTAATTCCAAGGAATCGTTGATGGTTTGCAATAACTCTTTGGAGGAGGCTGAAACCTGCTCGGGAAGACCTCCTCCAAGGAATCATTGCTTTGGTTCCTTATTCGACAATATGTCTTCTTACAAAAAATGGGGTGTCGTTGATTCTTTTGATGATCGCTTTAAATTCTTTTTTGTCTTCTGTGTTCACTGTGGGGTTTCTTGAAAGTCCGTCGAGTACATTGCAAATGGTGGCGTAGTCCATAGCTGGAAGCTCCAGGGTTACGCGGTCTCTTCGCATTTCTACTTTCATTCTTTCCATTTCTTCTTCGGTTACAGTTCGGGTTTTCGCCATAAATGGGTGGGTTAAAAAGAATAGGTTCCTTTTTTGGATTGCTGGATGCCTGAAAGCATGCAATGGGGTTTGGGGGTGTTCTTGTTCGAGAAACCAATATTGTGGGGGAAGTTCTTTTTTAGCGGGTGAAGCTTCCAATCTCCCGAAGTGGTCTTGCTTTTTCACGAAGGCTTCCTTACATATGGCTTTAATCCTTCCATACCTTCAAAAAAAGGAGGGGATACCTCATTAGGATTATTTTTAATAAATACATCCGGATTTTCAGATTCCCATTTCTTATACTTAATAAATCTCTCATTAGTTCTTAATAAAGAATTATTCGCATAAAGTTTTCTTTTTTCTTCCCAAAAACTAGCTAAAAGAGCCTTTTTATCTCCTTTAAAAACATTTTTCAAAGTTCCATTACTAACTGCATCCATGATGAGCTTTTTCTCATCAGAGTTATAAACACTCGTAGATAGCCAATTATTGGGAAGAAATTTCCCTTTTGACAATCTTTTAAGAGAAGAAGATGTTTTAAAAAAACTAGACATTCAAAGGGGGGTTACAGTAGTGGTGAAGTTTTAATTACAATCAGTACAAAAAGGTTGTATAATATTTAATGAGGAGGATTTATACGCCATTGGTCCTCCTCATTTTTCAAATTTCCAAATCTCCTTCATTGTTGATAATTCCAAAGATTTTTTGCTTGAAGAACATTTTTCGTGTGCCGTAACTTTCAGATTTAAATTGTAGGTCTACCATAAATTTAATTCTTCGATGTTCGTCGCAAGCAGTTTTAATTTGCTCATATAGTTCGTCCGTGATGTGAGAAATATTGTAGGATTGAATTTTTTCGGGGAGTCCTGTATTTCCAAAGATGACTACTTCTATTTTGTCGTATCGTGATGGCTCTGCTTGACTGGGGTATGGAATCTCTTCTCGTGGGTCAAACATGCCGATGATTTTTGCGTCAATAAGAACGCTTTCTTGGAGCTGGTTCATAAAAAGTTTGTGTGAAAATGTTTGTGTTCGTTCTTGCAAGGGAACATTAGTGTTATTACACTGTAACGCAATGCTGTCAAATGAAAATTACAATGTAACTATGTTTTGTTATACAAAAAAACCGCTTTTTATAGCGGTTTAATATAAAGAGATGTTTTTATTTTAAATTTTAAGCCATAATTATTCTTTTATCTTCAGGTCGATCGAATCCTTCAAACCATTGTTCAAAAAATTCTTCTTCATATTGAATATCATCTGGCATCATTTCGTCTTCTTTTTCAGGTGTCATGTCTATTGCATTTATAGCATGTTCTCTTTTTTCCTTTTCCCCTAAAAATGGAGATATCCAGCGATCAATAGTTGTATGAGAGACTTTGAAAAATTTCGCAATTCTTCGAAGAGAAGCACCTTCTTTATAAAGAAAACATGCAGCAGAAATTTTATTATCTTTAGTTTCTTGTGTTTCCTCTTGAACTCTTCCTGCTGTAAAACTATCAAAAAAAGACCCACAATTTTTACACTTGAATAATTGAATATCATAATTTTTCTTTTTCCTTAGTCCATGTTTAATAACCTGATCAGTTGATTCACAGATTGGACATGAGACTTTTGATTTTAAAGATTCTTTACTTTCTTCCATAGTGTTTTGGAATAATTTAGTGACCGCCAGGTAGCCACAGGATAGCATATTTTTGCGTTTTTTTCCATTGGCTTCAAAACTGGTGTCCTCGATAGGAATCGAACCTACGACCTCCCGGACCGCAACCGGACGCTCTATCCACTGAGCTACGGGGACACACTAAAGCGGCAAAAGAAGTGTAGGGGAGACGATGAAAAAAATCAATTTCTGTTTTTTAGGGGGGGGTGATGCTGTAGAAAAGTATGGAAGGCTTTTCAAGATATACGGGTATGCCGTATAATCTGGTGCAAAAAATATGTAAAAATTGAGAAGGTTGTCTTCTTCCTCTTTTTGGTCTGGTGATAAGAACCGATTGCAATATTTTTACGCGATTTTTCTCTCATACATTCTCTTTCTCCTCCGTGTGAAAAAAGTGCTTATCCTTCTTTCTTCTTTATTGCTGCCGGGAAATGAATCAAATATATCAGCGGAACAGAATATTCCTCATCCCAAGATTGTAGCTTTAAGCGATAGTATTACAAGGAAAATGTTGCCCTATTTGCATCATGCAGAGACTAATATTTCTATGGAGGGGGGAAGTAAAAATGCTGCGGAAAATACTTCCACAGAAAATATTCTGGCTTCTTCTGAAAATTTATTGCCTTTTATTCGGCATGTGGATGTTAATGGGGTAATTCTATGGATTTTTATGGTCTTGAAACCATGGCGAAAAAAATTTGAGTCATTGTCATGTGATTCTTCTTCCTCAAAACCAGTTCAAAAAATTGGAAATACACAACCCGCACAACTTGCCCCCGCGAATGATGTTCCAAAATCTTTAAAACATACCAACAACCCCCTGGTAAAAATAAAAATAGGAGGGCAAGAATTTTCCTTAAAATCGGATATTGCAAATGTTCTCAGTGCGCTTCCCAAGGAACAGAAAAACAATATTTTTAACAAGCTCGTTGTTGATGAAAGGGGGGACTTCCTCGAGTGTGAAATGTTTGTTTCTAAAATACCGTTCCCCATTCGTCACCTTTTTGCACGAGAAATGGAGAAAAATACAGATCTCAATTTTATTCATTTTTTAAAATATAACAGAGCTGTAGAAGGAGGAATGTTCCATATCGAAATTGTTTGTACCCATACACAAAAAGTACAAGAGATTTTCGAAAGATATCCGGAGGTAAAATCGTTAAAAATCTATAATTTAAGAAACATTCAAGGGCTTTTGTTTCCATGTACGCTAGAAGAATTGGAATTCGTTTCGCTCTTTTCTCTGGAAAATATTGCTGCTCTGAAGGCTTGTAAAGCGCTCAAAATCCTTCATTTGCCCAAAATAGCACTATCAGATATCCCATCTGATATATGGAATAGTCTTCCGGATAAGGTAGGAAAAATTTTTGCAGCTGATGGGAATCTTACTCGTAATGGAGTGGGAAAATTGAATTTCTCTGGTGTTGCAGAAGTTGCCGCCCAATTAGAACAAATGTCTTCAATTGTTGAGGATTCTTATGACGATTAAGAGTATGATGTTGGTGGAGGGCTATTTTTAAAAGGGCTTCTTTTGACACGCCTCTTTTTAACCCATACAATAAGGAATGGTTTTTCCACTTCTTTTTTCTTTTTTATGAAAACTCTTAAAACTCCATTGGATCCCACAAGTCTCACCGATTCTGAACGCAAACATATTCCCCACATTACCATTGAAGGAAATATGGTTACGGTGGTGTGTGGAGACGGCATTTTGCACCCTATGGAAGAAGACCATTATATTGTGTATATTGAGCTTTTTCGGGGAGACGAATCTCTCGCAAAAAAAATGCTCAATCCTGGAGATGAGCCAAAAGCGGTTTTTGAGGTTGATGATACCGAAAACCTTCGAGCAGAAGAACTCTGCAATTTGCACGGTATTTGGGGGTCTTTGTAAAACGCAATAGGAGAGACCGGTCCCAAGGCCAGTCTCTCCAAAAACAATATATCAAAAGACGGGTTTACCACTTGTCTCTCTCCCATTCTTATGTTTTCCAGAGAAGACCAACAACGGCGAGAGGCGGAGATGCTTCCGGCATACGCTTTAAAAAATGCCTTTTCCAAAGGTCGAAAATATCCGGAAGCGCACCATGCTTTTCGGCTTGATTTTGCGCGCGATAGAGACCGAATTGTTCACACGAAAGCGTTTCGCCGATTAAAAGGAAAAACTCAGGTTTTTGTGGCACATCATGGTGATCATTTTCGATCTCGATTAACGCATTCTTTGGAGGTGGCTCAGGTGGCACGCGTAATGGCACGGGCATTAGGAGCCAATGAAGACATGGTGGAAACCGTAGCCTTGGCGCATGACTTAGGACATACCCCTTTTGGCCATGCGGGACAAGATGCGCTTAATGCTTTGTTAAAACCGTTTGGAGAATCATTTGAGCATAACGCCCAAAGCAGACGGATTGTAGAGGTCTTGGAAATTCATCATCCTCATCCTTATGGCTTAAATCTTTGTGAGGAAACGCTAGAATGCCTTTGTAAGCATCCCACGGTGCAAGAACGAGAGCGGTATAATCTTCCACAACAAAATTTTTTGGAAGGGCAAATAGTAGATATTGCGGATATGATTGCCTATCTTGCCCACGATTTAGAAGACGGGCTTTGTGCCGGGCTTCTTTTAGAAGAGCAGGTGCAGAATCTTCCTCTTGTGAGGAGGATGGGGAATACTGGTTTTTCTCTTTCTGCCTTGGTAAATATGCTGGTGGAAGATGTGGTGCTTTGTTCTGCTCACCATCTCCAGGTGCTTTTGCCTCAAAATCCAGAAGATATTCGGAGGTCAGATGTTGCAGTGGCGCGATTTTCGGACCCATTTTTAGTGGAAGTTCAGGGCTTAAAACGGTTTTTATATGATGCCATGTATCAACACCCCACCGTTACCGCACAAATAGATTTTGGCGTGCGGGTCATAGAAACACTATTTGATTATTACATAAAACATCCTCAGGATCTTCCAGAAGATGAGCAACGCGCAGAAGACCCAGTTTTTATCCGGGTAAAAGATTTTATTGCCGGTATGACGGATGTGTTTGCCATTGAGCAACGCAAGAAAATTTTAGGGAAGGGGATTTAATCATACGGATTTCTGTTATACTCCCCGCCGTATTTTGTCTCCTTCATGAAAACTCCTACTTTGTTGCGTGAGGCGTTGCCCTATATTCGTCAATTTTCAGGGAAAACCGTGGTGCTGAAATTCTCTGGGAAAAATCTGGATGCAAAAAATTTTGAGAATATTGTGGCGGATATTTCGCTGCTCCATGCGCTGGGAGTTCGCATTGTTATTGTCCATGGGGCGGGGCCTCAAATTGAAGCACACCTCCCTAAAAATTCCCTTAAAATTCATGGGCTGCGGGTTACGAGTACCGAAGAAATGGATATTATCACATCTCTTTTGCCGGATATTACCCACCGGATTAGCAATCATTTACGGGATTGGCGGTTAAATCCTGTTATTTTCCCATCGGCGGTTTTTCGGGTGGGTCAAAAAGATTTTGGGCCAGAGCACAAAAATCATCATACGGGGGAAATTACAAAAGTATCGGTGCGAACTCTCGAATCTGCTTTAGAGGAGGGTCTTATTCCTGTCTTTTCTCCTCTGGTTTCCAATGAAAATGGGGAGATATTTAATGTGAATGCCGATGAATTAGCCGTAGAACTTGCAGTGGATTTAAAAGCGAAAAAGCTTGTTTTTTTTAGTGATGTGCAGGGAATTGTGGATGGCGAAAAAAATCTTATTTCCGTTCTTTCTCTGCAAAAAATTCCAGAACTTTCTGAAAAAAATATTATTTCAGGAGGAATGATTCCCAAAGTAAAGGCGTGTGAAAAGGCTATTTTAGGCGGTGTAAAGCGGTGTCATATTGTAAATGGCTTGCAAGATGGTGCTTTGCTGACCGAATTTTTTACACGGGAAGGATGCGGAACAATGATTCTGGATGATCCAGTAGCGTATCAGCATGTGAGACCCTCGCAAAAAGACGATTTTGGAGTTCTGGTGCGACTGTTAGAAGAAAATGTACAGGAGGGATACTTGCGCCCCAGAACTCGCGAAGAGGTCGAAAAATCCCTTTCCGAGTATCTTATCTTTGAAATTGATGAGCAGATAGTGGGATGTGTTTCTGTTCGGCATTTTAAAGGTATGGCGGAAATAGGAGCGCTGGCGATTCAGGAAAAATTCCGGACTCAAGGTATTGCGAAAATTCTTTTGGAAGAAGCAGAAAAAAAAGCAAAAGAGGAAGGATTTTTGCAGGTGTTTGCTATTACCATCCTTGCTGGAGGATTTTTTCAGGCGCTGGGATATAAAGAGGTTTCACGCGATACCATTCCGTTGTCTCGCCAAAAAGATATAGAGCACACCGAAAAACGGGTATACGGAAAAATTTTGTAGAGACGCCCCAGCGGGGAATATTGGTTCGTTTTATAAAGAGACGCCCTAGCGGGGAATATTGGTTTGTTTTATAAAGAGACGCCCCAGCGGGGCGTCTCTACCAGTTCGTGTTTATTTGCGCAAAACCCCTCCCCATTCTATTACAGTAAATCCTTCTCGTTTGGGTGTAACAATTTTAAAGGGTTCTACTGAAATAGGCGCAGAAAGCGGTTGAAAATCCATAAGAATTCGAACTACCGTATTTGGCTTTGGAGTAATGGTGAGCGGTGCTAGCTGGTTCATACCTTGTGTGCCGAGAAAGGTCACAAAATAATAGGGGGAATCCTGCATTCGTGGCTCCCAAAATTCCAAAAAGTCTGCGGTTTCTTTTTCGTTTAACCCCAAAAGAGCCAATTTCTCCACCAGAAAAGAATGCACTTCACTTTGCGGAATACTCCATCCTTTTGTGGGAGTCTGGTACAGTCCGCCTCTTCCTTCCCAAAACAGGTACTGGTATTTTTTGCCAGAGGAGATTTCTGTGAGCTCTCCATTGGGTTTGGCGTTTACAGTCCATCCATTGCCATATTCGGGAATAGAAACACTCATTCCTCCTTGTGGTTCTACTTGTACGGACACTTTTTCTTCCTGCTGTGGATACAGGTAAATAACCGGTTTTCCGCATTCAGCTTGAGGAATAAACTTGGAGTTCTCAAATTTTATCAGTCGACCAAATGGGTCTCTCCAGAAAAATACGGGATGAGTAGCCGTAAAATCGGAATAAGAGATTTTTTTTCCTTCGTAAACGCTGTATTGGTCTGTATAGATAAATTTTAAAAATGGGTGGTTCGGGTCTTTGAGTTCAAAAATCACATCTCCATTGGGGGCGGTTCCCGTTTGTGCCAGGTCTTTTTCACCAGCAAAAGGAATTTTTTTATCTCCCGCAGTAAAAGAGTCAGTAATAACAGATGCGAGATTTTTACTTCCGCACCCTCCAATGTCCGTGTAGCTGTACTCGTTTTTATTTTTTACACCTCCAGTCCAGGTAAGAGAGGGGATTTGATCCCGAAGAATACTGGGAACGAGCTCATAGATTTGAAATGTCCCGTCTTTAAGAGAGAGATAAATTCCACTGGTGGGTTTTTTTTCTGAATTTGCCTCAATTTTTCCTTCAAAAGAGAGGTCTCCGTATGGTTCAAAAGAGGCGATCTTCTCTCCGAGTACAGCGTTTTCTTTCAAAACATTGGCAAATGTTTTTTTGATGGAGATTTTTAAACCACTGGTACTTTGAAGAGTGATAGTTTCTGGAGGAGAAAGTTCTGGAATGACCAATTGGTTATCAAATAAGAACGCGGCGAAAACACTTTTTCCATTCTCCAGTTTTTCATTTTGTAAATTTGAATCAGTCCCTTTGGTGAGAATGGTAATTTTTTTGTTGTTTTCAAGGGCTAAAAATTCAGATGGGCACATGATATCGTTACTACTGATATTTGAGGCCTTTATAATTTTGTAATCCTTATATTTTCCAGCCGTAAATACTCCAAACTCTATGTATTGGAGAGGAATATCGTTTTTATCTTTTTTCCAACAACTGCCCTCTTGTGTATCCTCTTTAGGGGCGATACCTCCGATATCTGGTCTTTCTTTGGGGGTGGTGTTCCAGGTAATAGCAGAGGGAGGAATAGGATTTTTTTCCACCACAGTAAATATCTCAGAACTTTGAAGAGGGCTTGGTGAGGGGGGAATCGTAGGTGTTGTGGTAGCAGTGGGAGTTGGAGTTGCGATAACAACTGCCTGAGTTGGCAATGGAGCCGGTGTATTTGCCGTTTGCATGGGGTTTTCACATCCCGCAAAAAGAAAAAGGGGAAGGAGGAAAAGAAGGTTTTTCATAGGGAAAGAAAAAAGGTGTTCATCTGTATAGTCGGAGGAAGGTTACACTTTATAGAGAAGTTTTCTCTGTTTTGAAAAAAACTCAGGAAATTGAAAGGCTTTTCTTCAGTGCCACATCAAGATTGATTGTTTCCAAAAGTGAAAGTTTCCCAAATTTTTTTATGAGTCGGGATTGAGAAATGGTGAGCATTTGGTTTGCCTTTATAAAAGACCTTTCTGAAAGCCCATTTTCTTCATTGGGTTCTACGCAAACATCTAAAGCTGGATTATTGGTTTTTGTAGAAACGGCTACAATAATAGTGTTGGGTGAATACTGGTTCCCAATGTCGTTTTGTATAATTACGGCAGGACGAATTCCATCTTGTTCGCTTCCACGAGCAGGAGAAAAAGAAACAAGCCAAATATCTCCTCTTTTAACGGTCTCCATATGGAAAGTCTTCAAAAAATGTTTGTACTGCGATTTCCGAGAAGTCATCTTTTTGCAATGCTTCTTGCAGATACCCGTTTTGGAGTTCTAATTCTTGCTCTTTTGTTTGAAGGATTATAATTATTTCTTCTAAAATATCGCTCTGAGATTTTTTCTTCTTCTTCGCATATTGAGTTAAGAAATCTCGAGTACTGGGGCGAAACGAAAGCGAAGTTTTTACTCTCATAATTTACCGAAAATGTTCGGTATTATTTATACCGACTTTTAAGGGGGCTTACAAGGTTTTTCTTGGTATCACTATTTTCCCGCTTTTTATCTCCTCTTTCTCAGTTTTTCCTACTGCTGATTTTTCGGCATAATTTTGTAAAAATTTTCTCCGTTCATCCCCATTCATAATGCGTGCAGAAAAATTGGCATTCCGATACATCGGAAAAAAAGAGATTTCTACTGTATCTTTTTCTATTACCATTCCGAGTGTGAGCCCTGTACGAACCTCTTCGGAAAATATTTGGTCAAATATGAAATTTCCAAGAGAGTAAAAAATGGGTTTCCCGTTATATATTTCCATGGGTTGCACCACATGGGGGTGATGCCCGATGATCATATCCGCTCCTGCGTCTACCAATTGTTTTGCCGTTTTTTGTTGAGAAGGGGGGATTCCGGTAAAATATTCTGTTCCCCAGTGCGCATAGACGATTATAAAATCAACTGCTGGACGAATACGCTTTATTTCATCTAAAACGGTTTGAGGATCATGTGTAAAGAGCTCATGGTATGCTACAAATCCTATTTTTACGCCGCGAATTTCTTTTATCACCGAAATATTTTGTGTGTTAAAAGGATGCCCAAAAGTGCTTATACCGGCAGATTCTAAATAATTTTTCGATTCCGTGTATCCAGATTTTCCAAAGTCCAAGGTGTGGTTATTTGCTAGGCTGGCAATATTTATGCCATCATCAAAAAGATTTTTGGAGAGCGACGGATTCACGGTAAAATTGGTCATGTCTCCCTTTGGAGGATGAGGAGCTTTCGGAGTCATCGCTCCTTCGTGATTTACCAGTGTTATATCTTGTCCCGAAAGAAAGCGTTGAAAAAAGGGGTCTATAATATGCTCTATCCCTTTTTTTTCTATCGTTTTTCGGATGTATCGGTCCATCATAATGTCTCCGGTTGCGAGGATGGTAATCTTCTCTTTTTGCCCTCCCTTTTTACCCGAACCCGGGGAGAAAAAATACCCCGTAATATAACTAGTGGGCATTTCTTGGTCTGGATTTTTAAGAATTTTTGAGGAGTTGGAGTTTTGAAGCATTTCAAAAGAGGTATATCCTTTTTCTTTTGCGAGCAGAATAAGGGTTTGTAAGATGGGGCGAGAATCAATGTCTACTCGTTTTGCGCCTTCAGTATCTAAACTTTTCAGGACTGAAAGGCTCATTTGGTCATGAAAATCGGCAATATCGCTCGTGAGATCATGAGAAAAATCTGTCGATTCAATAACTACTGCATCTGGTGTGAGATTTTGAGAGAGAAATGATTCTAGCTTTCGTATATCCTCCGTTGTGGCGGAATCATCCACCGCGAAAGGAACGATTTGCGCAGATGGGAATGATTTTTTGACGAATGCCACGAGCCCTGAAATTCCGTGTTCCGCCTGCATCATATCTTTGGGCATTTGAGGAAAACCGCTTTTTTCCAAAGTTTCTGAATTGGTAAATAAAAATCCAAAGGGGGTTTTCCAGGGAAGGGCGCTCATGAGAATGGTTTTTCCTCCACGGTGGTGGTGGTTGGGGGAGAGCAAAAAAACAGTTTTTATTTCGGGAGAGCCAGCAATATCCATCACTTGTGCAATAAAATGCGGAGCCAGGAGATGGTGATTGACGATAAAAATTTGAGAAACATTTTTTACAGTCTTATCGGGCGCTTGTTCTGGATGAGTGGAGGTGAGAGTTTTGGCACTTTCATAGGCATCTTCGTAAAATTTGGGAGTACTAAAATACGACCGGAGATATTCTGATGGATCTTCTGGTGTGACACTGAGAGTTTGAGAGGCTTCTGGATAAGTATTAACCGCTATGCGCTCAGATATTTTCCACCAAAAAAGTGTAAAAATAGTGCAAGCCGGTATGAGAATGAATAGGAAAAATTTTTTCATAGTGCAGAGAAAATAACCGCATTTGTACCATACCATTTTTTCTTTTTTTCTAAATAACTCCTAGATTTTAATTCGAAGTGCAACAGAGTGAATTAAAATGAGGAGGAGTTTCAATTCGAATTGAACAGGGGAAATGAGTAGCAAAGACTTGAGCAGGGGTTTGGTAATT
>Ga0194063_10002349_pt1 | contig 11828 bp, 11 predicted proteins | sample SepL3720m_MetaG_FD_155459 | JGI IMG/M metagenome (GOLD analysis project Ga0194063, IMG submission 155459) | Anoxic zone freshwater microbial communities from boreal shield lake in IISD Experimental Lakes Area, Ontario, Canada - Sep2016-L373-20m | ecosystem: Environmental > Aquatic > Freshwater... | reverse complement strand
GCGAAGAACGGCCGGCTGGCGACCGGAGCGTCTCCTGGCCAGCGCCTCAGTCGAAGAACATCAGGCTGACCACCTTGCCCATGTCCTCGGCGGTGCGGCAGCTGCTGAGCAGGGTTTCGCTGTCGTGGAAGGCGTAGCAGATCAGCTGATCACAGCGGTTGATGATCTCCTGGTTGCAGAGGCTGCTGGCCATCGGCAACGGCAACTCATCGTGCTCAGGCTTTTCCACCAGATGCAGCACCAGCTCGAGCTGGTCGCGCGATTCGAGCGGCTGCCGCTCCAGGCTCTGGGGCAACAGCACCGTCAGCCGCCCTGGGTCGACCTCCAGAACGCTGCGGATCACAGCCGAGTTGACCCCCTGGGCGCCGGAAGTGATCAGGTTGTGGCCTTCCTGGGCCAGGGAGCGGGCCACCAGCTCCACCAGGTGAATCGACACCACCGGCACATGGCGGCTGCCCAGGATGGCAATGCGTCGCTTGCCCCGGTCCTGGAGCATGGCCAGTTCCTGGGCCAGGGTGTCAATCCGGTCGAGCGCCGGAAAATCTAGGGACCGGGTCACCCGTTGCCGACCTGAATTGCCTTGAACTTAGCAGTGTTGCCGGGGCCGCAGCGCTCAGGCACGAACCGGCAGCCTCAAGCGCTCGAACAGGCGCTCGAAGCGGCAGTTCTCCTCCACCAGCCGGATCGCGTAGGTGGCCTTGACCGCTTCATGCAGGCGCACATGGCCGATCGCCGCCTCGATCACCTCCACCGTGGTCAGGGTGTCGTGATCGACCTTGAGCACCGGCACCTCCAGCTCCTCGGCCCGGCTGATCAGCTGGGGCAGGGGCTCCCCGGCGCCGGTGAGGATCAGACACTGGGTGGAAGCCTCCAGGGCCGCCAGCTGGATGTCGGTGCGATCGGCACCGGTGACCACGGCCATGTTGCGGCGGCGGCGGAAGAACTCCATGGCGGAGTTCACGTTCATGGCGCCGATCGAGAGGGTCTCCACCAGCAGATCGGTGCGGTCCTGGCAGCAGAGCACCCGGGCCGCCAGACGCCGGCCGAGCTCGCTGACCGTGACACTGCGCAGCAGGGGACTGCGGGGCATGACGCCGAACACGGGCAGACCGAGCCGCTCCAGGGCCGGCTCCAGCTCCTGGCGCAGCTGGGGAACCTGCTCCGGCGTGACGGCGTTGAGCACGACGCCGGCCAACAGATCACCCAGTTGCGGGCGGGCCTCCAGCAGGGGATCGACGCTGCGGCTGTCGACCCAGTTGTGGACGAGCACCACGGGGGCCTGAAGGGCACGGGCCATCTGGACCAGGCCCAGGCCGAACAGCTGACCTTCGCTGAGGGTGCCCGCCGCCTCCAGCAGCACCAGCTGGTCAGCGGCGGCGGCGATGCGCTGCTGCAGTTCCACGAAGGCCGCCCCTGGAGCCAGCTCACCACTCAGCAGGCGGCGATGCACCGAACCGGGCTCCTGGACCTGCAGGGAGGGCAACAGCTGACTGGCCGGCAGGCCCAGGGTGGCGCCGATGAAGCGCACATCGGCATCGAGGAATGGATCGACGTCCTGCCCGGAATCAGCGGCAGAGCCCGAAGCCCCAGCGGCTGCGGACATCCCAGCATTGGCGCCCTCCGGCTCGGAGTCGAGATCGTCGAGGCAGGTGGCCAGGGGCTTGCCGAACAGGATCGACACACCCTGGCGATTCAGCTGATGCGCCAGACCCAGCACCACCGCCGACTTGCCGCTGAAGGGTTCACACGAGCCGATCAGAAGCGGAGGCTGGGCGGAAGTGGGCATGGAGCGACCTCGCCGGGGCCTGGGGATTGGCCGCCAATCTAGGCAGGTTCAATCCCGCAGGCCGAAGGTGGAGCACGTACAGCCGACGATCACGGTGGCCATCACCGGGGCCAGTGGCGCCTTCGGCCAGGCCCTGCTGCGCCAGTGGCAGCGGCGCGGCGCCCGCCTGATTGCCCTCACCCATGGGGAGGCCCCTTTGCTGGTGGCTCAGAGCACGGGCGAGGCCGTGGCGCTTGAGCAGGTGCGCTGGCAGGTGGGCCGGGAAGCCGACCTGCGCCCGACCCTTGAAGCCGTGGACGTGCTCGTGATCAACCACGGCATCAATCCCCACGGCCAGCGCAGTGCCGCCGCCAGCGAGCGGGCCCTGGAGATCAATGCCCTCAGCGCCTGGCGACTGCTGGAGCTGTTCGCCGAGGTGGTTGAGCAGCGCCAGTCAGCGGCGGCTGCCCCCGGCCCCGATCGCCCCCGGGCGGAGGTCTGGCTCAACACCTCCGAGGCGGAGATCCAGCCGGCGATCAGCCCGCTCTATGAGCTCAGCAAACGGCTGCTCGGCCAGCTGCTGAGCCTGCGGAGCCTCGATCTGGCCGACAGGCTGCGCCTGCGGCGCCTGGTGCTGGGGCCGTTCCGCTCCGCCCTCAATCCGATCGGCGTGATGACGGCCGACTGGGTGGCCGGCCAGGTGCTCAGGCAGGCCGTGGACTGGAACTGCTCCCTGGTGATCGTCAGCCCCAACCCGCTCACGTACGTGCTGATGCCGCTGACAACCCTGAGCCGCTGGGTCTATTTCCGGCTGACGACGCACCCCTGACGACGCACCCCTGAGCACGCCCCCCTTGACCAAGCTCAGCTGAGCCGGCAGGCCGAGATCAGAAATCGCGGTCGGTGAGGATCTCGCAGCCATCGCCGGTGACGACGATCGTGTGCTCCCACTGGGCCGAGAGCGAACCGTCCATGGTCACCACCGTCCAGCGGTCCTTGAGGGTGCGGCAATCCTTGCTGCCGGCGTTGAGGATCGGCTCCACCGCCAGGGTCATGCCGGCCCGCAGGGTCATGTTGGGCAGATCCCGAGTGCGGAAGTTGAACACCGAGGGCTCCTCGTGCAGGTTGCGGCCGACGCCATGGCCCGTGTAGTCCTCGACCACGGCGTAGCCGTGGGCCTCGACGTGGTCCTGCACGGCTCCGGCCAGCTCCAGCAGGGTGCTGCCGGCCTTCACCGTGGCCAGCCCCTTCATCAGCGATTCCTGGGCCACACGACTGAGGCGGCGGGACGCCTCGCTGGCGCCGGCGCCGACGGGGATCGTGACGCAGCTGTCGCCGTGGTAACCCTCGAAATAGGCGCCGGTGTCCACCTTGAGCAGATCGCCGTCGCGGATCAGCTGGCGCTCGCCGGGGATGCCATGCACCACCTGGTCATTGATGCTGGCGCAGATGCTGGCCGGGAAGCCGTGGTAGCCCTTGAAACTGGGGGTGGCGCCCATTTCGCGGATACGTCGCTCGGCAAAGCGATCCAGATCGGCGGTGCTCATGCCCGGAGCGGCGATGCCGATGATCTCCCGCAGCACCGTGGCGACGATGCGGCTGGCCTGGCGCATGATCTCGATTTCGCGGGCGGATTTGATCTCCACGCCGCGGCGGCCCTTCTGGATGCGGGGGCCGCTCTGGGTGGCCAGACCGCTGGCGCCCTGTCCTGACTGGGTATGGGCCAGCAGATCAGCAAAGAGATTCATGCGGCGGGCGCTGGGGGAAGTTGGATCGGCCGGATTCAAGTTATCAATGGCGTCACCCTGACTGTCGTCTTTGCCGTGTCCTCCGAGTCCTCCCCGGCTGCGGCCCAGCCCCTGGCCGTCCGGCTGCGGCAGGCCCACGCCAGCCTGGCCCCCCTGGTGCTGGCGCCGCTGCTGCTGACGGTGATCAGCGGTGTCAGCTATCGCCTGCTGCGGGACTGGGCAGGCCTGGAGCGGGATCAGGCCCATCTGCTGATGGTTCTGCACGAGGGGGAATGGCTGAAGAACTGGTTCGGACCCAACGGTGAAACGGTCTACGTGCTGCTCAACGGCCTCGGGCTGCTCTGGATGCTGGCCAGTGGCGGCTCCATGGCCTGGCAACGGCTTCAGCGCCAGTGGCGACGTCGCTAGGGAGGGGGTCACCCCAGCCGGTACACTGGTGGTTTGGCCAGGCTTCGCGGAATCGGGATGGCAGCGGAAACAACAGAGCAGAACAGGTCCGAACAGGACAGCCCAGTCCTGGAGAGCGATCTCCAGGCTGGTGCCGAGCAGGACAGTGCTGTGGCAAGCGCCGCTCCGGCGGTGAAAGCCACCACCGGCAAGCTCAGCGCCTACGACATGATCAAGGCCTTCGAGGCCGAGCAGCTCAAGAGCGACCTACCCGAGATCTACGTCGGCGACACCGTGCGTGTCGGCGTGCGGATCCGGGAAGGCAATAAGGAGCGGGTTCAGCCCTACGAAGGTGTCGTGATCGCCAAGCGTCATGGCGGCCTCAACGAGACCATCACCGTGCGTCGCATCTTCCAGGGGATCGGCGTCGAGCGGGTGTTCATGCTCCACAGCCCCCAGGTCGCCTCCGTGAAAGTGGAGCGCCGGGGTAAGGTGCGCCGGGCGAAGCTCTTCTACCTTCGTGACCGGGTGGGTAAGGCCACTCGGGTCAAGCAGCGTTTCGATCGCTGACTTGCAGCCTTGAAGCCACGGCTCGAGCAGAAGCTCCCCTCCGGGAGCTTTCTGCAGAGAGCCGTGTCCTTTATGTCCCAAGGGCCATCGCCTTGCGCCGTTAGTTCAGTTGGTAGAACGCAGGTCTCCAAAACCTGATGTCGGAGGTTCGAGTCCTCCACGGCGCGTTCGATGGCCTTAATCGCAATTATTTGCTTCCGAACATGGAGTTGGATCTACAGCCCGGTGACGTCGTGAAGGTGCTGGAATCCGCTGCCCTTGGCTGGGTGCGGGCTCGGGTGATCCGGGTTAAATCCGGTGGCCGGGTGGTGGTCCAGAGTGATCAGGGTCGGGAGTTCACCGCCCGGGGCAATCAGGTGCGCCTGATTGAACCCGCCGGTTTCCGCCCCTAGCAATTCCAGGCTCCGCATCGACAACCGATCGGATCCACCATCACCGCTCACCTGTTGGCCAGAACGGGTGAGCTTTTTTATGGCATCTCCTGAACAAGTCCGGACATCTGCACAACTGTTCAGCACGGACTGGGGGACGGATGGAGATCTCGCCAAGGAAGCCAGTGCAGATCGCCGACGACGGCTGATCGGAGCAAACGCCTCAGCCATGGGCCTGTCCCTGAACAGCGGCAGCTCCGGCCGCACCCGGATCAACGACTGCTCCTGCCCCGTTGACGGGGGGACACGTCACGTTGGATACTTCCTTGGTCGGCGCCTGACGCCGGCATGTTCGTGCCTCCCCGGCACGGCGAGTTCAGCCCCATCGGGCTGGGCTGGGACTGTAGTTCAACCGGTTAGAGCACCGCCCTGTCACGGCGGAAGTTGCGGGTTCGAATCCCGTCAGTCCCGTTCAGATCACCTGGGAGATTGAAGATGGCCGTCGCCGGATCGGTGCGTGTCCGTCTCGCCCCCAGCCCCACAGGCACGCTGCACATCGGCACAGCGCGCACAGCCGTCTTCAACTGGTTGTTTGCCCGTCACCACGGCGGCAGCTTCTTGTTGCGCATTGAGGACACCGACCGGGAGCGCTCCAGGCCGGAATACACCGCCAACATCCTGGAAGGGCTGCAATGGCTTGGCCTCGACTGGGACGGGGAGCCGGTGATCCAGAGCGAGCGGATCGAGGCCCACCGAAGCGCCATCGCCCAGTTGCTGGCCAGCGGTCATGCCTACCGCTGCTATGCCAACGAGGCGGAACTGACCGCCATGCGGGAGCGCCAGCAGGCCGAGAACCGGGCGCCCCGCTACGACAACCGCCATCGCGACCTCAGCCCCGAGCAGGAACAGGCCTTCCTGGCGGCAGGACGTGAGGCGGTGATCCGCTTCCGCATCGATGACGGTGCCGTGATCACCTGGCATGACCTGGTGCGTGGCGAGATGCGCTGGTCCGGCAGCGACCTGGGCGGCGACATGGTGATCGCCCGCCGAGCCCCCGCCGATCAGATCGGCGATCCCCTCTACAACCTGGTGGTGGTCGTCGATGACGCCGCCATGGCGATCAGCCACGTGATCCGCGGCGAGGACCACATCGCCAACACCGCCAAGCAACTGCTGCTCTACGCGGCCCTGGGCCACACCGCACCGATGTTTGCCCACACGCCGTTGATCCTCAACCAGGAGGGCAAGAAACTCTCGAAGCGCGATGGCGTCACCTCGATCAGCGACTTCCAGGCCATGGGCTACAGCGCCGAGGCCCTCGTCAACTACATGACCCTGCTGGGCTGGTCACCGCCTGAGGGCATGGGCGAGCGCTTCAGCCTCGAGCAGGCTGCTGCGGTGTTTGATTTCGATCGCGTCAACCGGGCCGGTGCCCGCTTCGACTGGGACAAGCTCAACTGGCTGAACGGCCAGGTGCTGCACGGTCTCGGCGCCGAGGTGCTCCGGCAGCAATTGCAGCCTCTCTGGGCCGCCAGGGGCTGGGGCGACCAGGGCCCGACCGCGGACGCCGCGTGGCAGCTCCAGCTCTGTGAGCTGCTGGCCCCCTCCCTGACCCTGCTGGTTGACGGCGTCGAGCAGGCCAAGCCCCTGTTCACCAGGCCCGATCCGGACGCCGCCGCCCTCGCCCAGCTGGCGAGCGAAGGCGCTGGCCTCGCCCTGACGGCCCTGCTCGAGCTGCTGCCGGAGGGCTGTGAGGAACTGCCTCCCGAGCGGGCCCAGGAGCTGCTCGCCCAGGCGGCCAGCCAAGCCGGTGTCAAGAAGGGTGTGCTGATGAAGAGCCTGCGGGCCGCCCTGCTGGGCAGTCTCCAGGGCCCCGATCTCGTGACCAGCTGGCGGTTGCTGCATCGCAGCGGTGAAGATCGGCTGCGGCTTCAGTCCTCTCAGCCCTGAAGCCACTGGCCCGTTTCAATCGTCGTTGGGCCTCCCTGGCCTGGTCTTGCCCACGGTGTGAGGCAACGATCCAGGCGGCTGGGGCAGAACGATCGGTGGACAGAAATGGCGAGATTGGCAGCCGCCAAGCACGCTCAGGCTGGAATCAGAATTGAATTGGCGGCGGTATCGCTGATCGCTGTGGTTCCAGGGGGGAGCCGCGCTCCCGCCTCAACCGCCGCGCCATGGCCAGAGGGAGCACCCACCAGCCCGGTCCAACAAGCAGCCGTGCCGATTCAGGGAAGCTCTGGCTCCGTCACGATCAAAAGCCTGTCAGGTCAATGGTTTTCAGAGATCATCATCCATGCCGTAGTGGGGTTCCACCCGGATTCCCATCAAGCTGCTGGAGCGGATCAGGAGATATTCACCTTCGAGTTCACTGATCGGCACATTCACGAACGCATCGGGCGTGGCCACCGCATGCAGCACGCCTGTGTACCACTGATGAAAAGAGTCCAGGCTGGCGAAGTGCACCACCTCGGTGTGGCCGCCGGTGAGGATCAGATAGATGGCATAGCGGCGCGGAATACGGGTCATCGAGGGGCGACAACGGCAAATCTCTGCCCCCAGGATGGCGCAAAAGGCTGGAGCTGACCTGCTCTGGCAGGCTGTGCCGATCGCAGAGGCTGAGTCACAGCGAAATCATGGTGGAAAAGAAGCCCCTGTTGCTGTTGGTGGATGGCCATTCCCTGGCCTTCCGCAGTTTCTATGCCTTTGCCAAAGGGGGCGATGGCGGCCTCAGCACCAAGGCCGGGGTACCGACCAGCGTCACCTATGGCTTCCTCAAGGCCCTGCTGGAGAACTGCAAAGGCCTCAACCCCCAGGGGGTGGTGATCGCCTTCGACACCGCCGAGCCCACCTTCCGGCACGTCGAGGATGTCAACTACAAGGCCCATCGCGATGAGGCGCCGGCACACTTCTTCGAGGATCTGGGCAATCTGCAGAGCCTCCTGGCCGAAGCCCTCGACCTGCCCCTCTGCCTGGCTCCGGGCTTCGAAGCCGACGATGTGCTCGGCACCCTGGCCAACCGGGCCGCCGGCGAGGGCTGGCGGGTGCGCATCCTCTCCGGCGATCGCGATCTGTTCCAGCTCGTCGACGACGAACGGGACATCGCCGTGCTCTACATGGGTGGCGGCCCCTACGCCAGGAGCTCGGGGCCCGCTGAGGTCCGCCGCGAGGAGGTGATCGCCCGGCTGGGAGTGCCACCCGAGGACGTGATCGACCTCAAGGCCCTCACCGGTGACAGCTCCGACAACATCCCCGGCGTCAAGGGCGTCGGACCCAAGACCGCCATCACCCTGCTCAAAGCCCACGGCGATCTCGACGGCGTCTACGCCGCCCTCGACCAGGTGAAGGGCGCCCTCAAGGGCAAGCTGGAAACCGATCGCGACAACGCCTACCTGTCGCGCAAGCTGGCCCGGATTCTGGTGGAGATCCCCCTGCCGACGGAGCCACGCCTGGCCCTGGGCAGCGTCAAGGCCGAGGAGCTGAGCCGGCGGCTCGAGGAGCTGGAGTTGTTCAGCCTGGCCCGCCAGGTGGAGGGCTTCGCCCGCATCTTCTCGGCCCAGCCACCGGCTGGCCCAGCCGGTGCAGGCGAAGCCGGTTCAGGTGCCGACGCTTCAGGCACGGCCGACCTGAACGCCGATCCATCGCCCGCCACGGCATCGCCGGGCGGCACAGCGGCCCCAGAGGCAATCCGAAGCAGCCTTTGCCAGGAGCCAGGCACCGCCGGCGTGGCCCCGGAGTCGCCCGGTCCAGCCAGCGGCGGCGAGGGCCTGCCGCAGCTGGAGCCTCGGATCATCGCCGAGGCTGCCGAACTGCAGGCCCTGGTGCAACAGCTGATGGGCTGCAGCGATGCCGCCAGCCCGGTGGCCCTCGACACCGAAACCACCGATCTCAACCCATTCCGGGCCGAACTGGTGGGCATCGGCCTGGCCTGGGGCCTGGGACCGGACGAGCTGGCCTACATCCCGATCGGCCATCGCCCCCAGGCTGCCGCCGACCTGCTGAGCGAGCCACCGCCAGCGCCCAGCCAGCTGCCCCTGGAGCAGGTGCTCACGGCCCTGGCCCCCTGGCTGGCCAGCAGCGCCCATCCCAAGACCCTGCAGAACGCCAAGTACGACCGGCTGATCCTGCTGCGTCACGGCCTGCCCCTGGCCGGGGTGGTGATGGACACGATGCTGGCCGACTACATCCGCGATGGCGGCGACAAGCACGGCCTCGATGCCATGGCCGAGCGCTACTTCGGCTTCAGCCCCACCAGCTTCAGCCAGCTGGTGCCGAAGGGGGCGAGCTTCGCCGACGTGCCGGTGGCGGCAGCCTGCCTGTACTGCGGCATGGACGTGCATCTGACGGGCCGGCTGACCCCCTTGCTGCGCCAGCACCTGGCCGCCCTGGGGCCGGCCCTGTTGCCCTTGCTCGAGCAGGTGGAGCTGCCGCTGGAGCCGGTGCTGGCGGCGATGGAAGCCACCGGCATCCGCATCGACATCGCCTATCTGCAGGAACTGAGCACCGAGTTGACCGCCACCCTCGAGCACCTCGACGCCGAGGCCAAGCAGGCCGCTGGAGTCGAGTTCAACCTGGCGTCGCCGAAGCAGCTGGGGGAACTGCTGTTCGACACCCTCGGGCTCGATCGCAAGAAATCGCGCAAGACCAAGACCGGCTGGAGCACCGATGCGGCCGTGCTCGAAAAGCTCGACGGCGACCATCCGGTGGTGCCGCTGGTGCTGGAACACCGCACCCTCAGCAAACTGCGCAGCACCTATGTGGAGGCCCTGCCGACGCTGGTGGAGCCGGAAACCGGCCGGGTGCACACCGATTTCAACCAGGCGGTCACCGCCACCGGCCGGCTCTCGAGCAGCAATCCCAATCTGCAGAACATCCCGATCCGCACCGAGTTCAGCCGTCGCATCCGCAAGGCCTTTCTGCCCCAGGAAGGCTGGCAGCTGATCAGCGCCGACTACTCCCAGATCGAGCTGCGCATCCTCACCCACCTGTCCGGGGAGCCGGTGCTGGTGGAGGCGTACAACAGCGGTGACGACGTCCATGCGCTGACGGCTCGGTTGCTGCTGGAGAAGGACGAGGTGAGCGCGGACGAGCGGCGCTTGGGCAAGACAATCAACTTCGGCGTGATCTATGGCATGGGAGCCCAGCGCTTCGCCCGCGAAACCGGCCTCAGCCAGGTCCAGGCCAAGGAGTTTCTGAGCAAGTACAAGCAGCGCTATCCGCGGGTGTTCGCCTATCTGGAACTGCAGGAGCGCCTGGCCCTCAGCCGCGGCTATGTCGAGACGATCCTGGGGCGCCGCCGCACCTTCCACTTCGATCCCGGCGGCCTGGGCCGGCTGCTGGGCAAGGATCCCCTACAGATCGATCTGGCGGCGGCCCGCCGCGCCGGCATGGAGGGGCAGCAACTGCGGGCGGCGGCCAATGCGCCGATTCAGGGCTCGAGTGCCGACATCATCAAGGTGGCGATGGTGCGGCTGCACCAGGCGCTGCTGGCGGCGAATCTGCCGGCCAGGCTGTTGCTGCAGGTGCACGATGAACTGGTGCTTGAAGCGGCCCCTGAGGCCCTGGAGCAGACCCTCGCCCTCACCCGCCGGATCATGGAGGAGGCCGTGCTGCTGGCGGTGCCGCTGCGGGTCGAAACCGGCGTCGGACCCAACTGGATGGAAGCCAAATGAGAGACTGCCAATCCATGCGTGGCCGATCCCTTCCGTCGTGATCGTTGAATCTCTGGCCACAGGCGAGCGCAGGGGCATCATCCTGGCCGGTGGTAACGGCACCCGCCTGGCACCGCTCACAGCGGCGATCAGCAAACAGCTGATGCCCGTTTATGACAAGCCGATGATCTACTACCCGCTCAGCACCTTGATGCTGGCGGGGATTCGCGAGGTGCTGATCATCACCACTCCCGGCGATCAGAGCGCCTTCCAGCGCCTGCTCGGCGATGGCTCCGCCTGGGGCATGGCAATCCAGTACGCCATCCAGCCGCGTCCCGATGGGCTCGCCCAGGCTTTTCTGATCGGTGCCAATTTTCTGGCGGGTAGGCCCGCCGCGTTGGTGCTCGGCGACAACCTCTTCCACGGCCATGATCTGGTGCCCCAGCTGCAGGCCAGCTACGGACCCGCCCTTGGTGCCACGGTGTTCGCCTACCCGGTGCGCGATCCGGAGCGCTATGGCGTTGTCCAGTTCGATGAGGACGGCCGCGTGATCAGCCTTGAGGAGAAGCCGAGCCGGCCCAGGTCCCGCTACGCCGTCACCGGTCTCTATTTCTATGACGCCAGCGTTGTCGAGCGGGCCCGCCAGGTGCGCCCCTCCAAACGGGGTGAGCTGGAAATCACCGACCTGAACCAGCTCTATCTCGACGATGGCCTGCTGCGCGTCCAACTGATGGGTCGGGGCATGGCCTGGCTCGATACCGGCACCCCCGATTCGCTGCATGAGGCGGCCAGCTACATCCGCACCCTGGAGCATCGCCAGGGACTGAAGGTGGGCTGTCCGGAGGAGGTGGCCTGGCGCCTCGGCTGGATCGACGACAATCAGCTGGAGCAGCTGGCCCAGCCCCTCTGCAAGAGCGGTTACGGCGCCTATCTGCTACAGCTGCTGAGCGAAAACGGCAGGGACGTCGGCTGAACCATGCAGATCGAACACTTCAGCCTTGAGGGGCCTCTGCTGCTGACGCCCCAGGTCTTTGCTGACGAGCGGGGCTGCTTGTTTGAAAGCTGGAACCAGCGCCGCTTCGCCGAGGCCCTCGGCGTCAATGTCGATCAGGCGCCGCTGTTCCATCAGGACAACCACTCCCGCTCCAGCCGCGGGGTGCTGCGGGGCCTGCACTATCAACTGGAACCGGAACCCCAGGCCAAGCTGGTGCGCTGCGTCGTCGGCGAGGTGTTCGACGTCGCCGTCGATCTGCGCCGCTCTTCGATCAGCTTCGGCCAGTGGGTCGGAGCCAGGCTCAGCGCCGACAACAACCGGCAGCTCTGGGTGCCGGTTGTTGTC
>Ga0194063_10002348_pt1 | contig 11831 bp, 10 predicted proteins | sample SepL3720m_MetaG_FD_155459 | JGI IMG/M metagenome (GOLD analysis project Ga0194063, IMG submission 155459) | Anoxic zone freshwater microbial communities from boreal shield lake in IISD Experimental Lakes Area, Ontario, Canada - Sep2016-L373-20m | ecosystem: Environmental > Aquatic > Freshwater... | reverse complement strand
CCTGGCGCAAACACCAGACCCGAGCGGTACGGGTCATCAATCTGGTCACCGAGGATTCCATTGAGCATCGCATGATTGACATGCTGGCGCAGAAGCAGCAACTGGCTGACGGGGTGTTGGATGGACGCGGCGACTTGGAGAATATCAAGTTGCCAAGCGGGCGGGCGGCATTTCTGGCGCGTCTGCAATCCCTCATGGGCGACAAGGGCGGCGAAACGGCGTCCGTTTCCGTTCCGCATGCCAAGTCCGTGCCTGCGTCGACTGTTCCGCCGGAAACCATGTTCACGCAAGACTTGGTTGCGCGGCTTGGAACCCGGTTGGCGGCACTGGAATGTCGCGTGGGTGGCGGAGGGAAAATGGTGTTGGTGGCGGTGGTTGACGAGGTCGAGCAAATCCGACCCATGGCGGAACGGTTGTTGAAGGATGCCTTTGGGGGTGGCGTAGCGGCACCCGGCTTGGAGGTGCTTGACCGGGCCACCTACGAGACGATTCAGCGGTTGATCGGGCAGGGGCTTCTGCATCCCGTGGCCGGCGGGACCCGGTTATTGCATGGCGGCGAGGCCGCTATGGAAACAGGCCGTGCCGTTCGCGAGCGAAAACTGGGCGAAGCGAGGAAGGCCATGGAGCAGGCCGAGAGGAAACGGCGCATGAGTGATGTGTTGAAGGCCGGAGGATTCTGTGTTGAGGCCGTGCCGCCCCTGCGCGAGGCGGTCGAATGGGCGCTCAAAGCCATTGTCCGTCTGGTGGGGGAAGTGGCGGCGGAGGAAACCGCGGAGATTCCGCTCCCCGTATTGAAGACGGCAAGCCAAGACACTTTGCCTGGCGACGCCATGGAAACGGTCACCCGGTTCCGGGCGTTGGCCTCCTCGCCGGAGGCGCCTGGCGAAACCCTGGCCGGTGAATTATTGAAGGCCGGTTCCGAACTTGTCGCGGCCGCGCAGAAGGCACTGGCCCGCGCCGCGTTGGAGTGAGAAGGTGGAAACGCGTCATCCTTTTTTCAAAGTTTCAACTTGTCCAATCCGGCTGGGTGCGGGTAAAACCTTCGCCGCATGAAGATTGATGACATGAATGTGCCGCCAGAGTCAGACGGCGAGGATTATTGGGCCGTCCGTCTCGCGGAGGCCATCGCCACCCATGACAAGGACCTGTCGGCTCTCGCGGCGAAAGCGGTTGATGTGCTCCCGGCAAGCGGTGAGATCCTCGCCGAAGCGGCTCTCGCGTCCATCGTTGCCGGCGAGCCCGACCAGGCCCTTCGGTTTATCAAGCGGCTCCACAAATGGTATACGCCCCATTATTCTTCTTTGATCTATGAGGCTATTGCCCTGGCGCAACTGGGACGGTGGCCGCTCGCAAAGGGACTTCTGGACAAACATAAACTCAGTCATCGCCCGATGCAGCAGGTATTTGCTCCGGGCAGCCTGGATTTTGGCCGGCGCTGGATTAAGAAGATCGCACTGTGGAAACCAACTCAGGAGGTCAAGCCGGTCAGGATGGAAGCCCCGTCACAGATCAAGCCGGTCTCCGTGAAACAGGATGTTGAGGCCTCCAATCCTCCGCTCCCGGTGGCTGCTGAAGCCACCGTTCCCGCCCTGCGCCGGTTCACGTTTCCCCTTCCCGTTGAGTTTCATTGCCCGGGCGCCGATGCCTATCAAGAACTTGATCGGCAACCTCCGGCCTCCCGCGAGGACTGCCTGCTGCTCAATGCGTACGCGCATTTGGCATTGGTCAAGGGGTTCGACGATCTGCTCTGCCTGGACCAGTTGTGCGGCGTGACGTCGTTCTGGTATCAAATCGAGACCGTCCGGAAAGTGCTCAAACAATTCCGGGGCCGGGTTCTTTTGGCTGACGAGGTTGGTTTGGGAAAAACCATCGAAGCCTGCATGGTTTTGAAGGAGTACACGTTGCGAGGCATGGCGGAGCGCGTGTTGATCCTCACGCCCCCCTCGCTCGTTGGCCAGTGGGAGGAGGAAGTCCGGACCAAGTTCGGCATGGAATTCGCCACCAGCCACGACGCGCTGTTTCGGGACGATCCCGCCGCATTCTGGGCTCAACCCCGGATCATCGCCTCGCTCGCCTCGGCCCGCACGACGCGCCATTTCGAGTGGGTCACTGGGAATCCCCGCGATCTCGTCATCGTGGACGAGGCGCATCACCTGAAAGACCGGCGGTCTCGTAACTGGCAGGTGGTGGATGCCCTCCAGAAGCGGTTCCTTCTGCTGTTGTCCGCCACGCCGGTCCAGAACAAGCTGGTTGAACTCTACAACCTTCTGACCCTGCTCAAACCCGGCTTATTCAAGACAGAAAGCGATTTCAAGGCTTCCTACGTCACGCCCCGCCAACCGCGTTCGCCGGCGAACCGGGACCGACTTCAGTCGTTGATGCGCGATGTGATGATCCGCAACACCCGTGCGCTGGTGGATGTGAAACTGCCGCCCCGCCAGGCGCTGACCGTGAGAGTGGATCCGGACGACGCCGAACGGGACTGTTACGCCGCGCTGAGCGAGGCGATCCGCGAGACGTGCCGGAAGTCGGCGGCCGGCCATCACCGGATGGCGTTGAACCATTTGCTCCAGGCGGCGGGATCTTCGCCCGCCGCCGCCCAGGCATCCCTGGACCGTCTGTCAAAGGGCGAGTGTCCCGGCGATTGGGCCGCCTTGCGCGACCGGTACGCGGCGCTGGGCGGCGAGTCCGCCAAGACCCGCGCCTTGCTGGAAATACTGCGCCGTAATCCGGATGAAAAGAAAATGGTGTTCGCCCGGTATAATGCCACGCTCGATAGACTGGCGACGGTATTGGCAGCGGAGGGCATCGCTTATGCCCGTTTTGACGGACATCAGTCCGGTCCCCAGAAAGACGCCGCCATCGCCGAGTTCCGCGACATTGTGCCGGTGCTCCTGTGTTCCGAAGCCGGCGGTGAGGGGCGTAACGTCCAGTTCTGTAATACCCTCGTGAATTTCGATTTGCATTGGAATCCCCAAGCCATCGAACAGCGGATCGGGCGCGTTCATCGTATCGGCCAGGAACGAGAGGTGTTTGTCTTCAACCTGTCCGTACGTCACACGCTGGAAGACCGTCTGCTCGCCATTCTCGACGAGAAGATCAACATGTTTGAACTCGTCGTCGGCGAAATCCAGGCGATCCTGGGCGAGATGGACGAAGATCATGATCTGGCGGAACTGGTTTTCTCGGCGTGGGTTGCCGAGACCGAATCCCACCGCGACAGCGCTTTCACGGCGCTGGAGGAACGGTTGCTGGAGGCCCGTGATCGCTACAAAGAGGTCAAGGAGTACGATGAAGAGCTCTTCGGAGAGGAGTTCGCCACCGGATGAACAGCCTGTCTGAATGGATGGCCCGGGCCATGGCCGCCGAGGGCGCCGTGGTCGACACGGTGGAGCCGGAAGGCCTGGATGCGCTGTTGCCACCTTCTCTTCAAGATGCCTTCCGGTGCGGAGAACTCGTCCGTCTCGGGTTTGGATCCATGATGCCGGAGAATGCGCGCCGGGTTACGCTGGAGTCCGACTGGGTGGATAGTCTGGGAAGGCGGATCGAGACACGGGGACGTCGGACGGAAGTCGGCCTTGACGTGTCACCGGGGAAAGCTCCGGATGCCGCCGAAGTGTTGAGAAAAGCGTTGGTGTTCGACAACGCCACCTATCGCTTCACGGAAATGAAGGCGGTGCGCGCCCGATACCGCATCATGGTATTCCGGGTGGCGGCTGTGTCCGACGAGAAACGCGAGGATGTCATCGCGGTCACGGTGAATGAGGGGAATGCGGCGAGGGCGGACGGGTTGGCCGCAGGCCTGTTGGATATCCCCGCCGCGACGTGGCTTCCGTTCGCCGCCGCGGATCAGGATGAATGTCCCGGCCGGTGGACGCCGGAGCGGATCCGGGATGTTTTCGGGGCCGCCGTGCGGGCTCTGGCCGGGGAGCGGTTGGCGCCCTTTCTGGCCGGTATGGAGCGGCGCATGGGGCGCGACTTGGAAAGACTGCATGCGTATCACGAGGATTTGAGGGGAGAAGCGGTCCGGCGGCAAACCGAGGGGAGAGGGCGTAAGGGTGCCAAACCTGACACCGCGATAACCGCCCAGCGTTTGGCGGCTATAGAGGGCGAGTATGAGGCGAAGATTGCAGATGTCCGGCGCAAGTACGGGCTCACGGTGGAACTCCATCCCCTGCAGACCATTCTGGTTTCGATGCCCATCCATCGTCTGGCCTTTGTCATCCGGCGGCGCAAGGGCGAACGGGCGGGGTACTTGGATTGGAATCCCATCACCCGCAAGCTCGACGCCTTGGGCTGCGAGGCATGCGGGGCGTTACCGCAGGTGCATAGCGTGTGTGACGACCGGCTTCATGGGGTGTGTTCAAGTTGTTTGGGCGCCTGTCCGGCCTGTGCCAAGTCCTATTGCCGTGCCTGCCATCCGAAAGGCTGTCCGCAGTGTCGGCAATAATCCAATAATAACCGGAATCAAACTTTCAAACTTTCCATTGACGCCGAATAAAACGGCGAGCATGATTCCGCACGGTATAGGGTGACATGCCATGAAGCGCGAATTTTGCGAAGGGGATCACACAGAAACAGGAGCCAGTTAATGATAGCTGTAGAAGCTCTATATGAAGATCATGTGCTCAAACCCCTTGTTGAATTACAGGGAGTTCATGACCATGAATCCGTTTGGGTTATGATCAGGGCAAAACCTAAAAAAAACGCATTGCGACGACTCATTGGCAGTTTGAATGCCCAGGAAGCCTGTGAGATGCGTGCCATTGTGGATGGGGAGTTTGAGCGTGTCGAAGGCCAGTGGTCTATCACGTTGTAAACAGGGTGAATCCGGGGTACGAGTGGGTCTTTGACTAAACGCGCAACCGAACCGTAGTGATGCTTCCTCTTGTCTTGCTTGCCTCCGGCATGAGGCTGTGATATCTTTCTACACGTGGTGCTAGAGCCAACCATCAGTGTGAAATTGCAAGGCGTTTTCGGGAAGTATTCCGAAGTGGCTGCCGTTTATTTATTTGGTTCACGTGCAACCGGAACGGCGCGTCCGGATAGCGACTATGATCTGGCGGTGGTGTCGATGCTCGGACGGCAAGCCCGCGGGCGGAAACTTGACATTTTGGCGGATCTTGCAAGGGATGGATTAGAGAACATCGACCTCACGTTCCTTGACCACAACAACATGGTGCTCCAGCATGAAGCCGTCCGGCTTAATCAAATCGTCTTCCGCCGACCGGAATTCGATCATGGGTCCTTCTATTCCCGCGTCGTGCGCATGTATTTCGACATCATGCCGCATTTGGCCATTCAGCGGCAGGCACTCAAGGAAAGGATCCTCCATGGTGCGGCCTGACGTTATTCACAAACGGCTCGCGAAAATCGAGGAATATCTGGCGATCCTGAAGGCGATCCAGCGATACCCAAAGGAACAATTCCTGGCCGATCCCGAGAAATACGGTAGCGCGGAACGTTTCTTGCAGCTCACGATCGAAGCGTTAAACGATATCGGAGGGCACCTCGTGGCCGACTTGAATCTGGGAGTGGTCGACTCCGCCAGCGACATCCCTCGCCTTCTGTGCGAAAAGGGGTACTTTGGTGAGGAACTGCGGGAGCCCTGGATTCGCATGATCGGCTTCCGAAATGTGCTCGTGCATGATTATCTGGACGTTGATCGCTTGGTTGTTCATCAAGTTTTGTGCGATAATCTTCAGGATGTCCAGGCCCTAATGCGCATCTTTGCCCAGTTCCTCTGATCTACAGATTTGATTAGAGGCCGCCCTGCCCGGAGTGATGCTGGCCGATCAATGTTTCAGTTGCGCAATCTGAACGATACCATCGTATAGAATATTATCTATTTATACGATTGAGGCTTGCTCTTTGGCGCGAACGTAATTATTGTTCTTGCTGTGAAGAGCAATAAGGAGTGCCATGCCTGATCTCAAAACAACATTATGCCGCATGAGTCCATGGTGGGATGGCGGTTTCTCACTCGAAGGGGTCGTTCCGCGACCTCGATTGCTGGAACGTGTCCGACCCAGTTTGGACACGCGGGATGTGATCCTGCTCACCGGATTGCGCCGTGTCGGGAAAACCACACTGATGAGGGAGTTGGTTCATCATCTTCTCTTTGAGCGTTTGGTGCCCGCTGACCGCGTTATGTATGCTTCTCTGGATGCGTATCCACTCCAGGGCGTGGCACTGGAAGAAATTGTCGATGAATTCCGAAGGGTACACCGGCACCCGTTTGAGCGGCGTTTGTTTTTGTTTCTGGATGAGGTGACGGCCGTTGCGGATTGGGAACAGCAATTGAAGGGTCTGCATGACGGGCATGACTTGAAAATCGTGGCGGCTTCTTCGAGTGCGTCCGTATTGCGCGAACAGAAAGGGTTTATCACAGGTCGAAGCCGGATGATCGAGGTCTCTCCACTGGACTTTGAGGAGTACCTGGTTTTTTGCGGTGTTCACTTAACGCAGGCGGACAGACCGTTGGTGGAGGCGTACTTGGACGACTTTCTTCACGATGGGGGTATGCCGGGTTATGTGCTTACCCGCGACGATGCTCATTTGCGTCAACTGGCGGATGATATCATCAGCAAGGATATCGCGGCGAAGCATGGCGTCAAATCCATGCAGCCCCTCCGGGATTTCTTCATGTTACTGATGGAGCGTGCGGGGAAACAGGTCAGTTTGAACAAAATGGCCGCCGTACTCGGTATATCTGTAGATACAGCGCGGCGTTATCTGGGATATTTTGAGGATACATTTCTCGTCCAAACCATAGGGCGTTACGGCAAACTGAATGAGACCCTCCACTCTCCGAAAAAACTCTACGAGGCTGATCTGGGAATGCGGGTCTGTTTCACCGGCTTTCGGGATGTCGGGGCGTTGTTTGAAAGTTATGTGTTTCAAAAATTGCGCGAGCGCCGTCCGAGGTATGTTCTTGAGGATGGGGCCGAGATCGATTTCATGACCGAAGACCGGGTGTTGGTGGAAGCCAAGTATGGCACTGAATTACGCCCGAAGCAGCGTCAACTTTTCGAATCGTTCCCGGCAAAGGAACGGCTGGTGGTCGGCGGTGTTTGGGATCTGGCAAAACTGGAGCCCAAGCCTGAGGATTTCTTGCGCCAGGTTTTTTCAAAAACCGGACGGGCCGCAGGCGCTGCCAGGGAACCGGCGGCTGAATACTCTACCGGGTCAGGCCGTCGCCGCACGGTTCAATTCGGTCCGCCACCGGGACAAATGGTCGTGACGCGTCATCGATAGCGCCTTGACCCTCATTTGCAGTAACCGCCATGCCCGGCGGCATCTTGATTCGCTGGTGCGTCTGTCGGCGACACGCCGGTTACAACCGGACTATCGACAACACGCAACCGCCTGAAATAACGAAGTATTCACGGGGATTCCTCCCTGCCGGTCAATCCGACCAGTTCCGCCATCAACGCGCATTCGATGCCGAAGGGAAGGTAACCGGCAAACCCGAGAATGGGCATTTCGAAGATGTGGAAACGGCCGACAAAGGGCACGGTGTAAATCCATTTTTCGAGACTGTAAAGGTTCCACATCTCCCAGAAGAAACCGCACACCAAAGCGGCGAGGGCGGACAGCATGAGGCGCTGCCAGTTTCCGCGGCCGGGATCGTTCAAAAGAGTCGGAATACCGTTGAGTGACCTGATAGACCCGATTACGATCAGGGGTGAGATCCACAGAAGCGGAAACAGGAATTCCGGCCACAAGCTGATTCCCATTAATCCCCCGGCGGCGAGAATCAGCGCCAGGCAGGCGAGACGGTGTGGATGGCGCACGGCGCAAGGGCGCCAAAGATCCAGCCCCGCCGTCAGTTCCGGATAACTGGCCAACCAGGATCGTGTGGCGACCACGGCTGGCAACACGGTAGCGAACGGAAGCATCGCCCGGCACACATATTCTTCAGCGGTCAGAGTATGGAGCCCGATATAGTGCCAGTTCTGGACAAATCGGTTTAGGTATTCAAAGAACCACCAGAACAGGGCGCTGATCGGGAAAAGCGCGAGGTAGGGCAGGGTTCGGTGGGTCAGCGGCGACCGACCGGTTCGACGGTAGGCCAGCGCATTCATGACAACAATATAAGCCAGCCAGATCGGTGTGAAAGTGAACGGTTGATAGGGCTTGAACCAGGGGAAACGCGTCCACGCGAGACTCCAGGCAACACCCCCGAAGAACAGCGCGCACCACCCCCACCAGGGGAAATGATCGGCGGTAAGTGTTTCGGATGAGGATCGCTGACGGGTCAGGATCCTCCAGATAAACGGTCCCATGAAAACGGCAATGCCTGTGGCCAATCCCATGAAAACCGGCCAGGAAAAACCCGAGTGGAGAACAAAATTTGTCCGGGGCGGCATATCGAGATAAGGTGCGATGGGGCGACCTGAAAGCCAGACCCCCAGGAGAGGCATACCCAGTAGTAACGTAACACCGCCAATCCAACTGACTGCGAGTTGCGTAACCTTATTCATGGGTCATGACATGATGCAAATAACTTTGAAATACAAGGTTATTTCCAATTGTAATGTTTTTTTGCCGACCTTGTACTTGCGCTCATGGCCCGGTTCTGACACCTTTATGCCTCATGAATGATGGAATTGCCCGGATAGGAAGAGGTCGTTCTGACCGCCCTTAACCTTGCCCCGAGGCCGCCGTCATGGTGATTGGGAAATGGAGTTGCAATGCCACCGGCGATTGAGATTTGCCATATTGCGAAGCGGTTCGGCGCCGTGACGGCGCTGGATGATGTCTCTATTTCGATTGAGGCGGGGGAGATGTTCTTCCTGCTCGGACCCTCCGGATGCGGGAAGACGACCCTGCTCAGGATTCTGGCTGGACTTGAAACGTCTGACTCGGGGGACATCCTGTTTAATGGGCGCGATGTGGCTTCGCTTCCCGCGCATGAGCGAGGCGCCCCGATGGTGTTTCAGAATTATGCCCTCTGGCCGCATCTGAATGTGCATGACAACATTGCCTTCGGCCTGGTGGAACGCAAGATTCCCCGCCGCGAGATTTCCGCCCGTGTTCAGGATGTCCTTAAGCGTGTGGGTCTGGACGGCTTGGGCGCCCGGAAACCAGGGCACCTGTCGGGAGGACAGCAACAACGGGTGGTGCTGGCGCGCGCCCTGGTTTTGAATCCTGCGATCATTCTTCTGGATGAACCGCTCTCGAACCTGGACGCCAAATTGCGGGTGGAGATGCGGCAGGAAATCGAAAAACTTCGCGAGAACACCGACATCACGTTCGTGTATGTCACCCATGACCAGGCGGATGCGTTATCCCTGGCTGACCGGATGGCCGTCATGCAGGCGGGGCGGGTAAGCGCGATAGGAACGCCCCTTGGACTTTATGCCCGTCCCCCGAATCGCTTCTGTGCGGACTTTCTCGGGGAATCCAACCTGCTCGCGGGACGCATGGAGTGCAAAGCGGGGAGTGCGGAGTGTAGCGTGGAGACGTCTTTGGGAATGTGGCGGGTGGCGGATGCAGGGAAGCGGCCGCAACACAGCGAAGTCCTTTGCCTGGTGCGGCCTGAGAATCTCCAACCCGTCATTGACGGCGGGGCCGGGATGAATGTGTTTGACGCCGAAGTCAAGGGGCTCCGGATGAACGGGGCCACCGTTACCGTATGTCTGTCGGCGGCGGGAGTGGACTTGCTGGCCACCGTCCTGACGCAGAATAGCCTCGGGTTAAAAAGACGCGACCGGCGCCGGTGGGGGGTGGCGCATGAGAATGTCGTGCTGATGGATCCCTCGTGAAAGAGGAACCGGTCGCCTAAATCCTGGCCTTCTTCTTATCCCGTTTCGCCTGCTTTTTCTCGGCGGGTGTTTTCAATGCGACTTTTTTCGTTTCTCGTTTGGTGTCTCTGGCTTTTGACATGGTCTTTGCTCCTTTGATTTGACGTGTATCGGCTCTCACTATACAACAGACGTCAGACTGCGGAAACAGGATTTACGGGTAGAGTTTCGAGGCCTGCCTGATGGCCTCGGCGGCAATGGCATTGCCCGTGGCGTTCCAGTGCCGGTCAGTTTTGAGATAACAGGAAGCCCAGCCCCCGGGCGCGGATTGGAGGGCGGTCATCAGATCCAGGTATTGGATATCCAATGAACGGCACAGTTCCCGCATTTTTCCGGGCAGGGGCGCCTCCCCGTATTTCGCAACCCGCTGGAAATCGGCGTCACAGGGAATCGTCATCACCAGGATTGGCAGGGAGGGGGCGGCATTATGGAATTCCTGCAGGACATGTTCCAGACGATCCCATTGCGACGGGGTGAAGTCAAAATACCCGGCGTAGCCGGCGGGTAGCGCGACCTGTTTATGCCGGGACAGTTCCTTGAAATGCTTGATCACGTTACCGGTATAGGTGAATTGCAACAGAAACTGCTCCATGAACTTCGACCCGGCTGGCGCGGTCTGCGGTTTCGTGATAGTCAGCGAGTACGCCGGTTTCGTTCCGATGAAGAATGGGCGAATCCGGCTGGCGTGCATGATTCGGCCATAATCATAGTCATCATCGAGGAAATCATTGTCTGGCAAAATTGAAATGATGAGGGCGGCATGCTCGAAGTCCCTCGCCAGGTGGGTGTAGAGCATCAGGTATTGGGTGGGGCCGAAGGAACCGGATGTTCCGAAGTTCAGGTGTTCAAGGCCGGTGGCGCGTTCCAAACGGTCGCTCATGCGGTCTTCCGCGGCCACGCCCCAGCCTTCCATAAAGGAATCACCGAGAACGATGATTCGCTTGTGACCCCGGGCTGATTTGTCTCGTTCGCGATCCCTCATGCCCCATGAGTTCGCGTGATAGGTGAGGGTGTAGTCGGGTGAGACATGTTTGAAGGAGGAATGCGGATCGTGCCAGACCCCGAACCAGGGATTACTGTCAGCCCAGAACCTGGATCCGATATTGGAGAGGCAATAAGCCGGTTTCGGTATTTTCAGTTTGCCGCTGGCGCAGAGCCAGGCGAGGCCGGCCTCCAGCAGCACGAAGGTCAGAATCGCGCTCATGGCCAGACGAACGACTATTTTCAAAAAGGTTTTCATGGCGTGATTTTTTTTAACTTCTTGTTGTCGTGCTTCAGGACAAACCAATCGCCATTCCGCTCGTAAAGATCATACCAGATCTGATCCCGGTCCCGAACCTGATGGCGCAAGGTGGCTGTCCGGGCAATCTCATCGGCGTCCATATCCTGATTGAAATAGTAGTGACCAACCTTATTGACTTCGGCATAACGCCAGCGTTCGTCCGGACCGGACGAGGGGGGCGACACCTCGGCGTGGTTCAGTTTGGCCGGGTGAACCGGTGTGAAGCACAGGTGATAGATATACCCCTGTAGCATTCTGGGAAAGCGGGCGGTGCGGACATTAGGTTGCCGGGCCAGATATCGCATCACATCGGGAACCCCCTGCTGGAGGTATTCCTTGAAGAAGAGGTTGTTGTTGGCCAGTCCCTGGAAGGTTTTCACCGTGGTTCTTGTGAGATAGAAAGAGAGGATGATGGCAAAGATGGGAGCGGCGGTCTTGAGCGGGATTCGACGGAGCAGATACCAGAATGCGGCGCAACCCAGCGAAGCGACCAGAAGGACCTGCGTCAGCATATGGGTCATTCGGGCGGTGTACATCTTTTGCGTGAAGATCGCCCCCACGATAGGCGCGAAAAGAAAGCCAGCCAGCATCCAGAGGGCGGCCCGCCGCCAATGGCTGATGTCATCCGGCGAATCGGGTCGTCCCAGCCATGACAGCAGTCGTCCGGGACTCAGCGCTGCGGCAACCAGAACGGCCAGCCCCAGCAGGTAGAAGGGGGCGAGGCTGTGCTGGATGTGCAC
>Ga0194063_10002346_pt1 | contig 11837 bp, 7 predicted proteins | sample SepL3720m_MetaG_FD_155459 | JGI IMG/M metagenome (GOLD analysis project Ga0194063, IMG submission 155459) | Anoxic zone freshwater microbial communities from boreal shield lake in IISD Experimental Lakes Area, Ontario, Canada - Sep2016-L373-20m | ecosystem: Environmental > Aquatic > Freshwater >... | reverse complement strand
GAAGCACAAGGCAGCAAAGAAGCCATCAAAAAAGAAGTCACCGAAGTCAGGTAAGCGGAAAGCTTCCAAGCGCTGAGCGATCAGGCGGGCTCAGGCACGCCGACGGATCTGCGGGTGTCTCACTGTCACATTTGCTGCGTCAGCAGCGAACTGGACTGATTTGGTGGACGGGGTTATTCGGGCGTGACGTAAGCGCCGGAGAGTCCACCGTCTACAAGGAAGGTTGAGGCGGTCACGTAGGTGCTGTCGTCGCTTGCTAGAAACAGAGCACTCTTGGCTATCTCATCGGCGCGCGCGAATCGACCCATCGGCAGGTGAACCAGGCGGCGCGCCGCCTTCGCAGGATCTTTTGCGAAGAGCTCCTGCAGCAGCGGAGTGTCGACCGGGCCAGGACAAAGAGCGTTTACGCGCACTCCTCTGCGACCAAACTCGACGCCGAGCTCTCGCGAGAGCGACAGCACCCCGCCCTTGGCGGAGGTATAGGAGATCTGCGATGTGGCGGCACCCATCACCGCAACGAACGATGCAGTGTTGATCACTGATCCGCCGCCACGGTTGAGCAGGTGTGGGATTCCGTGCTTGCAGCAGAGGAACACACTTGTCAGGTCAACCTCCTGCACCCGACGCCATGCCTCAAGGGATGTGTCGAGTACCGACACATCTTCTGGGGGGCTGATTCCTGCGTTGTTGAAGAGAACGTCTATTCCGCCGAACTCGGCGGCTGCCGCCTCGTACATTCCGATCACCTGCTGCTCGTCGGTGACATCGGCCACGAGGTTCAGATCCGCATTTGTGCTTTCCGTGAGGTCAACAGCAACGACCTTTGCGCCTTCCTCCCTGAAGATCCGCGTCGTCTCGGCGCCGATGCCGCTGGCTGCACCAGTTATTACGCACACTTTGCCGTCAAGTCGCCCAGCCATTGTCATTCCCCCGTTGAGTAGAAGATTGTCTTCACGTCCGAGTAGGCCTCGAGCGCGTCTGGCCCCAGTTCACGGCCGACGCCGCTCTGCTTGAAGCCACCAAAAGGCGTGTTCACGCGCACTGAGCTGTTTGAGTTGATCGACAGGTTGCCAGCTTCAATTCCCCTAGCAACACGCAGTGCCTTGGCCCCGTCGCGCGTCCAGATCGAACCGGACAGACCGTAGACGGTGTCGTTGGCGATCCGCAGAGCGTCGGTTTCATCTTCGAACGGGATCACAGCAACTACCGGTCCGAATATCTCGTCCACGGCTGCAGGGTCGTTCTCCGCAACAGGACACAGCACGGTCGGCGGAAACCAGAAACCGGGGCCGTCGGGGGTGCTGCCCTGAAATGCGATCGAAGCGCTCGCGGGCACATAGGATGCAACTGAGGCGCGGTGGTTTGCGCTGATCAGCGGACCCATCACGGTTGTCTCTTTCAGTGGATCGCCGACCACGACCGCCTTAACGGCCGGCTCGAGAAGTTCGAGAAACCGATCGACGGCCCCATGCTCGACGAGGATTCGTGACCTTGCGCAGCAGTCCTGGCCGGCATTGTCAAAGACGGCTCCTGGCGCACTGGCGGCAGCGAGTTCAAGGTCTGAGTCAGCGAAAATCACATTCGCGCTCTTACCACCGAGCTCCAGCGTGACACGCTTGATCGTCCCGGCTGCACCTGCCTGAATACTCCGCCCGACTTCGGTAGAGCCGGTGAACGCGACCTTGGCAACGTCAGGGTGCTCGACGAGTCTCTTGCCACACGTGGATCCGCCCGACTTCGGTAGAGCCGGTGAACGCGACCTTGGCAACGTCAGGGTGCTCGACGAGTCTCTTGCCACACGTGGATCCGGGCCCGACGACCACGTTGATGACCCCTTCTGGGATCCCGGCCTCAAGCGCCAGCTCCGCGAACCTCAGGGCAGTCAATGGGGTCAGGACGGCCGGCTTTAGAACAACTGTGTTTCCTGCCGCCAGCGCGGGCGCGAGCTTCCAGCAGGCGATAGTTAGCGGAAAGTTCCACGGCACAATCAGGGCGACCACGCCGAGCGGCTCCCTGACGGTCATCGCCATGCCCCCAGCAACGGGGATCGTCCTGCCGAACGGCTGTTCCGGAGCGTTCGCGAAGTATCGGAATGTGGCAATCGCCATGCCAATCTCTCCACGGGCACTGGCGATTGGCTTCCCCGCATTTCTGGCTTCGATTAGGGCGAGCTCCTCATGAGAGTCCGACATGCGGTCAGCCAGCGAGCGCAGCAACCGCGACCTGTCAGGAGGTGAGATTGACTTCCATCCGCTCAGCGCCGCCTTGGCTTTTCCGACGGCAGAATCGGTCTCCTCAATCCCGGCGCTCGCAACCGTCGCGAGGATTTGCTCGGTTGCAGGTTCGACGACGTTGAGCATCGCACTCATTCGCCGGCCGTCCGTTGCGGTTGCGACTCGGTCGTTGCTTGGACGAAGGACGCAATCACACGGTCGCCTCAGAGCCGTTCGAAGGAGCGCACTCGCTCCCAGTCGGTTACAGAAGAGTTGAATGAGTCAAGCTCGACCTTGGCCGCATTCAGGTAGTGATCAACGACGCCGCTACCGAACGCGTCACGCGCGATCTTGCTGGCCGCTGTCAGTTCCGCTGCCTCGCTGATAGTTGACGGCACACGCTGGCTGTCAGCTTCGTCGGAGTTGCCCTCTACCGGAGCCTCAAGCTTCAGTCCTGATTCAACTCCGAACAGGCCTCCAGCGATCATTGCGGCGAGCGAGATATAGGGGTTCACGTCAGCGCCGGGAAGTCTCAGCTCCAGTCGGCGGCTGGCTCCGTGGCCGATGACCCGCACGGCAGCTGTCCGGTTGTCGTCTCCCCATGCCACAGAGGTCGGCGCAAACAAGCGCGCTTGAAATCTCTTGTAGGAGTTGACGTGGGGGGCGTGGAAAAGGGTTAACTCACGCAGGGTCACGATCAGTCCCTGCACGAAGCTGCCGAACATTGCGTCGTCTGCTGCGAATGCGTTGTCTCCGTTGGCGTCCTCGAGTGACATGTGAACGTGGCACGAGTTTCCCTCGAGCTCGTTGTACTTGGCCATGAAGGTGATTGAGCAGCCCTCCTGGCTTGCGATCTCCTTGACTCCGTTCTTGAAGATCACGTGGTTGTCGGCTGTTGTGAGCGTTAACTCGTGGCGGAGGTTGACTTCATGCTGACCGAGATTGCACTCTCCCTTGCTGCTCTCCACGACCATTCCTGCGCCGCCCATCTCGTTCCGGATGCGATGGATCAGCGGCTCGACCTTCGTCGCGCCGAGGATCGAGTAGTCAACGTTGTAGCGGTTGGCTGGCGTCAGGTCGGTGTAGCCGCGGTCCCATGCCTGCTCGTACGTTTCCTCGAACACGCAGAATTCAAGCTCGGTGGCGGACCTCGCATACAGCCCACGCTCGGCGAGGCGGTTCAGTTGGCGTTGCAGCACCTGCCTAGGCGAGACGGCCACGCCGACACCGTCGTGGTCAACGATGTCGGCGAGGCAGAGAGCGGTGCCGGGCAGCCATGGCAGCAGACGCAGCGTGGACAGGTCAGGTCGCATGACGAAGTCGCCATATCCGGTGTCCCAGGAAGCGTGTTCATAACCACTAACTGTGTTCATCTCGACATCGACCGCGAGCAGGTACTCGCATCCCTCTGTGCCGTTGTCGACGATCTCATTCAGGAAGTGATTCGCCGTAAAGCGTTTGCCTTGAAGCCGGCCCTGCATATCGCAGAAGCCAACGATCACGGTGTCGATCTCGCCTGAGGCCGGTAAAGCGTTTGCCTTGAAGCCGGCCCTGCATATCGCAGAAGCCAACGATCACGGTGTCGATCTCGCCTGAGGCCGCCTTGCGTGAAAGGTCTACTAATTGCATGAGAGTTCAGCGTACCGCTGCGATGGCGGCAGGGTAGTCCCTGCCAGGCACGAGGAGGGCGGGCGCACCAGCCCTCCTCAAATCCTGTCGGTCCACGCGTTTCAGGGCGCCTCGGGGAACTTCGGGGGCTTGCCGATCTCCGTCGCCAGCGAGGTTGCGGAGGCTTCCATGTCTTCCGCCGGACTGTGGAAGTTCTTCTTGCCGGTCGCGAACCACAGCACGGTCGCGAAGAGGATCACGATCAGCACGGCAACGGGCGCGTAGTTGAAATCGCGCCAGAGGAAACCGTCGTTCCACGGAACCGCCGTTGGGTAGAACGGCAGCGAGAAGATGATCACGCAAAGCGCGACCCAGACGACCGCCACCGGGTTGAGCCACTTGTGGTTGCCGCGCAGGTTCCACGGCCCAAGCTCGTAGTCGTCGCCCTTCCTCCAGCGCAGGTAGACAGGAATCACGTAGGCGATGTAGAGGCCAATGACTGAAATTGACACGACCGCGAAGAACGCGACCGGCACTCCGGTCGCTGATCCCCAGAGAGCCGGGATCGTGATTAAAAGTGCCCAGAATCCGATGAACAGCACGGCCATGTATGGCACCCTGTTTTTGTTGAGGGTCGTCCACCACTTGTGGCCCGGAATAGCGCCGTCGCGGGAGAAAGCGAACGTCATTCTCGAAGCACTGGTCACACAGGACATTCCACAGAAGAGTTGCCCGACCACTGCAATGATGATTACCGTCTTCGCAGCCCATGAGTCTAGGAACGCAGCGAACAGGGTCGGTGTGTACCCGAAGGCATCATTTGCGGTCTTTGTGTCCGTGACCATGAACGTGATCGCAAGCAGGACTATCCAGCCGATGATGCCGGAATAGACAACTGACTTCCAAACGCCCTTTGCGGCGGCTTCCGAGGCCCCCTCCGTCTCTTCGGATATGTGAGCGGAAGCGTCATAGCCCGTGATTGTGTACATCGTCAGCAGGAACCCGAGCGGCAGAACGTAGATCCAAAAGAAGCCACCCGACGTTGTGCCTCCCGCGAATCCCGAGTTGTTGAGGCGCTCCGTAAATACGTAGCTGAACGATGCGTGGTGGGACGGAACCACGATGAGGATGATGATGATTGCGGCAACGCCGAGCAGGTGCCACCAGACGCTAACCGTGTTGAGCCGTCCAACGAACAGCGAACTGAAAATGTTGATCAGAATGTGGATGATCAGAATCGCAACGAAAAGCACAAATGTTTCCTGCAGAACATTGTGCGTGTCCGCGAAGTTGAGACCCGCGAACTTGGTTCCGTAGAGGCCGAGTAGAGCATTTACAAACCCTGCGGCGGCATAGTCAACGGAGGCGACGACCGCAATCAGGCCGATCAGGTTGAACCAGCCGGTGAACCAACCCCAGATCGGCCCACCGAGTCGTGCCGACCACCAGTAGATCGCTCCGGCGGTTGGGTACGAGGAGGCCAACTCCGCCATCGAGAGGGCGACCGTCAAGATCAAAAGGGTGAGGATCGGCCAGCCCAGAGAGATCGCGATCGGTCCACCGTTGTTCCAAGCCTGACCATAGGTCGTGAAGCAGCCCGCGAGGACCGAAATTATGGTGAACGAAATAGCAAAGTTCTGGAAACTTGACCAGCCGCGTTTAAGTTCCTGGTTGTACCCAAGCTCCGCCAGCCGCTCCTCGTCGGACTTGATGACTGCTTCTGCCATGTTGCCTCCCCGGTCCAGGCGCAAGTCCTACTGCGCCAGCTCTGCGAGAACTCTACGCCTCTCGGTGTAGGAACGCAAAACCTTTTCTCAAATTCTCTTTCTCTGACTCGAATTGGGCGAGCAGTGGTTCCTGCTAGTCCAAAAGGACAGCTTTACTACGCAGCGGCCGTAGTGGACGCAGGCGTGATCGTAACGGGCGTTTTTATTTTCTTGAACGTGATTGCGCAGTATCCGAATTTGCTCTAGCTCTTGTGAGTCCGGTAAGTCCGGTTTCGCTTGAGCTAGTACAATTTCGAACACCTAAGCGGAGAGGGACAAATACCAATGATCACAGGCACCACGAGGCTGCCGGCCATGCTCTTGCTCCGCTCTGCTCCGCGGTCGGCCGTCCGGCGATTCGCCATCGGGTTCCTGTTGCCGGCGGCGGTGCTGCTCTCGGTAGCGGCTGCACCGGATGCGCAAGCGACTCAGCGGATCAAGGTCAATCCGGGCTTCAACGGCACGGTCAGCGCGGTCGCCGGCCCTGACGCCAACGGCGTTACCTACCTTGGTGGCACGTTCAGCGCATACAACCCCTTGGACAGCGGCTACGGCGCGTTGGTAAGCACCTCGAATGGCGCTGTCAATACTTCGTTCCCAAAGGTCAGTGGCGGCGCCTTCGGAATCCAGGCGGTGGCTTCCGACGGCTCGGGTGGCTATTACATTGGTGGTGACTTCACATCAGTTGACGGCACCACTCGCAACCGGGCGGCGCATATCAACTCGGACGGTTCACTCGACGCTAACTGGAACCCGAACCTGAACAACTCGGTCTTCGCTATCGCCGTGGACGGGTCTAGTGTGTACCTCGGCGGCGGTTTCACCACCGTTGATGGAACGACCCGAAACCGCGCTGCGAAGGTTGATACGACCAATGGCACGGTTGACAGCTCCTGGAATCCGAACCTCAACAACGCGGTCAACGCGCTCGCGGTTTCCGGCTTGAGTGTGTACCTCGGCGGGATCTTCAATGGTGCGAACTCTGTGAATGGCAGTGCGACTCGTAACCGTGCTGCGAAGGTTGATACGACCAATGGCACGGTTGACAGCTCCTGGAATCCGAACCTAAACAACACCGTCTTCGCGGTTGCCGTGGACGGTTCGAGTGTGTACCTCGGCGGGAATTTCAGTGGTTCGAACTCGGTGAATGGCAGTGCGACTCGTAACCGTGCTGCGAAGGTCGATACGACCAATGGCACGGTTGACAGCTCCTGGAACCCGAACGTGTCTGGCATTGTCCGAACGATTGCCGTGTCCGAGGCGAGTGTCTACCTCGGCGGGAATTTCAGTGGTGCGAACTCGGTGAATGGCACGGCGACTCGTAACCGTGCTGCGAAGGTCGATACGACCAATGGCACGGTTGACAGCTCCTGGAATCCGAACCTGAACGGCACGGTCTACTCGATTGCGGTGGACGGTTCGAGTGTGTACGTCGGCGGGACTTTCAGTGGTGCGAAGTCTGTGAATGGCACTACGACGCGCAACTATGTTGCGAAGGTTGATACAACCAATGGCACGGTTGACGGCTCCTGGAACCCGAACCCGAACAGCACGATCAACGCGCTAGTCGTATCGGGGTCGAGCGTCTACGTCGGCGGCGCGTCTACTCAGGCCGGTGGTGTAGTCCGCAACAACGCGGCAGCCATCGACTCCAGCGGGGCTCTCACCTCCTGGGACCCGAACTTGAACAGCACGGTCCGCGCAATCACGGTGTCCGGGTCAAGCGTCTACCTCGGCGGAGCTTTCAATGGTGCGAACTCGGTGAATGGCAGTGCGACTCGTAACCGTGCTTCGAAGGTTGATACGACCAATGGCACGGTTGATGCTTCTTGGAACCCGAACCTCACAGGCTCGGTCTTCGCCATCGCGGTGGACGGGTCGAGCGTTTACCTCGGCGGAGATTTCAATGGTGCGAACTCTGTGAATGGCAATACGCTGCGTAACCGTGCTGCGAAGGTTGACACGACCAATGGCACGGTTGATGCTTCTTGGAACCCGAACATCAGTAACCAAGTCTTCGCAATCGCGGTGTCCGGGTCGAGCGTTTACATCGCCGGAATTTTCAATGGCGCGAACTCCGTGAATGGCACCACCACTCGTAATAATGCTGCGAAATTCAATACGACAAACGGCACCGTTGACAGCTCTTGGAATCCGAATGTCAGCAGCTCGGTCCTCGCGATCGCGGTGGACGGGTCGAGCGTTTACCTCGGCGGACAGTTCAGTGGTTCGAACACGGTGAATGGCAGTGCGGCTCGTAATAATGCTGCGAAGGTAGATACGACCAATGGCACCGTTGACAGCTCTTGGAACCCGAACCTCAACAACACTGTCTGGGCGATCGTGGTTGACGGGTCAAGCGTTTACCTCGGCGGAGATTTCAGTGGTTCGAACTCGGTGAATGGCAGTGCGACTCGTAACCGTGCTGCGAAGGTCGATACAACCAACGGCACTGTTGACGCATCATGGAACCCGAACCTCAGCAACACGGTCAACGCGCTCGCGGTTTCCGGCTCGAGTGTGTACCTCGGCGGGACCTTCAGTGGTGCGAACTCTGTGAATGGCAGTGCGACTCGTAACCGTGCTGCGAAGGTTGACACGACCAATGGCGCGGTGGATTCGTGGGCGACGGGTATGCCGTCTCCGACGTTGGATACGAGTGCGGCGACGATTTCGCGTGGTTCGGTTGTGAAGGGTGATGCGTCGACCCCTGCGGGTAGCACTGCCGGTAGTTACAAGTGGCAGCGTTGTACGTCGAGCAACGCCGCCGACTGCTCCGATATCAACACCAGTGCTGGCACCACCGGCGCGTGGTGGGGTTCGCGCAATGCTGACATTGGCAATCGTGTTCGTTTGAAGGCTGTGTGGGACACGATCGATGCGACGACTACCGCGTATTCCGCTTTGACCGGCCTTTTCAGTCCGGTGTCTACCGTTGCTCCATCGATCAACCAGGGTTTGGTGTCGGGTGCGCCGAAGGTTGGGACGAATCTTCACAGTACGTTCGGTACGTGGAACGGTTACCGGGTTGGACTTACATCTGTCACATTCCAGTGGCAGCGCTGCACAACCTCTGATGCGAGCTCCTGCACTACAAATGTTGGCACCAACAGTCAGTGGTACAAGCCTGTTGCAGGCGATGCGGGCAACTATCTTCGCGTTACGGCGACCCTTACAACGGGTGGAGTTGGCGCCGGTGGTGGCACTCAGGTCAGTGCGACGGCATCCTCAACACTGAGTGGGCCAGTAGCAAGCAACCTCTCAGCGCGCAGAATGACCGCCAGGACCGCAGTTTCCAAGCCCAAGGTCACTCGCAAGGCTGCGAAGCAGCAGGCCGGCAGGGTCCACAGGTAGCGACTGAGCCGTCCATTTAGAAGAAGAGGCAGCTGCGCCAATGGGGTTTAAGGGGCACCCCGAGCGATTCGTCTTCTGGCTGCCTCGGCAGTTTCCCTCACTTGCTCGAGTTCAGCCGGGTCAATGCGCTCGAGGTTGCGGATCGCGAGCGACATGCGGGGGTTCGCGGCGAAGCGTTCCCTGTGGCGGTCGAGGAATTCCCAATACATCGCTGTCAAAGGGCAGGCAGGCGTTCTCGCCCTTGCGCTGTTTCGGGTCGTAGCGGCACGATCCGCAGTGCCTCGACATGCGGTTCATGTAGTTGCCGCCAGCTGCGTATGGCTTGGTCATCATCACGCCGCCGTCGGCGTGAATCCCCATGCCGAGCACATTCGGGGCCATCACCCAGTCGGCGGCGTCGACGAAGGATTCCCTGAACCAAGCGAGCGCCTCGCCAGGTTCGACGCCCAAGAGCAGCATTGAATTGCCCAAGACCATCAGCCGTTCAATGTGGTGGGCATAGCCGGTTCTGTCGACTGTCTCGATCGTTGAACTGAGGCACTGCCAGTCGGTTGCCGAAGGGTCATGGAAGGCGGGGGGTAGCGGCAGAGAAGCCCCGAGGGCGTTATCTGTTTCCCATTCGCCCTCGCGTAGTCGGTACATGCAGCGCACGAACTCTCGCCAGCCGATGATTTGCCTAATGAACCCTTCTGCCGACTGCAGCGGCACTGCTCCGGCTCGGTATGCCGCCTCGGCAGCGCGGCACGCTTCAAGCGGGTCGAGCAGCCCGAGGTTCAGCGGCACCGAGATTCTGGAGTGAAACATCGTGTCCTCACCTGGCACCATCGCGTCCTGCCAGGGGCCGAAGCCGGCAAGTCGGTTGGCGATGAAGTCGTCGAGCACAGCCTTTGCCTCAGTCGCCGTGACGGCGAACTCTCTTGGCGCGCCATTGCCCCACATTGAGACGCCGTGCTCAGTCTCAAAAGTGTTGAGGTCGGCACGGACCTCGGCGTCGATCTCATCTTCCGTTGGCAGCCATGGCTGCGGTGGCGAGAGCCCTTCCTTCGGCGGGCGGCGGTTCTCGGAATCGAGGTTCCATTTACCGCCTTCGGGCGCGCCGCCGGAGTCGAGCAGGAGGTTGTGCTCGGTTCGCATCCGGCGGTAGAAGAACTCCATCGTGATGCGCTTACGGCCCGCGGCCCAGTCTGCGAACTCGGCGGTATCTGCGACGAAAGTGCCGCCGTCAAGTAGCTGCACGCCGGCATTGGCGAGCGTCTGTGCGACCCGAAACGACTCAGGCCGTTGGCAAACAACCGGCGATGCCGCCGACCCGAGCCAGCCGCCGTCCAACAAGGCGGAGCTGACGCTGTCTGCTTCGCGGATCTCAATTACCTCACGGTCCTCGTTTCGCAGCTCGGCCGCACGGTGGCGCATTGCCGAGAGCACCACGTGAAGGCGCGCCCGGTGATAGCGGCGGCCCCGCATTGCTGCCAGTGACTCAACGAAAACGACACGGTCCGCCCCTGCCAGAGCCGGGTTGTCGGGTGCAAGCTGGTCGGCCAAGATCAGTGCGGTGTGGCCGCCTGCGGGGCTGATCGGTTTATCGCTGCTGGTCATGCGCTGGTTGCCAGCTTACGAGTTGTGACCCGGCATTGGACGCATCCGGCGCTACCGCGGTTGGTGCCAAGAAGATCCTCAGCCGGCTCGGTGTTCATCCAACCAGTCGAGAAAGGCTGCCGCTGAAAACACTGGCAGGCCGGGAGCCAGTTCAAGCAGGTCCGTATCGCCGCTCACGAGGATTGCTTCATTCTGCTTCGCGAGGGCGATCAGGTAGTCATCACCGCGGTCCCGCGAAACGGTTGGCGGGTCTTCCGGGTCGTCGCGGACGACGCTCCCGCGCTCGATCAGCTGAACAAGAGCTCGAGCATCCTCCTCCGGAATCCGCTTGCGAAGCTCGGAATAGGCGAGGGCACGATCAAGTTCGCCGAGCAGCTTAGGCGAAGCCACCAGCTCGAAACTGCCATCGAGCCAGGCTCGAAGAACACGCGCAGGCGAGCCGGCCGGGGAGAGGGCGGCCGAGATGATGATGTTCGGGTCTAGGACCGCGCGCAACGATCAGCGCCGCTTGGAGCCTGCTCGCGCGCGAGATGTTTTCTGGGCCTCCAGCGCAAGGCCCATCGCCTCGGCCTCAGCCATCGGCTCAACCTTCGCCCAGAGGTCCCTCAGAGTGTCGAGCCCTAGGTCGCGACGGACCGCATCTTCGATCAGCTTGCTCTCACCCTCACCGGTCGCCGCTGCACGCAGCTTGACGGCGCGGAGGACATTCTCGTCGATCGTGAGGGTAGTCCTGACTTTTGACATAAGTGCATCTTAACATCAAGATGCGGACTGGTCTGACGCGGCATTGCAAAATGGTGAGACCTGGACCCGAATCCGTTGCCTTTTCAGGGTAGCCCTGTCGTAGTGTGTTTAGCGTGAGCGCTGAGAAAAAGCGAAATGTACGTCCGATTAAGGCGACTGAGAAGGGCTTTGAGTACATCGTCTTCTCCGCTCGCTGGCTCCTCGCGCCGTTCTACTTGGGAATGGTTGTCGCGCTCGTTGTGTTGTTAGTCAAGTTCTTGGAGGAGCTGTGGCATCTTGTCTTGCCACATGGGGACCTCGACGCTTCGCAGGTGGTCCTGACGGTACTTAGCCTCGTTGATCTGTCTCTGATAGCCAACCTGCTGATTATCGTGATCTTCGCTGGGTACGAAAACTTCATCTCCAAGATTGATGTCGCGAAGGAGCATCCCGACCGGCCGTCGTGGATGGGCAAGGTTGACTACGGCGGGCTGAAAATGAAGGTGATCGGTTCGCTCGTCGCGATCTCCAGCATTGAGCTGCTCAAGGACTTCATCGAATCAACCCACGGCGAAGC
>Ga0194063_10002342_pt1 | contig 11849 bp, 3 predicted proteins | sample SepL3720m_MetaG_FD_155459 | JGI IMG/M metagenome (GOLD analysis project Ga0194063, IMG submission 155459) | Anoxic zone freshwater microbial communities from boreal shield lake in IISD Experimental Lakes Area, Ontario, Canada - Sep2016-L373-20m | ecosystem: Environmental > Aquatic > Freshwater >... | reverse complement strand
TTCCTGTAGAGACGGGGCCCGACTTCGCTAAAGCTTCGACGGGTAAACATGCCCCGTCTCTACAAACACAACAATCAAATATCTAACCTACGAGGTTGGAGAGATACTCCAACCTCGTAGGTTAAGAAGGCGACAAGTCCATCTCTCCAACCTCGTAGGTTACCGCTCCACACCGATTCACATTGATTTTATTCTTGTTTTCCTCTACGCTATATATACGAGATTTGAGATCAAATCATCATGAATAGAAAAGAGTTGGAAACATTAATGAAAAAGGGCCTTACATGGGCCCGTTCTTTGGACCGGCAGACGGTGATTATTCTCTTGTCCATAACTGCAGCACTTCTTCTGGGCGTAATCAGCACTCCTTTTTATATCCACTATCTCCAAACACGCCCCATTCCTTTGCGATTTGCAGATGAAAAGACAGGATATGTGTATGAGGGCGCTTCAAACGATATTACGATACGCATGGCCGACAGCAAAACAAATGAGCCCCGGGTGGAGCTTTCCTCAGGCACATCCAAACTCTCCTTTCGCATCACTGAAACAAAAAAAAACTTTACCCCTGCTCAGAAAACGGGCGACCAGATACTCTTTGCAGACATTCAACCCAAAACAGATATTTCCTACAAAACGCTTCCCAACGGGATAAAGGAAGAGATAATCTTGCGGGAGCCTTCAAATAAAACAGCGTTTCTTTTTGATTTTCAAGCGGTAAATGCATACCCAAAGGTCGTCATGAAAGGCTTTTATCTTCCGCTTTTTTATGATGACAAAGGGAAGTATCTTTTTCATATGCTTGAGCCATTTGCCATTGATGCTAAGGGCAAGCGCACCGATGATGTGCGGGTGCAGCTGACTGACGGGAGCGAAAAAGGCCACTACCTTTTTATCCTTTCGATTAACGAATCGTGGCTGGCAGACCCGAAGCGCGCATATCCAATAACGATCGATCCTACTATTGTGCATAGCACGTCGGCGGATTTTGCGGGGGGCACATTTAATCGGGCAAAAGATGTTGGATCGGGAGCTGCACCTCTCATCGAAACATATTATCAACAGCTTGCTGCAGATCAATACACCGTGGGGCTCTGGCACATGGATGAGGCGAGCGGAAATGTACTCGATTCAAGTGGGAATGGAAATACAGGCACTCCCACAGGCACGAGCGTTGTGGCCGGGCGGATAGGGAATGGGAGGAGTTTTAATGGGAGTAGTGATTATATAAACACAACATATATTCCAAAAGCAGGAGCAAAATCTTTATCTTATTGGGTTTATTACAACACTGTTAGTACAGGAGATTTTCAATTATTAGGAACTCAAGAAGTAGGTGCTTATTTCTATACCGGTATTCAAAACGGTGGAATCGGCTATTAAAATTTTGCAGTCAGGTGTGGCAGCGGGAATGATCGGTAGTAAGGCGAGTGATACCAATTTGTATATCAGTAATACCTATGCCACCGACACTGATTTTGGTGTTGGGGGCAAAAGTATCACATTAACAACAGCGGGCAACGTCGGCATCGGGACGACGAATCCGACAACTGCACTAGATGTTAGCGGAAGCATTAATGCAAGTATAAACATAACCTCCTCAGGAAAAGTAATTTCTTCAGGATTGGGATTTTATGGAAGTTGGAGCCCTACCTATTTACAGGGTATATGGTCTATAGGATCTGGGTATGCGCCTGTGGTAGCAGATAATTATGGAAATATGTATGGAATTGGATATGATGCAGGGATAAATGGCGGTACTACGGGCGCTAAATTTCAAAGCCACGAAATTACATTTATTGGAAATGGTACGGTCTATGGAGCAATTTCCTTAATGGGACAAGGGTATCTTGCTCATAGCCTTGGTATTGGAGATTTGCCCACTTCACCAGTAAAACTTTATGTGAGTGGCGGATGGATTGGGTCGACAACTCTCGCTGGTACTGGTACTCGTGCATTGTATTCTACTTCTATTGGTACAATAACAAATACTGCTTCAGATAGGCGATTAAAGAAAAACGTTGAGCCCATATCTTACGGTTTAGCAGAAGTATTGAAAATGAAGCCCATTTTTTATCAATGGTTGGATGAAAAAACTATGGGGGGCCAAAAAGAAGTTGGATTTATTGCTCAGGATGTAAGGGCTCTCATTCCAGAAGTAGTCGGAACAAATAGCGATAAAATGTTATCTTTAGATTATCCCAAATTGACGGCAGTACTAGCGAAATCAATTCAGGAGCTTAATGCTAAAGTAGATACTCTCGAGCAGAAAGCGGAAATCCAACAGAAACAGATCGATGCATTGAAAAAGGCTGTGGAAGGACTAAAAAAATAGATTCTTGACATATTTTTTAAAAACCATTAGCATGAATATATGTTAGAAAAAAACAAGACTTTATTGATAGTTGGTGTATTTGTGGTGTTGGTGGCAATAGTGTTTTTTATGATACAAAGCTACCAGACGAGTAAAACCACGCAGTATGGGCTTTCTCCGAATATTCTCTATCTCACTGCTCCTGTATTTTCTTTTAACGGGATAGTGAATAAAGTGGGGGGGAATAGTATTACTGTAACCCAGACATTTGTCTCTGGTGGATCTGGCGGGATGAATAGCCCCATGAACCCTCAGGGAGGAGTGGGGCCTTACTCTACCCCTCTTCCTACCCCTACACCTAAGATTATTCGCTACACTGCAGTAATAAATGAGGGAACAGCCTTGACGCAGCCTCAATCGCCTATTCCTTATATTATTATCACTCCACCCCCTCTAGCCGAAAAAAAGATTACCATTGCCGACATCCGCCCAGGGATGCAGCTGAGTATCAATACCGCCTCAGATCTGCGTTCGATTACAAATGATATTTTTACTGCCACTCAAATTACCCTTCCTCAAGAGCAGAGAAGCATCAGCGGGACAGTGGAGTCGATAAGCGACAATAAAATTGTTGTTAAAAGTTCAAATGATATGTATCTCACTGCAGGTCCAACTAGGAAGCCTCCTACCATCTATACGTGTGCTATTACTCCTCATACAGAAATTTCACACATGATGGGAAAGCCTGAAGCTGTAAAAGCAGGTATGATAATAATTGGGATGCAGGTAACAGTCTATGTGGATGGGGACGCTACGCATGGAAACTCTTTTACTGCACTGCGAATTGATCCGATGATACTAGCGACGCCTCAACCTCTTCCTTCTCTATCACCTCTACCTACGGGGGGAGTACAGGGGATTTAGTAGTCGACAGACGACAGCAGGGACAGGTATATTTGTGGGGGTGGACACATGGGTCATTAAGCGGGCGGACACGTGGGTCCGCCCCTACTACAATATGTCCAAACACATTCTTTTTATCCTGTGCGCATACCGTCACATAATAAAACCCACTTTGCGCATAATCATACCCCGGCAGTCGCAGATGTTTGCGGGAAGAAAGCATTCTTCTATTATTACACATTCTCTCCTTGACGGTTCGCGTTGACTTCTCTCTACTTTTTATTTACCATTAATACATGCTTCAGGCCAATAAAAAGAGGGCTCATTATGTTGTGTATGCTTATTTAGTGGCTCTTTTGTTCATCGGGGGCTTGCTTCTTTTTATTCTTTTGAGACCCCAGATCAAATTCCTTACGGCTTTATCTTCTCCTCATGCACAAGCATTATCGTATTATCAACAAAATTTCCCTTCCTCTCTTACACTTCCGGGGGTGAAATCAGGAGTGGATAATGTGCAGCTTCAGGCAAATAAAAAAAAAGGAGTCTTGGGGATGGGCGCAAGCATAGAATCGTTTCAAGATCCGGAAAAGCATCTTACCTTGCCTATTCGGTATAGCAGCCCTATGCGGGTTGAGAGCGATGGCTATTGGGTGGAGTTTACTCCTGACTTTACCGGACAGATAAATCAAACGAATGCAGAGGTGAGTGGCTCTACTCTTATCTATCCTTCTGTGTTGCCTGATGTGGACATTATTCAGCACGCCATGCCCTACGGAGTGAAGGAAGATATCATAATAAAAGGAAAAAATGCTCCCACTACGTATACATGGAAAATGGCTATAGACCCTCGTCTTACTCCGCAACAAGAAGGCAACACAATATCGTTTTATACCTCAGCAGGCGCGGGGAGCGGTGCACAATCAAGCAGTAGCATCAATAAAACTGTTGCAACAAGCTTTGCTAAAACAAAAAAGTTTGAGATATCCCCGCCTTTTCTGATGGATGCTCGGGGAGGCAAATATTTTAATGTCGCAGCTTCATTCACTACAAAGACATATACCCTTGCGATAAAAAAAACATGGCTTGACGCGCAGACAAGCTTCCCCCTTCTTCTTGATCCTACTGTACTACATAATAGCTCTTCCGTATTCGCTACGGGAGAATTTAATCGTTCGATAGACGCGGGTTCTGGCTCAAATCCAAGCCTCACTACCAATTATCATGAGCTTGCAGCGGACGCAAATACCGTGGGGCTGTGGCATATGAATGAGGCAAGTGGAAATGTATTGGACTCAAGCGGGAATGGGAATACAGGGACGCCAACTGGTACGTCGGTTGTGGATGGAATTTTGGGGAAGGGGAGACAATTTGGAACTACTGGCGATACTCTATGGATTCCAGACAGTACATCGCTTCGGGTTGGAAATACTGTAACAATTGGAGCATGGGTGTATATGACGAGTATCCCTGCTACATATCAACAGATTGTGGGGAAATATACAACAGACGGATATAGAAGTTATATGCTTGAAGTAATTCCTACAACAGGAACTGTTCGTTTTTATCTCCAACAAACAACTACATATCCTCTTTGGACAACAACAACGTCAATACCATTAAATACTTGGACACATGTTGTGGGAGTATTTAATAAATCTGCTTATGATTCTTCTGACGGAGCAATTTATTTTAATGGTATTAAACAAGCAACATCATTTGTAGCAAATGGGTATTCATCTGCATTTAATGTTGTCTATAGTGCAGGAAAATTTTCTATTGGCAGCACACAAGATGTAACAAATATATACCCATTTAAAGGCATCATTGACGAAGTCGCCATCTGGAATCGTGTCCTCACCCCTGAAGAAATAAAACAGGACGCACAGAGATTCCCCTATTCTATTTATACATCTCCCGTGATAGACCTTACTGGGGCGGGCATAGCACCTCTCTCTTGGACAGATCTTACTTGGCTCGCTCAGGGAATACGCACAGGGGACGGGGAGACGCTTGCCTCTTCTGAAGGCCTTGTGGCGCAGTGGAACTTTAATGAAACATCATTGGGGACAGCATATAACGGGGAGATTCCGGGCATTACTCCGACTCCGTCTCCTACTCCGATGTCAACTCCGACTCCCACCCCATTTCCCTGTTCATCAACAGGTCTAGCCGCACGATGGAATATGAACGAATCAAGTGGCACAACAACAGTATCTGATTCATCCGGCAATTCAAATACAGGCACCTCCGCTTCTTCAACGAATGTAACCGATGGATATCGTGGAAATTCAAGATCTTTTAATGGAACAAGTGACTATATTGACTTTGGCGCACCTTCAAGTCTAAATATTAATTCCCCATTTACAACTAGTATGTGGGTAAGAATTCCAGAAGCATTTCCAAACGGCTGGAATGGATCTTGGTATTTGGGAAATGATCCAACCAATTCAGGAACAAAAAATTATGTTATGTGGGGAAACATGGATCAATATCCCCCAACTGGAAATCCCTTTGTCTGTAACGGTAGCGGTTTTCCCAATCTCTCACCAAATACATGGTATTGGGTTACTTTTGTATCAAGTGGACTTAATAATTATATTTATGTAAATGGAGATTTAAAATGCACAGGCCTACATGATATATATTCTGGCACTACTCCAACTAAATGGTTAATAGGCACTAGACTTTGGCCTTCTAATGCCGCGTATTTTTACAAAGGAGACATGGATGAAGTTTATATATATAATCGTGCACTCTTACAATCTGAAATTACATCTTGTTACAATGAATGGTTAATCCCAACACCGACTTCTTCTCCCACCCCCACTCCACTCCCCGGAGGAACGTGTGGAGCGGCGTGCAACGGCACGCTCACCAACTTTACCAATCTTACTTCCCAGGATGCTCTCGCCGGCTCGGGCTGGACTGCCGCCAACAAGCGCTGGGGAGCGGGTGCTCTCATGTTTGACGGGACGGATGACTTTGTAACAATTCCAGATAGTAATCTTTGGGCATTCGGGACTAATAATTTTGCTATTGAATTTTGGATGAATGGGAATCCTTCTTCGCAAGATTATGCAACGGTGATAGGTCAAGGTACTGGAGGCACCAATAGTGATATTTCGTGGACATTTCAAAAGAATGGTGCAGGCGGTGTAAATTTATTATTTGTTTATTGGAATGGAACAACAACTCCAAGTCTAAACAGTAATACTCCATTATTCACTAATACCTGGCATCATGTAGTCGTAACTCGAAATGGAAATACTCTTTATTATTATGTTGATGGAATTTTGACAAATAGTTCTGATGTAACCGGTATTTCTATTACGAATTCCACCACTGTTTTATCTTTGGGTCAAAGAGGTTCATATGGATCCAATTGTAGTTATAAGGGTTTGATCGACTCCACCCGCATCTACTCCCGCGCCCTCTCTGCTGGGGAAATACTTTCCAATTACAATGCCGGCAGCGTAGAATTTCAAACTCGTACGAGCGCAGATGGCTTAACATGGGAGGCATGGAAGCCCGCAGCTTCGGCTACAGAGACACAGATAGACAGCATGGATACTGCCGATACGACATGGAAAGTAGACAATGGACTGTCTGAATCTTCTTTGACCAAAAAACCCGTAACTGCAGTGAGTGTCGGAACCGGTACAGACGGCGCGTGCAGTGTGACAGGAATCACCAATATCAACACCCAGTCCTGTGCCGGTAAAGCTACTGCTGACGGGGTGAGTTTTTCCTCCACTGTCCTGACTTCCGCAGGAGCAACCTCGATTGTCCTTTCTACGACTCCCACAGGACTGGCAGTTGGCGATGAATTTCTCATCATCAACCAGCAAGGGACGACGAGCAACAATAAATCCGTTGGACTCTATGAGACACACGTCATCTCCGGGATAAACGGAAATACGTTGTCTTTCACCGATTATCCGCTCAAAAATACCTATGACGGCACGACGCAGAAAATTACCGTTCAGCGGATCCCGAACTATACGAATGTGACGGTCGGGAGAGCGGCTAGCGGTAAAAGTGGAGCAGATGCTAATAATGCAGGATACAGTTGTCTGGACCTCAAAAATTCCGGAGCAAATACCGATGGAGAAGCATTGTATTCTGCCACAGGACTGGTCGGCCAGTGGAATTTTAATGAAACAAAAGGGTTTACGCTTAACAGCACATCAGGTACACAATCATCCATCTCTCTTGGTGGAGGCACTGTTACCGATGTTGACGGATATAGAATCCATACATTTACAGCAGACGCAAATTTAATAGTTCCTTCCGGAGGAGAGAGAGTTATTGAGGTGCTCGTCGTCGGCGGTGGTGGAGGAGGAGGATCTGGTTTAGGAGGAGGCGCAGGCGCAGGCGGACTTGTCTATACTGCATCCTATGCAGTGACGAATCAGAGCTATACAGTGACTGTTGGTGGCGGTGGAGCGGGAGGAGCAGGTGCAGCTTCTGGCGCTGGAGTAAAAGGTGGAAATTCTGTTTTCGGGACTGTCACAGCCATTGGTGGAGGAGGAGGTTCTGGCCAAACTGCTGGCCTTCCGACAACAGGAGGTTCCGGAGGTGGCAGCTCAGCTCAACTGGCAGGAGCTGGTGCCGCAGGAACTACTGGTCAAGGGAATGCTGGTGGAGATGGACTTAATGCTTCTGGAAACTACGGCGGTGGTGGTGGTGGAGGGGCCGGTGCTGTCGGGGGAAATGGGACTTCCACCAAACAAGGAGATGGGGGTGTTGGACTAGAATATTCTCAGTTTGCAAGTGTAGGTGGCTCTCCTGCGGGATGGTTTGCTGGTGGTGGAACGGGAAGTAGCTACATGGGTGGAACCACAGGAACAGGAGGTGCTGGAGGTGGAGCTAACGGCAGAATTACAACCGGAGGAAATTTGGCGGGATATGCTGGAACAGCAAATACCGGAGGTGGTGGTGGCGCAGCATTTTATAGCACTGGATTTTTGGGAGGTGGTACTGGAGGGTCTGGTATCGTCATTGTGCGGTATCCCTATACTCCTTTAGCCAATGAAGGCGTACTCAATAATTTTGCCTCCATTGCCAGTCAAGATCAGACTACTACAACGGGCTGGACGGCAGCAAATAAACGCTGGGGCGCAGGAGCGCTGATGTTTGACGGGACGGATGATTATGTGAGTGTTGCAGCAAATTCATCATTAAATTTAGGTACTTCTACGACCATTTCGGTTTGGTTTAATCGTAAAGCAGCGACAGCGAATCAAACGTTGGCAGCTAGTAAAAACTATTATACCGTTGGATCGAATGGAAATTGGCTTTTTCGTGTTACGAGCGCAACCGCTCTAGCTTTTGCTTCTTATGATGGGCAGGGTAACGCTGAATATAAAGAGTTTACTGTTCCTGCAATAGCTGATGGTACTTGGAATCATGCCGTTGTGTCTATTGGTGGCGGGGTTGCACGAGTGTATTTGAATGGGGTTGAATCATCAAGTGGGGCACTGACTCACACAAAGGCTCTTGTTGATGCAGGGACTAATGGAATGTATATAGGAAAAGGCACATCGAATAATTTATTTAATGGGTATATGGATTCTGTCAGTATTTACTCCCGTGTGCTTACAGCAGAAGAAATCAACAGCAATGCCATTGACAGTAGATACTGGATCGATCCAGATGGTGCCGGTGGGAACGCACCGGTGCAGGCGCAGTGCAACATGACGCGCGATGGGGGAGGATGGACGATGGCGGTGAAGCCGTGGTACTTGTCAGGAGCTGCGGGTAAGGCCGGAGCTTTGGGAGCTATCACCGATGCCACCACCAAAAAAGGTAATGCGTACAAACTTGCAGATGCGACAGTCCGCGATATCATCGGACCCTCTCAAAATTTTGATGTCATGGCAGACCAGGCCGGGTTTAATTCTTTATATTCGACTGGCAATTACGAATATGTGGTCCTGCGCAACTATACCGGCTATTGGCGGTTTGATATCGCCATAGCTGAGTCGTTGTCGGAAACGTTATTTCAGTCATACAGGCTTTCCGATAATGCGCTGGCTTCTACATATAATCTTCAATGCGGGTGGCGCGGAATAGCAGGAATTAATTGTGATACTGTGCTGTCTAATAATCCTCAAGGTGGTGCAGGATGCAACATCAGCATGGGTTCGAGTACCGCTGCAACATGGCACCGTTTTGGTATGGGTGACTACAATACTGACACCTATCTCTATGTCTGCAACGGCGCACAACACTCATCAAGTTATGATCTTAACCATCGTTATTGGGTACGGGAAAAAAGTCCTACAGCTCTCACCGCCTCTCCGTGGGACGGGACGAAAGGCGGGATTGTGGCGTTTCGAGCTAACGGCACCGTGACGGTGAATAACGGCGCTATTTCTACAGCAGGCATTGGGTATCGCGGAGGAAGCGGAAGTGGAGCGCTGTGGAGTACAGTCCGCGCGTACAAAGGAGAATCATTTGCAGGACCAAGTGTCCGTTCATCAGCTGCTACAAGTCTCAATATGATATCCGCAGATGGGGGAGGATCAGGGGGTGCTTTAGCTTCAGGTGGCCCGGGAGGAAGTTATGGATTTCTGGGGACAAACGGATTAGCCAATAACGTCGGGCACGAGACATATAAAGGTCTTGTCGGTATCACCTATGGACAAGCAAATCTTTCTGACCGTATGCTCTTTGGAAGCGGCGGTGGAGGAGGAGGAGATGGATATAATAATAGCGTGTGGGGGCAAACAAATACATACAATGGGGTCGGCGGCAATGGCGGAGGCATCACCTTTATCGGTGCCAATACGCTGACGGTAAATAGCACTGGGAAAATTGATAGCAATGGAGATTCGGGTACGCAGGGGTGGTCACAAAACTCTGCGACATGGATCACCGGAGGTTCAGGAGGTGGTGGAGCAGGTGGAAGTGTTGCACTTTTTGGTAATACGCTCACGCTTGGTAATAAAGGCGTCACTGCAAGCGGAGGGAAAAGTGTGAGTCCCTATGCAGGCAATTATGCAAATGGTTATATTGTATCTCCTGTCGGTGGCAACGGCGGGGCAGGGCGCATTGCAGCGCTCTATAGTACTGCCATCTCCGGCGTGTCCGAGCCGGGTGCCAGCATGACGAAACCGCAAGTCAAAAACATGATTGAGGGGACAGGCGCGCTCCAGTTGACCACTGATTCTATCCAATCCGACGGCACCGTCGGCCTCTGGCACTTTGGCCAAAATTCCTCTACCAAAACATTCGGGTATACCGGCGCAGACCAGACGTATGTTGTGCCTGCCGGAGTCACCTCACTTACCGTGAAAATGTGGGGCGGCGGCGGCGGAGGCGGCGCACCGGGAGGATGGACCTACGGGTATCCGGGTGGAGGTAGCGGATACACTACAGGGACTTTAGCAGTCACACCGGGACAAGTATTGACTGTCATGGTTGGAGCAGGGGGAAACAAAGGGTCAAGTTCCGTGAAAACTTCATCGTATGGCGGCGGCGGACAAAATTGTGCAACCGCAGGTACGGATTGCCAATACGCAGGCCAAGGCGGTGGACGATCGGCCATCATCAAACCCATTGTGAGTAATGCCACCGGAGGGACAGTATCAACGGTTAATGGAAATCGTATTCATACTTTTATCGCTGACGGTACCTTCACTCCTGATTTTACCGGCACGATTGAAGTATTGGTCGTTGCTGGTGGAGGAAGCGGAGGCGGTGCAGGAGGCGGTGGCGGAGGCGGTGTCATCTATACCACAACATATGCAGTGACTGCAGGGGTACCGATTCCTATAACCGTTGGACCGGGAGGACCTACAAAAGCAGGAAATGGTGTAGGAAACAACGGCAGTAAGTCAGTGTTCGGATCTCTGACTGCTATCGGTGGAGGTGGTGGCGGTACATATAACGGTGTAACTGTAGGAAGTGGAGGGTCTGGTGGAGGAGGAGGTTCTTGTAATACCACAGTTGCTGGCAGCGGAACGGAAAATCAAGGGCATAGCGGCGGTACTGGATGGACAGCATGTAGTCCATATACCAGCGGAGGAGGCGGAGGAGCTGGAGCAGATGGCACTGCTGCAACAGTAACGAACTCCGGAAATGGTGGATTTGGAATACAAAATAATATTGATGGGAATAATTATTATTACGGTGGGGGCGGCGGAGGAGGATCACAAGGGGCAACACGAGTTTCAGGAAACGGTGGAATTGGTGGTGGCGGAGGTGGAGCTACTCTTAATGGCTCTACAGCTGGTACGGGCGGAGGAGCAGCGAGAAATACAGGGGGAAATGGTCAACTAAGAACGACGTATCCTCCTTGTGATGGCGGTGCAGGAGGAGTAAATACCGGTGGTGGCGGAGGAGGAATGGGAATAAGCGTCTCCAATGGTGGCGCTGGCGGGTCAGGCATCGTCATTGTGCGGATATCAGAAGAACTCCTCACTGCAGGCGGCGGAGGCGGTGGTGGTTCCAAACAAACTGTAGTATCTGACATGTCAGGCGGCGGCGGAGGCGGAACAAATGGAGAAGCTGGTTTGGCTGTTGGTGCAGTCGGCACTGCTGGTGGAGGAGGCACGCAAAGTGCTGGTGGCGCAGGAGCTACAATTACAGTGCCATACACCGGATCAAACGGTACTCACTATTATGG
>Ga0194063_10002341_pt1 | contig 11851 bp, 16 predicted proteins | sample SepL3720m_MetaG_FD_155459 | JGI IMG/M metagenome (GOLD analysis project Ga0194063, IMG submission 155459) | Anoxic zone freshwater microbial communities from boreal shield lake in IISD Experimental Lakes Area, Ontario, Canada - Sep2016-L373-20m | ecosystem: Environmental > Aquatic > Freshwater... | reverse complement strand
ACGGTGGGTACTTGCTCCTCCACAGGAAAAACAACGATGGTTATATACTGGTAAACTTGAATAGATAGTCATTTCTATACTCCACAAGGAAGGCGGCACGGGTTGGTATACCGTGCCGTTTTCTGTTTACATGCGTATCACCAACCATAACAGGCAAGGACGGAAAGCAATTACCCCTTGACGGTTAATCAATCGGTTGAAGGTTCGAGTATTCAGATATAGGTGATACCAATAAACTCTTTAATTTGGGCGGTATTATTGCGTATTTTAGGCACGTTCTGGTATAGGTGCCAATACCTTATACATATCGGAGATTAGATATTGGTTCCAATATGATTGAATAATCGGTATCTATTTATTGCCTTACAACGGTTGTAATTGTAACGATTACCTTGCAATTATAGCCATATTGATTATCATTCCGACTATGAAAACTATAGCAATAGCGAATCATAAAGGCGGTGTTGGCAAGACTGCGATAACCCAGAACTTAGGCGCCGGGTTGGCCGCTGCTGGGTGCAAGGTGTTGTTATGCGATCTTGACCTGCAAGCAAGCCTAACAAAGGCTTGCGGTATTAACGATCCGGTGTTAAGCATGGCAGATGTTATAGGCGATAGCAAGCCGGGCAAGGCAAAGATAACGGATGCAATTATAAACATATCCCCTAATCTTGATATAATCCCGGCCGATATTGCACTGAGCGCGTGCGAGTTGGGATTAGTGCAAAGGTTGGGCCGTGAAACCGTGCTTAAGAACGCATTAGCAAAAGTTTCTAAGCAGTATGATATAGTGCTTTTGGATTGCCCCCCAGCACTTAGTTTGATGACAGTAAACGCATTGATTGCGGCCAATGGTGTAATCATTCCAACCCAACCCCAAACCCCAGACCTGCGCGGTGTAACGATCTTCTTGGATACCATAGAACAGATAAAGCCGCTTAATCCTAATCTTGAGCTGCTGGGTATTCTGGTAACGTTTTACGATCCCCGACTAACCCACCACAACGAAGCAATAGCGGCGATCATAGCCGCTAAATTACCCTTGCTCCCGGTGTATATTGGGCGATCTATTAGGTTCCCGGAGGCAATGGGCGCCGGTGTACCATTGGCGGCTTTTGATCCTAATAATCAGGCGGTGACTGCATTCAAAAAACTTACGGAGGTAATAGTAAAATGGCTAAGAAACCCACAGGATTAAACGATCTATTTACCAGCACATTGGGAAAGGTTGCACAGGTGCAAAGCGGCGATAATGCAGACCTTGACGAGGGGCGTATTCAAACCGTTGGTATTGGCATCCGACTTGGTGAAACATCCGCAATAGACGAGATAGCAAAGAAGCATGGTATTAGCCGGAATGCCTTAATGCGGTTGGCAATCCGCAAATTTATCTTAGAGGTGCGAGCTGGGGAATTTGATCCGGGTAAGTACATTGAAACCCCAGAACAAAAGCATAAGGTAGTATTACCAGAATAGCAATTGCAATAATTACAATTGCAAGCCATGTTATTATATTGACAAATCGTAACGTTTAGAGTTATAATACAGATATAAATAAATCGGGCTGCAAAGTGTTATCAGCACTATTACAGCCCTAACCAATACCACCTAAGAGACAGGCGGCACGGCTAACCAGCATTATAACATGATGCTATGATTACGAAATCAAGCCCTGCAAGGTGGATAACCCGGTAGGGCTTTTATATTGCCTTGCCATAAGATACTTTTGGAGGTGCAACGTGAGTAAGATAACGATTATCAGTAAGTTGAGTCAATACCTGACAGAATGGCAAACCACAGCGGAACAAGAGGGCGTGCCAGTTGAAACCATACAAGTTGATCTTGTATCCGTGTTGTATGATTTTTGCTTAAGGCTAGGGGTTGATCCTCATTCCGTTTTAGGCGATATTGCGGGCGTGTTAGAGTGATTACAACAGATAAAGCGGTTAACTCTTTATTAGGTTTTCAACGTTTCATACAGGCTATTGAGGGTCTATTGATTGACGTTATAAGCATGATAATCCCCTGGTTATCGCCAATGATACCGGCCTTCTTGACCTGGCAAGCCATGACCGAAAAGCTAAGGTTCCCGGTATGGTTGGCTTTATGTGCGGCTGCGGTGGTTGAGCTGCTAGGGTTGGCAACGATAAACACGGTTTTCACGTTCTGGCAGTATAACCGAGACGCAAAGAAAAGCGATCCAAGAAGCCCAGTTATATTAGCGGCGTTGGTATCCGTGTTTTATTTGGCGGTGGTATTGACTACGAATACCATGCTGGATAACGATCCAATGCCTTATAACGGACCATTCGCTGAAAATTAATGTAAAATCGCGAAATATCTGGTAAGCTCAGGTGATGAACCCTGAAATCAAAATAACTATAGAATCGTTGGATGATTTTCCGCTGTTGCTTGAAGTAATGATCCGGCTGGGACTGCCAGAGATAATAGATCGGCATTTAAAGCGGCATGGACTACAACAGGGCCTGAGTTGGGGCTGGATTACAGCAATATGGCTGGCGCACATGCTGACGGAGGGCGACCACCGTAAACAGCCGGTACAGAGCTGGGTGCGTCAAGCCAGCGAAACGATTAGACGGATCAGCGGGCAGGAAATAAGAGAACTGGATTTCAGCGATGATCGATTGATGCTTTTGCTGCGGAGGTTGAGTAAAGCGACGACATGGGAGGCGATTGAGACGGAATTGGGGAGCAACATTCTACGGGTGTACGAGTTGGAAGCCAAACGGGTAAGATTGGATACCACGACGGTATCGGGTTATCATGAGGGCGGGGAGAACAGCCTGTTTCAGTTTGGCTACAGCAAAGACGACCCGACGTTGAAGCAGGTGAAAGTGATGGTGGCAGCGATGGATCCGTTGGGTCTGCCTTTGGTGAGCCAGGTGGTAGCGGGCAATATTGCCGATGATCCGTTGTACATACCGGCAGTGGATCGCGTGTTGAAAATCATAGATGGGGTAGGAATGCTGTTTGTTGGGGACAGTAAGATGAGTGCGGTTGCAACTCGGGCGCATATTCACCGGTTGGAGCAGCATTACCTGTGTCCACTGGCGCAGAAAGGGGATACTGCCAAAGAAATGATAGGGTGGATCGAATCGGCCAATAATAGGACGAACATCCTGCAACCGATTTATGTGGAGAACGAGAAGGATGAACGTCGCATATATGCCGAAGGGTATGTATTTGAGCGGATAATCAGTGGTGAAGTCGAGAAAGATGGGGTGCAACCGCAGGAAGTGCAAGAATGGACGGAGCGGGTCTTTGTGGTGCGCTCGGAGAGCTACCGTCAGGCTTTGCAAAAGAGGTTGGAAGAGCGGTTGCAGCATGCTGCGGACAAAATATTGGCATTGACCCCACTCCCGGGGCGCGGTAAACACCAGATTCAAGATGAAACTAAACTGGTATTGGCTGCTGAAGTTATTCTGAAAGCATACGAGGTTGAAGGGCTACTGACTTACACCTTTGAACGACAAGAGAAGCACCAAACCAGGCACATTGGACGTGGCCGTGGCAGCGCCGAACGGCCCAAACACGAGATTATCACCGTTCGTTACCAAATTACCGCCATCAATCGCCAAGAAGAAGCCATTACGGAACTGCGCAAGACCCTCGGTTGGCGGGCATACGTCAGCGATGCCCCGGCTGAACAACTGACTTTGGAGCAGGCTGTGTTGACTTATCGCAATGAATGGCTGGTGGAACGCGGTTTTCATCGATTGAAAGGCACTCCGCTATCCCTCAACCCGCTGTTTGTCCAGCGCGACGACCAGGTGGCTGGCCTGACCAACTTGTTAAGCCTGGCTGTCCGGTTTCTGACTCTGATTGAGTTTGTCGTGCGCAGAAATCTCAAACATAACCAGGAAAAACTTACCGGTTTGATTGAAAACAATCCCAAAAAGAGGATAGACAACCCTACTACGGAGCGACTATTGAAGCAGTTTGATAACATCTACCTGACCATTGTTCATTTGCCAGACCAGGTCATTCGGCACGTTACGCCATTGTCTGAATTGCATATCCACATTTTGGAACTGCTCGGTTTACCGCTTGGCACCTATACTCGTCTGGCGGATAATTGATAAAAGTCATATGCATTTCAGCGAATGGACAGTTATAAGATAGCCAAAGGGTTATTATCTTCCCTGAGTGTGGCCGGTGGGGTAACGATTGCACTTAGGGCAAGCCATAGCAAACGGATTACCTTGATAACCCAAGAGAGACAAGAACGCAAAATAGAGAGGCACGAACGGAGGGCTAAGACAGTTATAACAATCCCTTTACATCCTGGCAATGGCAAACAGCGGGAGGTAATATCATGAGAAAACGAATAACCAAAGTATGCAAACAATGCCATGCGGAATATTTGGGAACGTTGAAAAATAAATACTGTTCTGATAAGTGCAAAATGAAAGCCTACCGGGCACGAATAGCCCAAAAGGAAACGCAACGTAACGGTTAACTTACATGGCTTGTAATTGCATGGTATGCAATAGCAATCATAGCAATTACAAGCCTAAATTTACAAGTAAATAGATTCTTATTATTTAGTTGAATACGAGGTAATAATCATGTTAGAGATAATCAAAACACAAACGGGTACATTAGCAACCCATGATCTATTATGGCAAGCGGCCGGGAAAGCCGCAAACGAATCAGCATCTAAGGATATATTCACGGATTATAAAAGCCGCAAGGCAACCAACACGATCCGGCGCCAAGTGGGCGATCTTTATATCTTTACTGAGTTTCTTACAGAGGCAGGCCTTCCATGCGGTGATTTTGCGAACGATCCCAGCGCATGGCGCGGTGTAACGTGGGGGATAGTTGAGAGGTTTACGCGTTGGATGCTGCTAAAGGGGTATGCTATGGGTACCGTCAATATCCGGCTAAGCACGGTGAAAACCTACGCAAAGCGGGCCGCACAAAGCGGTTACCTTGCCCGTGAAGAGTATGGGATGATTGCGACTTTATCAGGATACCAGCATAAAGAGTTTAAGCGCGTTGACGAGGCACGACAGGCGGAAGGATGCAAAACACGAATAGGCAGTAAAAAAGAGAATGCGGTATCTATTACCCCAGAACAGGGGCGGCAATTGAAAGACCAACCAGATACACCACAGGGGCGCCGAGATAGACTCTGCCTCTGTTTGCTCCTCGATCATGGTTTACGCGTTGGTGAAGTGGTTAGATTACAGGTAGACCATTTTGATCTAAAGACCGGTGAACTGCGATTCTACAGGCCAAAGGTAGACAAAACGCAAATCCATAAATTAACCCCTGACACGTTGGCCGCTGCTAAAGCATACCTGGCAGAGGATGCCCCAGCACTTGGTAATATTTGGCGAGGAAGCCGTAAAGGTAATCACGGATTGACCGGGCAAGGAATAACGGCGCGAGCGGCGACCGAGAGAGTGAAGGTATTGGGATCCGCAATAGGCGTAGAAGGATTAAGCGCGCATGACCTGAGACACTTTTGGGCAACGGACGCGGTCCGAAATGGCACCTTGATTGACCGGCTCCAAGATGCTGGGGGCTGGTCAAGTTTGGCAATGCCCATGCGGTATATCGAATCCGCGCGGATAGCCAACACAGGTGTTAGGTTATCGCCTTCATAGCGTGGAATATATGGTAAAATCGCGGCAAATTAACGCAAAAACTCCCGTAAGGTTGGCGCCTGGGAGTTTGCGTATATCGTTACACGACCTTTTGGTACGTGCCTTTTCGTTTGCATATAATACCCCAATTCTGGCAGACGTCAAGGATATCGCGCCAATTTTACGGAGTTATTATGATTGCGGAAATTGGGTTACATATATCCTACAGTATCTGGTATACTTATACATGGGTATCAACAATTATTCCTGGAGGATATTGTTGAAAAGCATAACGAACGGGATGCCCTGGCGGTATCTTGGAACCGGCTGCTTTTGTGGCAAAGGAGATAATACGGAGTGTGAAAGCACGATGTATTTTTATTCTTTGTTTGCAGAAGTGGCCGGTTTTTGTTTAACTATTATTGACTTAGGAGGTGAAAAAGAAAATGAGGAAACCAACCAAGAATGTTATTCTTAACGTGCGGGTAAGCGATAATCTTGCCCGTGAATTGGAGGATTATGCCCCAAGTGAATCTAAGAGCGAAACGATTAGACGGGCGATCTATGAGATGTTATCAAAAAAACAAGTAAAATTGGAGGCTAAAGTCAATGAATGTCAATAAAAAAGCCTCGTGCGGCAAACACGAGGCAAGAAACGAGACAGATAACACGAGAACGGCGGTTAATTTATCTCTATTTGAATCTTACCCTAAAATAGACGCCAATTCAAGAGAGAAATCCGTTCTAAGAAAACTATCATCTAAGTTCGATGATCTAGTAAATCGTTATTTTGACGCCAATTGCAACGATGACCCTATAGCAATCGAATACCTGGCAGACGAATTAAACAGGGTTGAGCTGCTTCTCACGGCCGCAAACGTTTCTAAGCATGTTAGAGACGAGATAGAACGGATTGACGATCTATTACAGAATAGCCATTCTGGGGAAACGACCACGTTTCAGATTCCGACTATTTACGAAAGTGAGAACGTAACGGATGCCCTGGCACGGTTGAAGAAAAAAAACAACCGGATGATTAAGAAGCAATGGAGGGTATATGGCTAAGAACTTTGCACAGGTGCAAAACTCCATTGACGAGATGACCACAGAAGATATTAAAACATGGTTGGGTGCCTTACCTGATTCTGAGGTTATGCGTAGTATCTTAATGGCAGAGGTAAACGCAATCCGCAAAGGTGCACAGAGAGAACAGCGAACCCTCCGGGGTCTATGGTATGACACGGTAAAGATAACACTTTCGAGAGCTGGTATCTTGAATAAAAAGACTAAGGGCGGTAAAGATATGGATTGGGCGTGTATGCTTTCCAGATATATGACCGAAATGGTACGGGATGGACTAACAACCTACGAAGAATTAAGCATAATAGACGGGAGTAGACAAAGACAACCAGCACAAAACCTAGTTACTAAATTTGTAAACGTTCAAATGGTTGGCGCCCATTACCCTTATATCATCCTGTTTATCGAAAAGGATACCGCCTGGCCAATAGTGCGCGATATTGCTTATCTTTACGGTGTTAGTGCTATATCCGGAGGCGGGCAACCCGCTTTTAGTTGCACGGCCGATATTATCAACAAGATACTTGATACAGATATAGCATTGTCGTTAGGCGATAATGGGGAAGTGCTGCCCATAACACTTTTATCCATAACCGATTATGACCCTACTGGGTACATAATCGCCAATGCCCAAGCTACGCAAATTGAAGAAATACTAGGATACGGAATAACGCATATCCGTTTAGGGGTTGTACCTAGCCAATTAACACCAGAAGAAAGAGAAATAAAATCATACGAATTGAAAGACTCTGATACAGGCGGCAATTGGTTTGATCTGACCGGTGGTGTAAATGGGCAACCTTTAGGCGTTGAGCTTGACGCCCTGGGAGTTTCCAGAATACGAAATTTATACACTAAGGCAATAGAACAGCATATAAAGATTGATTATCGGATAGACGATCTACACGAGGCTTTTATAGACCTGATAGCCTGCGAGATGCTAATACCAGAATTCGAGAAGAAACGCGCCAAAATGATAGAGTTGGTAAAACAAAATGGCTGCTGGGAGGCTATTACAAAAACCAAGATACCGGATAATCTATTCATGCAAGCGGCTATTGACGGTGATAAATGGATATCCCCAGAAGATACAAAACGTTTATTCTCTAACCACATTCCACAGGTGCAAACAATCATGGGCGGTGCAAGATGATAGATTACCTACCGACTATTAAGACAAATCCGAGTGAAACAACCGAGTTGCTAAGCATGTTAGCGCGTGGTGGGCATGGTTATTATTGGACATGGCCCGAAAAGTTAACAACCTGGTGGACTGGAAACCCTCCGGCGATCCCCCAAAAAGAAGCGGTATATTTTGGCGTCAATCCTTGCCAGGTAAAAAAGGAAGAAAATCAACGGGCTAAAAACGAAGATGTTGCGGGCGTAAATTGCATTTATGCTGAGTTTGACGGGCCAAAAAATCCGGGTGATCCAACCAAAACAGAGCAATTAGAACGTATTCAAACCTTACCCCAACCAAGCGTTTTGATTGACAGCGGCGGCGGTTGGCATTGCTATTGGATATTACCAGAACTATTCACGGATATTGAAAGAGCAACAATTATCCAAAGCAGATGGGTCACTGATTTTGTGAAAGGATGCGGCGGATCTAAAGACCTTGCGCGAGTGCTGCGAGTACCTGGCACCACGAATAATAAATATGACCCACCTAGACAGGTAATAATCCTATATGCCAATCTTGACCGCACTTACACGATTGACGAGCTGGAATCATACTTGCCCATATTGCCCCCACCAAAAGCAAAACAAGAATACAAGCCCGGTGGTAATGGCAACGGTGGAAACGGAAACGGCGGCGATCATGGCACCTATTGGCTGCATAAATATCTAAGCGAAGCGGCTCCAGGTAATCGCAATGAGACAGGTTTTTTACTTGCCTGCCAATTGAGAGATTCACGGGTTCCAAACCCAGAGTCAATCATGCGAGAATATGCCCGGCGGGTGCCGGGTGAAGGGTACACAGAGGCAGAGGCCTTAATCAGTTTACGAGAAGCATTAAAAAGCCCAGCGAGAGAACCAGCGAAATTAGGCGGTATAAATAACCCAATGACCAAAAAACGTGCCCCAGAAGCCCCTGCAAATGCGAATACTGACAACGTGAGGGAAGATTTACAAGAAACCCCTCGTTACATGCCATTAGAAACCGTCATGAAATCATTGCAAGAGGGAGAATCCGGAGACGCCGATCTATTGACTGCGATCTATTCTAATTCTCTTCTTTACGATCATTCTACCGGCGAATGGTACGGATGGAATAAGAACCATTGGAAACCAGATAAAAGCCGAAAGGTTTATAAATTGGTATCCTCCCGACTACCGTCCGAATATCTTCATGCGGCCGCTGAGGTACAAAATGCCAGTAACGATAAACTTGCCAAAGAGCTAATAAGCCGTGCTGGAATGCTCCGGGCGCGGCGCCGTATTGATAACGTGTTATTCCTCGCTGCCGGGCAATTAGGTATAGAGGGTACCGAGTGGGATTCAAACCCCTGGTTATTGGCGGTAGATAACGGGGTTATTGACCTGCGATCCGGTAAGTTGATTCAAGGCAATCCGCATGATTATATCCGGGCACGGTGCCCAACATCCTGGAAAGGATTAGATACTCCGGCGCCAATATGGAAACAGGTATTGATTGATATATTCAACGGCGATAATGACCTGATTTCTTACCTTCAAAGGATGCTAGGGTTTGCGATTACAGGCATGACAACAGAGCATATATTGCCAATATTCTGGGGCTCCGGTCGCAATGGTAAAACTACTTTACTTGAAACGTTGGGCGCGGTGTTAGGCGGTGATATTGCAACGTCTAGCCAAGCAGATGCTATCATGGACGTAAGCAAAAGCGGAGGCGGCCCCCAACCCTTTATTTATGCGCTGCGAGGTAAGCGCGTTGTATGGGCAAGTGAATCAAATGAGGGGCGCCGGTTGAATGTTGGATTAGTAAAATTATTGACAGGCGGCGACAGGTTGAATGTTCGGACCCTCCACAGTAAGCCGGTCGAGTTTTTACCAACCCACACCTTGATTTTACTTACCAACCATAAGCCGCATATCCCGGCCGATGATATAGCGGCATGGGATAGGATTGCCTTAATTCCGTTTTCCATGCGGTTTATAGATAACCCTAAAGCCGAGAACGAACGAAAAGCAGACCAGACGCTAAGGGAAAAATTACAGGGTGAAGCAAGCGGTATTCTGGCATGGTTGGTTAGAGGGTGCCTGGAATGGCAACGAATAGGACTCGGTTCCCCTGAGCAAGTAAAGATAGCGACCGAAGCCTATAAGAGCGAAGAAGATACACTAGGATTATTCATAGCCGAGTGCTGCGTTATAAACTCTATTGCCCAAGTAAAGAGCGGCAATCTATACAAAAGATACAAGGATTGGGCTAAAGAAGGCGGTTTACAGGCAATGACCTTAACGGCTTTTGGCAAACGTATTCAAAAACTGTTTACGAAAAAAGAGAGTCACGGGGTTTACTACATAGGATTAGGGTTGATATTAGAGGATGCGGATTAAGCAACACTTGATTATGAGCAACAGTTTTAAGGCGTTTTTACAAAGTTTTTTCAGTATTAAAGTAGTCGCGTAGAAATATAGGTTATAAGTGTTGTAAAGTGTTGCTTAACGTAAAGTGTTGCTTAATTATAGGGTAAATATAAGTGCTGATTTCTATAAATAATAAGAAGCTAAATTATGCTATACAAACCATGCAATTACTGGCCATGTATAGCATACGAACAAAAACGAACGAATCGAAACGGATTGAGGATAAATAACATGAAATATTTTAAAGAATACGAACTTTGGGGAGATTCACACTTAGGTATAAGTTACGGATTACAAGATAATTTCTCTTTGTTTGAAGTTGTGATTATGGATAATACTACCTTAGACTATTGGCAGATTATTGGCTTAGTTTTATGTAGATATTACTTTCACATAATTTATACGCCATATTAGAAAATACTATGCTGAATACATTCCAGACATCCTTTTTATTTGACGTTATGAAGTTTAAGCATAAAAACCTTGACCTGGACGTAAAGCAAAACCACCTTGACGAGATAGCACGGGCAATCCTTAGGCAAGCACTGCAAGACTGCCACGATAGCGACATGATGACAAGAAGCGAAGCGCGCCAGTGGCTAGAGGTAAACGGTGAAGTTTGGGCAAGTGGGCTAGAGATGGACTGGTTAACAGGGGACATGATTAACCATTTCTTACAGCATGGCAAGAAGCGCGTAATTAGCCAAAAACAGGACAGCCTAGATTTTGGTACACTGGAATTAGCATAAAAAGGCGTATATAGGCATGAAAACATTAATCAGTATAAAACAACGTAAGGCGATTAACGCAATCCTGACAAGCCCTAGCATAACAGCGGCGGCTAAAAATTCTGGCATACCAGAACGTACAATCAGGACGTGGTTAACACTGCCAGTATTCCGTGAAGCGTTGGAAGAATCGCAAAGGGCAATATTCAAAGACGCGGCAAGGATGTTAACAGGACTACAGGAATCAGCAATTAATACTCTGGCAAAAGAACAGAGAGACGGGGATACTTCGGGGGCACGAATCAGGGCGGCAAGCCTAATCCTGGAATATGGCTTTAAGTTTACTGAGTTAACAGAACTTGACCGGCGGATAACAGAACTTGAGAAAGGGGTAAAGAATGACACTTAGAACGCGGCTTGATAAGCTAGAACAAAGACACGGTACATCATCCGGTCGTTGTTACTTTGCGATCCAACAGGACGGGATTAACTACGAGATAGGCGGTAAGTTGTTACCATTGCCTGAGATACAAGCAAGGTGCAAAGTTAACGACTTGCTTTTTATTGTTGATAGAGAAGAATCAATTGAGTACGGCGGAAAACAAGTAAAGAAGGTAATCGGCGTCTCATTCGGCGATCTATAGGGAAGGCAAAGCATGACAATCAAGAATAGGGTTGAAAAGTTGGAACGTGGTAGACCAGTAAAGCAAGTTGAGTACTTGATCTACTGGCACGGTGAGGATAACCAAACTATTGACGGGCAGCCAATACCAAAGGCTCCCGGCGGTATTCAATTGCAGTGGAGGGATGAACTTCCAAAGGAAATAAACGATGACTAAAGAGATGACAGCA
>Ga0194063_10002340_pt1 | contig 11852 bp, 6 predicted proteins | sample SepL3720m_MetaG_FD_155459 | JGI IMG/M metagenome (GOLD analysis project Ga0194063, IMG submission 155459) | Anoxic zone freshwater microbial communities from boreal shield lake in IISD Experimental Lakes Area, Ontario, Canada - Sep2016-L373-20m | ecosystem: Environmental > Aquatic > Freshwater >... | reverse complement strand
GTCCCTTGAACCCATTGCGAACGGCGGCAAAAGTGTCGCAGGAAAAGGTCGTTGCGGACACATTTCCGCCGTAGGCGCACGGTGTAGGGCGCGGTATCGAGAGTGCCGGTCTTTTCGATGGTTTAAGTACGGGTGACCTTGGCGGTTCCGCTGACCAAGGTGCGACCGACATCGATGCTCTTTGCGGAACCCCCGTTGCCCGGTCGAGTACCATCACTGATCATGATCTGCGTGCCGTTGAATCTCGTAAGGGTCACGTTGTTGCCCGCATACGAAATCGTGTATGTTACGGCGCCAATCGTGACTTGACCGTTCGCATTGGCGAATTTACCGACTACCGGATTGCTTCCCTGGATCAGTGTTATCGTGCCGGAGGTAGTCGTAAGACCGCTCACATCCAACATAGCGCCTGTGGTCAACGTGAGTTGATTGACCTTCAATAGGCTGCCGTCGGTGGGTTTGAATGTGCCGTTCGCGCCGACGGTGAGTGCGGCGTAGGGATCACCGGTATCGGCCTGACTGTACTTCAGCGTGCCGGCGTTGACGTTGATGGTCATTGTGCTGCGGGCGTCATCTCCGTCGGTGTGGGTGAAGTTCACGCCCTTCACTTCCAACGTGCCTGTACCAATCTTGTTGAGGGTAGTGGCGCCGGTACGCTTGGCCATCAACGTGATGGCAGAAGTGGCGCCGCTGTCGCCATAGGTCGGCGTGAAGACCACATTCTCGGTCGCAGTGCCGCTGCCCAAGACCAGTGTCGTGCCCGTGTCGGCCAACAGGTTCAACGTGGCGTCGGCGGCGGCGGCGTTGCCGTGGATGTTGATGTCACCGCCGGGCGAGCCGGCCAGGAGTTGCCCTGCCGCCGCCTTCCGGCTGCCCAGGAATGTCGCCGTACCCGCCGCGCCCTTCACCCCAAACGTGCCCGTCTGGGCCGTGCCCGTGCCGAGGGTGCCAATCACGAAACTCTTGCCTTCCGGCAAGGTGTATGCCGTGGCATTCTGGGTCAACAGGTAGCCGAATTCCTTGGGGTCTGCCCCACCCTTCCGCAACGCCGCCAGGTAGCCCGGTCCCACCGCGCCGGGGATGAAACTGTTGGCCCCGTCAAACCGCACGTAACCTTCGGCGCCGTTCTCCACCGGGGTTGTTGTGCCGCCGGCGTAGGCCAGGAAACCGGCCGTCCCGAAGGCGAGCGCCGTGGTCGTCTGGTACTTCGTGACGCCGAGGTTGATGCCACTCTGGGCATTGACAAACCGCCGCTGCGTGGTCCCGTCGCCGTAGCTGTAGATGTCCGGCACGCCGGAGACGGAGATCGTTCCGGAGAGCACGGTTTCGCTGACCGCGCCCGCGTTGTCGTAGCCCTGGAAGGTCAGGCCGCCAGCGGAGATGATCTTTCCGCTGAGGGTTACGGCCGCGTCGGTCTTGGCGTTGGAGATAAGAGTCTTGGAGGTGGTGGCCGAACCGACGATGTCGTTGGGCACGGAACGCGCGCCGTCACTGTTGCCGGTGAACTCGATGATGCCGATGCTTGTCGGATTGACGATGCGGCTACTGCCGGCAGCATTGGCGCTGCCCAAGCGTACCTGCATACCGCCGTTGACGCGGAACCCGCCGGTCAAGGCGGTCGCCCCGGGGACGGCGGCTGATTCTTCACCGGACTGAATCCGCCCATGAAGGGTGTGCCGGATTTGGTGAGTTTGCCGTCGCGATACGTGTCGCAAATTCCGATCAGTTCGGCGCCCACCACTCTGCCGGTCAGTTTGAACGTGTAGGCGCCAATCAACACGCCTTTGGTTTCGTCCACCGTCCCGTCAACAGTCGCCGTGAACGCGGCGGCGTCGAACTTCACCTCGGCCGTCTTGAACGTGCCTTTCCAACCGCCCTTGTTGTTGAACATCCCGCCGGTTTCGGCGTGACCCTTCGTCGCCACAAAATTGATCCATGTGCGACGGTGCCAGGGAGAACCATCGTTGACGCCGTCCTCGAGTTTGAAGTTGACGCCCACCGGTTCCGGCACCGGCGGTTGATCCATCAGTTCCCCGAAGACGGAACCCGACACTGTGCGGTCCTTGAACAGGCCCGTGTACGTGCCGCCGACGATGCGGCCATCGCTGATCTTCGCGTCGATCCTGTATGTCGCCGAGACGCCCTTGTGATCGGGCGGCATGTAGGGATCGGGGTTCATCGTCACCTTCAGTTCGCCGGCAACCGAATTTCCATCGAGTTTCAGTCCGCTCGCATCCACGTCGTGGAACACATGATTCCAGGCTGCCGCATAGGCCACCCCGGCCCCGAACTTGCCGCCAATGCACGGCACGGAGACCATGAGTTGAAGCGCCGTGGCGGCAGTATTGGTGTCCCATGTGCGGACTACGGCGCGATGCAATTCCAGGTAGTGCAGCGCCTGCGCGGGTGAACGTTCCGGCATGGGTTCGAGTTTGCCGTGGAACGGACCGCCGGCAACTTCGTTGCCGTCCACCTGCTTCTTGTACGTGCCTCCGATCTGTCCGCCGACCGCAATGCCGTCGAAGGTGAACAGGTAATGGGATCCGCCGGTGGCGCGAACCGCCAGTGGACCGGTGAGTGTCTTGCCGTCAAACCGCAATGCGTTGGTGACGATCTCCGACTCGAAATAGTTGATCTGCACCCGCTTTCCCCAACCATAGACCAGTGACTGCACCCATTTGCCGTCTTTCATGAACAATTTCGGGTAAACCCTGGAACCATAGGACTTCGGCCCCAGTGTGCCGGCGCCGGCCCCGTTCTCCATCTGCAGGTCCATCACCCAGTACCCGCGAAGGTCCGGCGGGGACAACAGGTTCCCCTCGACCGTTCCCGATACCTTCTGACCGGGAGTCACCGTTCCCTCGTACTTTCCGCGCACTGTTCCATCGGTCACGACGGCGTCCAGACGATACTCGTGCGTCATTGGTTTGCCATCGGACGGGAAAAACCCGTCGAATCCGACGGTTCCCTTCAGACTGCCGGTGACGGCATTACCATTCAGCGCGAGGCCGGTGCAGTCGATCTCGGTGGGCCCCAACGGGCCTACGGTCACGCCGGCCGTGAATTTCCCACCTTCGGCCCGCAAACAGACGTGCAGGGCGACGGCATTCGTGTCGGCCTTCCGTAACACCACATCGTAGACGGCGTTCGTCGCAGGCGGCGCCGGGATGGCGGGTGCCGCCGCAAGTGCCCCAACCGCTCCGCAAACCATCAAACCCACCAGACCCATGTACTTCATATTCATTTCCCTCCAATGCAGATCAGTTCATCTCCTCCAATTCGCGGGGTGCGAGCGCCAGACAGGCGATGAGGTTGAGGCTGACGGTTGCCGCCATGTTCGTGCCGATGTCGCTGTCGCGGCGCGGTTCGGCGGATAGATGCAGGGGGGCGTCCGCCATCGGATGCGGAATCGCCCACGCATGCGGTTCGCGCGGATCGTTGTCGCCTTTCAGCAACAACTCCCACGCCCGGCGTTTCAGTTTCGCGTCGTTGCGCTCGACACCCGCCCATGCCACCAGCCGCGCGTTCTCCATGAACAACGCCAGGCGTTCGTAAATCCCCGGCGGGAACCGGGCGCGTTCCTTGACCGGGTCTATGCCATGCATCACGCCGTACTCGGCCAGCGCCGCGCGGAACCCGTCCAAACCCAGTGTTTCCGCCATGTCCATGAACGCCTCGGCGCCGCCCATAATGAATGCCAGACGGTTGTTAAAAACCGCATACTCCTGACTGTGCGTCATCACGCCCGACGCCGGGTCGTAATCGAACGGATCGCCCTGCAACAGCCGGTGCGGCGCGGCGAGGATACCGGCCAGTCCGGTCTCGATCTTCTTCAACCACTTCGGGTCGCCGGTGCGCTCCCACGCGCAATGCCAGTTGGCCGCCCATGACGACCACGTCGGCCCGATCCGCGCCATGAACTTCTCCGTCGGCACGTTTGTTGCCTTGAACTGGTCGGCCTTCTCCGCCACCTCGTCGAGCAAATCGCGGCAGCGTTCGTCGGCGGTGAAGAAATGGTAGAACCGTTTCGGCCCGGCCTGACTTGCGCGCGGCTCCTTGCACGGGCACCCCCAATGCACCACGTTGTGCCGGCTCCCCTGTCCCGTCCACGGGCCGAGATGGAACACATCCACCTCGCTCACGTGCCGCGTCATCGCCTCGGCGAACCGGAACCAGTCTGCCCGGCCGCTGCGCAGGAAGTTATACCAGGGCCAGATGTCCGACCCGAGTTCGGTATTGTCCCACGCCCGGCCGCCCTGGTCGTAATGCCAGACGTGCCGGTCCGGATCGTAGGTGTGCATGACGTCGCCGTAGTGCAGAAACCCGTACCAGCGCCATCGCTCACGCTGTTCCTGGTAGTAGTCCATGTATCGCGCCAGTTCGTCCTCGATGAGTGTTCGTGCCGGGGTCGAACGATCCACCGGAGACCAGTGCGGGCCAAACACGCCGCATTGCCGGTAATGCGGCGGGTCGGCGACCAGTAACGGCGGCGTGGTCGGCAGGGGTTTCGGTTTGCTTTTCGCCGGCACCAACGTGAGCGTCATCTGTGAGGTTCGCGCGATACCGTAGGCGTTCGAGTACACCGCCGGATCCGGGTTCCGCGCCTCATAGACGGGCCGGTAATCACGGCCGCCGTAATGGCGCAAGTCCAGCGGTTCCGCGTCCGGCGCCCACCACCAACCGTTCAAGTGCGCCTCCGTCGTGCCCGCCGCAGTGACTTCCAACGCCGTCGGGTACGCCTGCCAGAAATCGCGGATGGTCATCGCCAACCCGCCGGCCGGTTCGCTCAACGACATGATCCCCGGCGCGCGCCGGCAATGCTCGGCGTTGACCCAGCAGTACTCCGCGCCCTGACGCTTTCGAACCAGCGCATGGTCGCAGGAGTCTTGAAAGAGTTGGATGTCATTCCACACCGGCAACAACCCGCCGTCCGCCGGAGCCGGCACCGCTTCGCCGCGTTCCTGCGCCCGGTGTGCGACGGTCGCCGCATGGCCAGCGTAGGGCGTCATCCGCACCGGTTCGACCCACAGGGTCTTGCCGTCCTCGCCCAGTACGCGCACATGCCGGTTCTGCACGCCGTCGTGCAACAACACGTGGGCCTTCACCCCCAGCCCGGCAATGAAATCGCGTTCCGCATCGCCATCCCAAGCGAAACTGTGCGTTACGTCGACCGACTCGCACCCGGCATAGAACACGAGCCTCACGGTAAACGGCAACATGAGCCGGCCCGACTGCTCCCCGCGATACCGGCCTGTCAATTTGATGCAGGCCCGGATCGGGCCCGCCTGCTCGACGGTGAGTTGCTCGATGATCCCGGCAAACGGTTCGCGTTCCCGCACCTCGACACGTCCATCCTTCCGCCGGTGTTCGAGCAGCATCGCCAACTCCACGCCACCGACCACGGATCGTCCGTTGCGCACGATCTCCTGAACGAGATACCGGCCCCGGTCGCCGACTTCGGCCCGCATCGCCCCGGTATCCACATACCGGATCACCTCGATGCCCGGGATTGTCACCGTGAGTGGTTTCGCGGGTTCCGGTCCCCTGCCCTTGCGGACACTGAACCGGTCGCCGTCCTTGGGCCCGACGACAACCGCCATGCCCAACCACTTGATCGAGCCATCCGGCCAAAACGCGAGCGGCCACGACTGTGTCGGGATCGGCGTCCCGTCGGTTCGCCGCACATGCACCGGCGTGCCGGTCTTCAGTTCTCCGCGGGGCCACGAAAGGCCGAACGTGACGCCCGCCGGTCCTGTCGGTTTCGAATCGAGAAAATGCAGCGCGATGGATTTCATGGGTTCTGTCATCATACGTTGAACGGACTGACCGAGGCAAGTTCGGAGTGCGCGTCTATGGATACAGGGTGCGATTGCAAAATATTGCACCCGCGCCGAATTCAGAATTCAGAAGTCAGAATTCAGGAGTTGAAGGCCAACGAGTTATGCGGGATATCAGGGAGATCCGTCGAGTTCATTATTTAGGACCGCACTTGGGGAAGGGTCGCATCCTGATCCCGGCGAACGTCAATGTTGAACGGTGCCGTCATCCTGTTCATCCGGTTTTCTGGCGGTCATCACGCGAAAGAATTGCCGCATGTCTGTTATGCCTCCGATGGAGAACCAGATCAATGTGCCGAAAGCGATCAGACCGGGAATGATCATTTGTATCCACAACCATATCGTGGCCCAGCCATGTTTGGTCAGTCTGAGCGCTTCGCCCGCTTCGGGCGTTCCCCCGAAAAGTGTAACCAGTCGGGGCATCCCATACTGCCAAAAGAGCGTGAAGATGACCAGGCCGAACATGAACATGGAATAGCAGAATATGAAAGTGGCCACAAAACGATCAGAACGGGTGAAATGGTCGTCAAGACCGATCAAACGCCTGAACCAAGAATGTTTGGCGGATGTCTGCGCCGGCTCCTGCTCATGGTGCTGTTTGGCGCGCGACAACAAACCCTGAAGATCGAAGGGTTTGCGGCAGGTGAGAAGCGAAACCGTTATGTAGACGATGATCGCGACCACGCTGACGAAGAAACTCAACCAGAATCCGGAGGAGATGAACTCCGGGTATCCGTGCGCTTTCAACCAGGTCATGGATGAAAACCAATTGTTGCTCAACACCACGGCCGTCAACGACAACGGCAAACTTGTCCCGACCGCCGCCCAGGCGGCCTGCACGGTGCCGCGAGTCCAGTACAGGCCGCCGATGAGAATGGCGCCTGCCCCGCCGTTGTAGATGGCGCCGGTAACCGCCCACCAGATCCAGATCGAGGTGGATAACGGAACCAGCATGGAGGTGACAAAGGCGATCAGCGCCACACCGACGGCGCCCAGCCGGAGGACCTTGAGATGCTGACGCGTCGTGATGGGTTTTCGACGCAGAGGCATGTAGACGTCCTGCACAAAGACCGAACTCCAGGAGATGATGTGATTCCCGTCGCCGGCAAGAAGGCCCATGATCATGATCACCAACATCAATCCCTTCACGCCCACGGGCAGCATGTCGGCCAGGGCCATGAACGGCGCCTGTTGCCGTTGACGTTGTATGGACTCGCCCGTAATTTCCGCGCCGTCGGCGGCGCGGAGTTTCTTCGCTTCTTTCGTGGCGCCAAAGAGATTCCTGCCCTCGAACCATGACGAACTTCCGATTGGCGTAGTCTCCGAGATCTTCGCCACCGGCGCCCCGGAAGGACTTGTGACCGCGGCAATACGTTCCTTGAGATGCGCGGTGCGTTCGGCAAAGTCCGGATGGCGCAGGTAAGTCAACACTCCGATGGCGATTACCAGCAGGACAAGCATTTTGGCAGTACCTCTCCAGGCACCCAGGATTCCGGCCATGCGTCCTTCGTGGGGAGTCAGGGCGGCGCTTCGGAAACCGTGCCCGGCCTGCCAGGCCCCGCACAGGTAGATCGTGCCGAAAAGCCCCAGCATGGTGGCAAAGAAGTTGAAATCCTTGACCTGAAAGGCATCGAACGGATCGATCGGACTGTGCTGGGGAGCAATGGCCATCGTGGCGGAGACAGGGAGACCTCCCGAAAGAGTTCCGGTCAATACATCAACCACCTGTTGCCATGACACCACGCTGAAGATCACAAGGATGACGATCAGGTAGGCCAGGTGCGAGAAAATGCCCTCCACACAATCGGTAATGATCAGCGTCACCTGCCCGCCCGAGCAAATCATGGTCAAAACAAGGCTCAAGTAGATGGCAATGATGGCAAAGTTGGTCGAAACCGTCAGACCGGCCAGGGTGAAATAATCCGGCAACCCCAGGAATGCCTTAAAAAACAGGGTGGACGCCAGGGGGAAGATGGCATAGTTGAAGGCCCCGGCCCCAAAGATGATAAAACCGATGAAGAGACGGAATTTCCGGCTGTAGCGTTCCTCGAAAAACTGGGCCAGGGTCAGCACCCGGGTCTGACGATAGCGGTAGCCGACAAAACCAGTGATGGCCAAGAGCAAACCCACCGGACCCATCAGACTGCTCCAGAACAGGCCGACGAACCCGCAAATCATGAACATCTCGACATTGGCAACCGTGTTGCAGACCCCGGCGCCGGCCTCGCCTCCGGCATTGGCGAGAAGATACCGGCCCGCACACCGGCCGGCGGAAATATAGTCCGCAACCCCCCGGACGAAACGCCGGGTATAGAGCGCCAGTCCAAGAACTCCGATCAACGGAAGCAACACCACAACCCAATCGATCCATTTCATTTTACCCTCGCCTATCTGTGTGATCCCTCACGGTTTGGGTTCCCCCCAGCGCCACGTGGGGTGGAAGGCATGGGCGACCGGCCCGAAGACCGGGTTCTGGACCTCAGGCGCACGAAGCAAAATACGGGCGCCGCCGGCGGTGGCGGAGAGTCCGCATTCACCGTCGGCCTGATGCACAACCTCCATGCCGTCAGTTTCCACGAGCGCCTGGGCGATGCCATGCCGCAGACGAATGCTGCCGGGCACGGTGGCCTCGACCCGAACCCAGGCGGTGGCGCCGTCTTGGCGTCCAGCGGAGACCTTCCAGCCGCCCTCGGCGGACAAGTTGTGGAAGGCGCTGGCCTGCCAGGCGTCGGGAATTGCCGGAAAAATGCGGATGCGTCCGCCGTGCGATTGCAGAAGCATTTCCGTGACCGCGTTGCCGATACCCAATGGGGTTTCCAGAATGAAACCCCATTCCCGGGCCATCGTGTTTTGAAAACGCCGGGCGGTTCCACGAGGAAGTTCCTCGAAATAGGTGTCCATGTGCCCCCAGGCCCAGTCGCCGCGTCCAATGTGGGCGCAAATGTTAGCCGCCGCCGCCCATGTGAAGCCCGTGCGTTTCTTGCCGTCGGGTGGACAACCCAGCCAGGTGCCGATGGAACGGGCGATGAGTTCCTGTTTCCCGGAGTCGTCCCAGTTCCACAGACGCAGGGGCCAGAGCATAACCAGGTGACTGTAATGGCGATGGCCAACATCATGCGAGAGATCCGCGCTGATGCGCAGGCCGAAGATATCAACCGGAAACCCGGTCATGTTCGCAAGCGCTGCTTTCCATTGCGTTGCGCGGGGATCCTTTGGCAAATCCGTGCACAACTGTTCCAGCGCCCAGCGCGTGAACGCCAGTTCATAGGTGGCGTCGGTCATGGCTTGGCGGTGATTGACCTGGAACTTGGGTGGCACGGGATATTCGGGCGAATCACTGTTCAAGAGATGCAGTTTCCCGTCCGCTCCTTCCTTCAGTCGCGCCAATGGGTCATTGGCCGCTGCGGCCAGCACGGGCAGCAGTTTGTTCCAACGCGCCGCCCATTTCTCTGACCCATCATGGCGCGCTGCCAGCCAGCAGTTGTGGAGCAGCCAGATCAGATGAATGCTGGCGATGGGACGCCTGTGACCTTCCTCCAGATCATAACTGGCGCCGCCACCGATGGCCAGAGGGCGCGAACCCTCTTGTTGCCATTCAGGCTGGCGCAGGGCCCAGGCCAAGAGCCTTTCTGCCACGGTGGCAAGTTGCCCTGCATGACCCGAGACATTTCCGATCAAACAGTGCATTTGCAGGTTGAAGTTCAGCCAGACATGCGGATAGCCGGGGCAATGCGCCCAGTCGTCCGGTCCGCCCATGGCGTAGGACCAGGGCCCCGTCGCATCGGGAATCGGCGCCCCGGCGCGGGTACTGCTCAGGAACTTGTAGATCTGGATGGTGTAAAAGGATTCCAAACGCGCATCGGGAATGGCGATGGCGCTTTGCTGCCACCGGGCGCTCCACCAGGCGCGGTGTTCCGCCTCGATGGCGGCCAGTCCGGCCTCCCGGGCCGAGCGGACGGCTTCGATGGCCTCATCCGTCGCAGAACGGGTGTCGTCGCTGCCCATTGACAAGGATTTGATCGAAGGCGAAACACCCAGCGAACAGTAGAGATACAGTTTATCGCCCGCTAACACCTCGGTCCAGGCGACGGCGTATTCTTTGCCGTCCAAGAGCGGTTGCACTTCCACAATGATGCCGTCGTCCGTAACACTGTTCTTGGCCGGTGGCCAGCCCGGAAAGGGCATGGCGCGGCGAACAAATCGGGGACGGCAGGAATTGGAGTAGTCCAGATTCTCTGCGCGCATGATGTCGGCGCTGGCCACGGTGTTCAGAAATGAGGGAATGACCTCATCGCCGGTGAGCAGGCATTCCGCCACAATCACCTGCCGCGTCGCCGCAACCAGAACCCGCATGGAAATGCTGCCGGGAACCTGATGTTTCGTCGAAACCGCCGCCCGACACTCCGCCTGGTACAGATCCAGGGTCATGGGCTGCACCTTTGCCAGTCCGTGTCCCCACAGCATGAATCCGCCGGTATGCAGGCGGGTTCCCTTGTTCTGGCAATTCCACTTGTCCCACCACATCCCGCCATCGGTTCGCTGGCCGCCCTTATCGGCGACATCGGCCCGACCAATGTCCACTCGCAGGGCGTGGTGCGGGAAATCACAGGGTTCATCGCTGGCATAGACCAAGGCGCCCAGGGTTCCGTTCCCGAGGAAGGCGCCGCGCATCATGGTCTCGGGCGATTCGGGCCGGCACAGGGGCGTCTGCGCCCATTTCATGTCATGGCGTCCAATCAAGGCCGCCCAATCCATCGTATTTGTCATCGATTATGCCTCCTCATTGCTTTTCATCCGGACCTAAACCACCTCATTCCGCCAGGGTGGCGTCTCCGGCAACTCCTGTTCGAATTCGACAATGAGCCTTCTTTCGCACTCACCGGCATAGGTTCCGCCCAGAAACCGCCCGTAGATCTCACGGTCAAACAGCGCCCAGGATTCGTCCGCCGACGACGGGCGAATCGGGAAGAACAACGCGCCGTTCTCGCGCGCAGCCTTGAGATCACCGGGAGCGTCGCCGATCATGAGGACGCGGCCGGGAGCGTACTTGCCGCCGGTGGCCAGGCGCAGATGCTCCGCCTTGGTGCCGAGTTCCTGGCCGGCAATCATCGCCACCGTGTCCATCACGCCGTTTTCCGTCCACTCGCGGACGAGCGCCTCGGCCGGAGTCTGTGATACGCACAGGGTGTCCGACTGCCCACACACCCGCCGCAACGACCGCTCCGCCCAGGGAAACGGCGGAATCTTTTTCACCGTTTTGGCAATCCGGTCGTTGGCCTCCCTGCTCCAGGCCAGGCACAGGCGGAGTTCGGGATCATGGGTCGCCTCGACGGCCTGCTCAAGGTGCACGTTGCTCAGGGGCACCCCGGAGTTCACCCACTTCTTCAGCGAGACCAGCAGCGGAACCTCCACGCCGGCCTGTCTGACTTCCGGCCGTTCACGCAGGAGTTCGAAGACCTTGACCTGTGAAATGAACCGGTTGCTTCCCCGCCATTTCGAATAGAGGTTCACGAACTCCAGCGTCTCACGGGCCACGGCCTCCACCTTCCCGAGATTCCAGAGGCGCACCGTGGCCGTGTGAAAACACTGCTTCTGCTTGATCTCCATCGTGTCGAACACGCACCCATCGGAGTCCACCCCCACGAACGAGTCGTGGCGCGGCTTGAATCGAATGAGATCATCCCGGGTCGTCCATCGCTCTGGCGTCATATCCCTGTTCCTTTTCCCTTTGCCCGCGCCTCGGCGAGCAGCCAGCCGTGACGCGGCACCGTCAGGCGTCCTTCGCGCGGCCCGAATTCCAATTCCCCATCAAACCGGCACGCGAGCGTGCGGCAGCCGGGCGGCAGAACCGCGTCGGCGTCGGGCCCGTGGTTGGCCAGGAACAGTAGGCGTCCGGCGTCGCTGTCGAGGTAGCGGACGTTCCAGGTTCTTGCGGCGCTCTCCCAGGCCACGGGGCGGGCCACGCCCGCGCGGCGGCAAAGCGCCGCCACGAGATCCACCGCCGCCGCGCGCGTG
>Ga0194063_10002339_pt1 | contig 11854 bp, 16 predicted proteins | sample SepL3720m_MetaG_FD_155459 | JGI IMG/M metagenome (GOLD analysis project Ga0194063, IMG submission 155459) | Anoxic zone freshwater microbial communities from boreal shield lake in IISD Experimental Lakes Area, Ontario, Canada - Sep2016-L373-20m | ecosystem: Environmental > Aquatic > Freshwater... | reverse complement strand
GACGATAAATCAATTAATCAAGAAAAATAGAAAGTCAGTCCCAAGGAAAATCAAATCCATTGCTTTGACCAAGGGTTTTAACAGCTTGGAAAATAGACCAACCTATTTTAATTCACCTTTTAAGAGGGGAGTATGTATAAAGGTTACCACCAAGACTCCAAAAAAGCCAAACTCCGCTATTCGAAAGATTGCCAGAGTCAGACTTACCAATGGTCTTGAAGTCACCGCTTACATTCCAGGTATGGGTCACAACTTACAAGAGCACTCCGTGGTTATGCTACGTGGTGGACGCGTAAAAGATGTCGGTCTTCGTTACACTATTGTCCGCGGTGTCCTTGATGCTGGTGGTGTAGAAAAGAGAATGAAGGGTCGCTCACAGTACGGTGCTAAAAAGCCTAAAGTAGTAGCTAAAAAATAATTAAAATAATATGCGAGGAAAATTAAAAGTAAAACCAGCGCTGATTCCAGATTTAGTTTACAAATCTACCAAGGTTACTAAGTTTGTGAATTATATTATGCTAGAAGGCAAGAAAAATACTGCCCGAAAGATTATTTATGCTATGTTTGATGAGATCAAGGAAAAGACCAAGAGTACAAATCCTCTAGAAATTTTTGAATTAGCTTTGTCAAACACCGCTCCAAACGTAGAAGTAAGATCAAAAAGAGTGGGAGGTGCCAACTATCAGGTGCCAGTAGAAGTTCGACCAGAGAGACGCGCTGCTCTTTCCATGAAATGGATTATTGAAGCCGCTCGTTCTAAAAAAGGCGCCCCAATGCATAAAAAACTAGCTGATGAGATAATTGCTGCTTCTAAAAATGAAGGTGAGGCTATTAAAAAGAAAGAAAACACTCTCCGTATGGCTGAAGCAAACAAAGCCTTTGCTCACTTTGCTTGGTAAGCTTATCAACTGCCCCCCAACCCCTCCTTATCTAAGGAGGGGAGGAGAAAAACTACTCGCAAGGGTAGTTTTTTGTTGGCGTTTTGAAATCCATGATACAATACTTATACAATTTTATTTAAATAATCATATAAAAATATGGACAAAGCCTTGATACAAATACAAGAGAGTTTAGAGTCAATTAAAAAAATAACTCAGGACGAAAAACCGATGGAGTTTTGGTCAGCCAGAGATTTGATGGTAATACTCGGTTATGTAAAATGGCAAAAATTTCTAGATGTTATTGAAAAGGCAAAAGAGGCATGTACAATAAGCGGACAACTAGCTGAAAGTAACTTTTTACCCACGCCGGTAAAAAGTATCGGCGGTCGTCCTAAAGAAGATGTTTATCTTACCAGATATGCTTGCTATTTAGTTGCTCAAAATGGTGACCCTCGAAAACCACAAATTGCTTTGGCTCAAACCTATTTTGCCACACAGACCAGAAGGCAGGAGCTAATGCAAGAAAGGGAATTGCAAGATAAACGCTTGGAATCACGAGCGAAATTAAAAAATACGGAAAGTAAGATAGAGGGTACGGTTTATGAAAGAGGAATTCGCACTGGCGTGGAATTTGGAACATTTAAGAACAGGCATATCGAAGCCTTGTATGGCGGTATATCAGCCGTTGATTTAAAAAAGAAAAAGGGGATTCCACCGGCCAGAGCTTTAGCAGATTTTGATACAGATGTGGAGCTTCGGGCCAAGGATTTTGCCTTATCTATGACGGATCATAATATCAAGCAAAAGAATCTCCACGGACACTATCAAATGACGGAAGAGGTTGTGAAAAACAGTAAAGCCACTCGTCAAACTCTTTTGTCTCGTGGTATACGTCCGGAAACCTTAAAAGCCCAAGCTGATCTAAAACTACTAGCATCTAGAAGAAATAAAGAATTAAAAGCGGTGGTGGAGAAGAAAAGGTTGGGGTAGGTTTTTAAACGGCTCAACCGTAAAATCTCGTTGGGTCGTTGCATTTTACCTTATTTTAATGTATCCTATGCCTACCAATTCGAGTTGGTTTTTATTTATATTTAATAATAATTTATTAATTTTAATCATAATTATATGACACGTGTATATCCTCTTGAGAAAGTCCGTAACTTCGGGATCATTGCCCACATTGATGCTGGTAAAACAACCACATCTGAACGTATTTTGTATTATACCGGTCAGTCACACAAAATAGGTGAGGTGCATGATGGTGAAACTACTACAGACTGGATGGAACAGGAAAGAGAAAGAGGAATTACTATTTGTTCCGCCGCTATTACTTGTTATTGGAACCCATCTTATATGGGAACTGATTTAAGTAAGAAAGTGATGTTTAATATTATTGATACTCCTGGCCACATTGACTTTACTGCTGAGGTAAAGCGTTCACTAAGAGTACTTGATGGTGCAGTGGTGGTTTTTGATGGTGTGGCTGGAGTAGAGCCTCAGTCTGAGACAAACTGGCGTTATGCTGATGACGGAGGGGTACCGAGAATTTGTTTCATTAACAAGCTAGATAGAACTGGCGGCTCTTTTGAGCGATCATACAAATCTATTCTTGATCGTTTGACCAAAAACGCTATTCGTCTACAGATGCCAATTGGAGAGGAGGAAAATTTTGAGGCGGTGATTGATCTTCTTAGAATGAAAGCTTTTTACTTTGAAGGAGAAATGGGTAATAAAATTGTAGAAAAGGAAATTCCAGCAGATTATCTAGAGCGTGCAAAGAAATTTCGCGCCGAAACAGTGGAGAAGATTGTAGAGCAAGATGAAAAAGCGATGGCGGATTATCTTGATGGTAAAGAAATTCCGTTAGAATCTTTGAAGGCTATTTTGCGAAAGGCTACTATTGCAAACAAATTAGTTCCTGTTATGACTGGTTCTGCTTTGAAGAATAGAGGTGTTCAGCTTGTGCTTGATGCGGTGGTGGATTATTTACCAGCTCCTACAGATATTCCTCCCGTAAAAGGAATCAACCCCCTTACTGGTGAAGAGACTATTAGACACGCTTCAAATGAGGAACCTTTTTCTGCTTTAGCTTTCAAATTACAGACCGACCCATTCGTGGGGCAACTAACTTATTTTAGAGTGTATTCTGGTTCTGTTACTTCTGGAATTTATCTTTACAACTCTACAAATGGTAGAAAAGAAAGACTTTCTCGTATTGTGAGAATGCAGGCTGATAAAAGAGAAGAAGTAGATATTGTGTATGCCGGAGAAATTGCGGCGGCTGTAGGTTTGAAGGAGGCAAAGACTTCTCATACTTTCTGTGATGAGGCAAATCCTATTGTTCTAGACCAAATTGTTTTCCCAGAGCCAGTTATCTCTTTGAAGATTGAGCCAAAAACCAAGGCTGATCAGGAGAAAATGGGCATGGCTTTGAAGAAGCTTTCTGATGAGGATCCAACTTTTAAAATTGTTTCAGATCCAGAAACAGGGGAGACTGTTATCAAGGGAATGGGTGAATTACACTTGGAAATTCTTGTGGATCGTATGAAGAGAGAGTTTGCTGTAGAGGCAAATGTTGGTAAGCCACAGGTTGCTTACAAGGAAACTATTACTGGAACAGCTGAAGCAGAATATAAATATATCAAGCAGTCAGGAGGTAAGGGTCAGTATGGTCACGTCAAGATTAATATCAAACCACTTGAGAAACTTGAAGAAGGTGCTAAAATTCCTAAAAATATTAACCGTTCTGAGGGTTTTGAGTTTATAAACTCAATTAAAGGAGGGGTTATTCCAGTGGAATTTATTCCAGCGGTTGAAAAAGGTGTGGTGGAAGGAATGGAAAGAGGAGTTACTGCTGGTTACAAGATGGTAGATATTTCTTGCGAACTTACTTATGGTTCTTACCATGATGTGGACTCATCTGAAATCGCTTACAAAATTGCTGCGTCACAAGCTTTCCAAGAGGCTGCTAAAAAAGCTAAACCGGTTATTCTAGAGCCTATCATGAAGATTGAGATTGTTGTTCCTGAGAAATTCATGGGAGATGTGGCTGGTCACTTAAACTCCAAGCGCGGTGTGATAGAAGAGATGAGTGAGCGTGGTATGAATAAGGTGATTGATGCCAAAGTGCCGTTGTCTGAAATGTTTGGATATATCACCACCTTACGTTCTATGACCGAAGGTCGTGCGTCTGTAAACATGGAATTTGATCACTATGATATTGTGCCCCCAAACGTCGCTAAAACTATTGCCGAGACTAGAGGATTGGCTAAATAATTTATTTGACTTTACTTTTTTATCTGCTAATATTATCTTTACTGCATTTTGCCTAACTTATTTTTAATAAGGGTGGTTAATGTCGGTGCGATCCCGTTTGAAGTTTTAAAATGTCGATTTTAAATAAAATAACGGTATTGAAAATATTTATTAATAGTTAATTCTGGGTTAGGTTCTCTGAACTTTAAACGGGATTAGCGTAAGTTTAATTATTAGTTGGATGGACTGAGTCAGCGTTCTCGCGCACTCTGTCTAGACAATTAAAAAAATAAAATTATGGCAGAAGTTTTTAATCGAACAAAGCCCCATGTTAACGTTGGTACTATCGGCCACGTTGACCACGGCAAGACGACCTTAACCGCCGCAATTCTAAACACATTGAATCGCGCAGGTAAGACCGTTAAATTACGAGGTGTTAATGAAATTGACTGTGCTCCAGAAGAGAAGGCTCGTGGTATTACCATTGCTCTTTCTCACAATGAGTATGAGTCAGATGTAAGGCACTATGCCCACATTGACTGTCCTGGTCACGCCGACTTTATCAAGAACATGATCACCGGTGCCGCTCAAATGGACGGTGCTATTCTTGTGGTTGCTGCGACTGATGGTGTTATGCCACAGACCAGAGAACACGTTCTACTTGCAAAGCAGGTGGGTGTGCCAAAGGTTGTTATTTTCTTAAATAAGTGTGATATGGTTCCTGATAAGGAATTGATTGACCTTGTGGAAGAAGAAGTTCGCGAATTGTTAACTAAGCAAGGCTTTGATGGTGCAAACACTCCGGTTATCCGTGGTTCTGCTCTTAAGGCTCTTGAAGCTACTGGTATCGATGATGAGTGGTCAAAAGCTGTCTTAGCTCTTGTCGATGCTCTCGATACTTACATTCCAACTCCAGTTCGTGATATTGAAAAGCCTTTCCTTATGCCGATTGAAGATATTTTCTCAATTGAAGGAAGAGGTACCGTGGTTACTGGTAGAATCGAAAGAGGTATCTTGAAACTTGCTGACGAGGTTGAAATCGTCGGTATCAAGCCTACTACCAAAACCGCTGTTACTGGTATTGAAATGTTCAATAAGCAATTAACAGAAGGTATGGCTGGAGATAATGCTGGAATCCTATTGCGATCAACTAAGAAAGAAGATGTTCACCGAGGCCAGGTTCTTTGTAAACCAGGTTCAGTGACTCCTCATACTGAGTTTGAAGCAGAAGTTTACATCTTGAAGAAAGAGGAAGGTGGTCGCCACACTCCATTCTTCACCGGATATAAACCACAGTTCTATATGAGAACTACCGATGTTACCGGAGACGTTACTCTTAATGAAAAAGTAGAAATGGTTATGCCGGGAGATACCGCTACTTTCAAAGTTAAGCTTGTGGCTCCAGTTGCTCTTGAGGAAAAGCAAAGATTTGCTATTCGTGAAGGAGGCAAGACTGTCGGTGCCGGATCTGTTACTAAAATAATTGCTTAATCAGGATTAAATATTTCAAAAGAGGTACGTCCCTCGTTTGAAAAGACACAAAAATGGAAAAAGATTCAATTAAAAAGACCGTCAAGAAACCTGCTAAAGTGGCATCAAAAGATGTTGTCTCCAAGCTTCGCATTCGAGTGCGCGCTTATGATAGCAAAATCCTAGATGCTTCTGTAAAACAGATTATTGATACTGCCTTGCGGTTTGACGTTAAAGTGCTGGGACCAATTCCTTTACCTACTGAGATAAAGAAATATACGGTCAACCGAGCCGCTTTCGTCTATAAAAACGCGCGAGAACAGTTTGAGATGAGAGTGCATAAGAGGTTGATTGATATTATCAGTCCTTCGGCAAAGGTTGTAGAAGCGCTGACAAACCTTTCTCTACCTTCTGGAGTGAATATCGATGTGAAGATGATCTAGTCTTCTCACTATATAAAAATCCTAAATCAAAAAACCACCTAGTAAAATAGGTGGTTTTTTGTAATTAAGGGTTGTATAATATGGCTATATTAGTTTATTAATTAATTATAAAAATATGAATTTTAAACCTACAAAGACAAAAGCCACAGCATCTATAATATTAGGACTAATCGCGGGCTTCTTTTTAGGATTTAATTATCCTGGTGGTTGTATCGGTCAATGCACAAAAGATATGCTTGTATTTTATTCAGTAATATATTCTGTCGTCTCTTTTGCAATCATATATATAATTTACAGTCTTTTCCAAAAGAAGTTACTTTAGTATTATAGTTAGCAAAAAAGAGTCTCTAGCCCAGGCTCTTTTTTGGTGGGTGGGGGACAACTGCCCCTAACCCCTCCTTAACTAAGGAGGGGAAGAGACGTTACCTCACTTTACCTGAGTTACTCTTTCTCCTTCCCTCCTTAGCTAAGGAGGGACTGAGGGCAGTTGATTTTAAGAGTTAGTTTGCTTTATTTTAAACTAAAGTGTATGATAATATCATATTAATTTATCATATAATTAAATAAAACATGAGTACAATATCAGTGCCACTTCCGCCTAATTTGGAAGAATTTATAGATAGGATGGTAAAGAGCGGTAATGCTGCTAATAAGGCCGACGTGGTGCGTAAAGCTTTGAAAAGAATGTCAGATGAGGAAGCGGTGGAAGCTATTTTGCGAGCCCAAAAAGAACCAAATTTAAAAGGGGATTTAGATGTACTGGCTAGAAAATTTAAATAATTCTATGCTGGAAATTAATTATAAACCCTCCTTTATTTGTTCCTATGATGAAGCAGAAGTTTCTTTGCGAGAAGAAATTAAAGAAAAAATATCTCTTTTTCGTAATAAAAATAATCATAAAAGTCTGAAAGTTCATAAGCTTCACGGATCTTTGAAAGATTGTTACAGCTTTTCTGTGAATTATAGGATTCGGATTGTTTTTGAATATTTATCTAAAAATGAGGTCTCTTTGCTCGCTGTTGGAGACCATGATTTGTATAAGTAGAAGTGGGGAAATAACCCTTTACATTTATATATTAATTTGCTAGACTCTTGAGAACGTGTAAAAAGGGGCAAAGGGCTCTAAATAAACGGGCAAGGGGGATAGGAGTAAGAATTGATTTACTCATATCGCCATAGAGTTTTTGTTAGTATAAAAATAAAAAAATGAAATTCATTCTAGGTGTAAAAAAGAATATGACTCAGGTTTTTGATGACAAAGGCAATGTTGTTCCTGTTACTGTTTTAGAAGCTACCCCTATTGTTGTCACTCAGGTTAAGACTGTCGCTACTGATGGCTACAATGCTGTTCAGGTAGGTTACGGTGAGAGAAAAGAAAAAAATATTTCCAAGGCGGTAAAGGGACACGTTAAGGGTCTTGGTAATTTTAAATTCATAAAGGAATTCAGAGCTTATGATGAGAAAGATGTCCAAGCGATTGCTGGTATGAAAGTGGGAGATAAGATTGATTTGTCAGCTTTTAAAGAAGGTGACGCTATTACCGTTTCTTCTATTTCCAAAGGTAAAGGTTTCCAGGGTGTTATCAAGAGACACGGATTCAAAGGGCAGCCTCGTACTCACGGTCAGAAACACTCAGAGAGAGCTCCGGGTTCTATTTCTGGAGGTACTAGAGAGGGAGGACGCGTGCCAAAAGCAATGCGTATGGCCGGCCGAATGGGTTCTGATCTTATTACCATTTCTGGTTTGAAAGTTATCCAAATTGATGCTGCTGCCAATGAGATTTTGGTCTTAGGTGCACTTGCTGGTAGACGCGGAACTTTAGTTGAAATCATCGGTTAAATACTACGTGTCCCGTTTTAAAATCAGCGGGATCAAGAAAATAAATAAATTATAAAAATTAAATTTTAAAACTGGGATGAAAAACGAAACAACTAAAAAAAATCTAAAAGCTTCCAAAGCTGACAAAGTAGTCAAAGCCATTAAAACTGGTGAAGTTAAAACTTCTGTCAGAAAAGAAAAGAAAATTGCTCGAGAAAAAGAAGTAAAAACTCTCGGTGCTTCAGAAGCTAAAGTTTACAACCAAGATGGTAAAGAAGTTGATACTTTTAAATTACCAGAAAATATTTTTGCTTTACCTTGGAGGGCCGACCTTGTTCATCAAGTCGTTGTTTCTTTGATGTCAAACAAGAGAACTAACCTTGCTCATACCAAGGATCGTTCTGAAGTATCTGGAGGAGGTAAAAAGCCTTGGCAGCAAAAGGGTTTGGGACGCGCTAGACACGGTTCTACTCGTTCTCCAATCTGGGTACACGGAGGCGTGGCTCACGGTCCAAGAAAAGATAAGAATTATGACCGAAAGGTAAATAAGAAGATGAAGGCTAAAGCTCTCTTTACTATTATTTCTAAGAAGATTCGTGATAATGAAGTTTTCTTCCTAGATAATCTAAAAGTTTCCGCTCCAAAAGCCAAAGAAGGTTTAGCTATTTTGAAAAACTTGAGCAAGATCAAGGGTGGTGAGCAAATTCTTTCCAAGAGAGAAAATTCTACCTATCTTGCTGTTATGAAGAAAGATGTAAATATTGACAGAAGCTTTAGAAATTTCAGCAATTTGAAAATAGATGAATGGAGAAATATAAATCCACTCGATGTTTTGAATTATAAATATTTAGTCATTGATAATCCAGCCGAAATCACCAAATTCTTGGAGGCTAAGATGAAATAATTTTTTAAAATAAAATGAACGAATTAATTATCAAAAAACCAAGAATCACTGAAAAGTCCGGTATCCAAGCCGAAGCTCTTGGGGTATATACTTTTGAGGTTACTGATAACGCCAATAAGAAAAATATTGCCAAAGCGGTTAAAGAGCTTTACAAAGTAACTCCAGTCAAAATAAATATCACTAATTTACCCGCTAAGAAAGTTTTCAGCCGAGGTAAAGTGGGCCGAAAGTCTGGAGTAAAGAAAGCGATTGTTTATTTAAAGAAAGGAGACAAGATAGAATTTGTATAAATAAAATATTATGAAGCACTATAAGCCAACAAGCCCAGCGAGAAGACAAATGACCGGAATAGATTTCCGAAAGGTTATCACCGCGTCTGAGCCTTTAAAATCTTTAACCTTTGGTAGAAAGAGACATGTCGGCCGAAACAATTACGGTCGCCTTACCACTCGTCATAAAGGAGGTGGACATAAGAGACTATTCCGAGAAGTGGATTTTGTTTATGATAAAAAAGATATTCCAGCCAAGATTATTTCTGTAGAATATGACCCAAATCGAACGGCTTTCATTGGCCTTGCTCAATATGCTGATGGTGAAAAACGATATGTTATTTTGCCAAGATCAGTTAAGGTTGACGATACTTTTATTGTTTCTGAAAATGCGGAAATGAAGGTTGGAAATCGATTACCTTTGAAGAAAATTGCGGTTGGTGCTTTTGTTTACAATGTTGAGCTTAAGCCGGGTAACGGTGGTAAGCTTGGCCGTGCTGGTGGAAACTTTGTTCAGGTAATTGCAAATGATGCTGGTTATACTCACTTAAAATTACCTTCAACTGAGGTTAGAAAAGTTATGGATTCTTGTTTTGCTTGTGTTGGTGAAGTTTCTAACAATGAAAACAAGCTTATCAATATTGGTAAGGCTGGTAGAAGTCGCTGGTTAGGAATTCGTCCTACCGTTCGAGGTACGGCTCAAAACCCTTGTGACCACCCATACGGTGGAGGAGAGCAGAGATCAGGCCGAGGATTACGCTTTGCTAAGACTCGTTGGGGTAAGCATGTGGGTAAGGGTCAGAAGTCTCGAACTCCAAAGAAATATTCAAATAATTTGATTGTTTCTCGAAGAAAGGTTGGTAAGAATAAAGCCGAGAAATAATTGACTTTTAGTGAAATTTTGTTAGTATAACGCTTCAATCTTAAATAAAAAATAAATGGCACGATCAATAAAAAAAGGCCCATACGTTGACGAAAAACTTCTAAAAAAAATAGAAGGCAAGAAGCCAATCGAAACTGGTGTTATTAAAACCTGGTCTAGACGCTCCCAGATTGCCCCGGAAATGGTAGGTTTCAATTTTGGTGTACACAATGGCCGTGAGCATATTGAAGTTTTGGTCACCGAAGATATGGTTGGTCACAGACTTGGAGAATTTTCCCACACCAAGAAATTCCATAGACACGGAGGAAAGATGCAGAAAGATCTTGATACCAAGCAAAAAGAAGCCGAGATCACCGCCGCTCAATCAGCAAAGGTTGCCGTAGAAGCTAAGAAATAATTTTTATAATATGAATATCACTGCAAAATTAAACGATTATAGACAGTCACCAAGAAAAGTCCGATTAGTGGGTGGTCTTATTCGTGGTAAAAAAGCAGAAGAGGCTATTGATATTTTGACCGTTACCATAAAGAGAGCTTCTGATCCGCTTATTGCTTTGGTTAAGTCTGCTATTGCTAATGCTAAAGCCAATTTTAACTTAACTCCAGATGTTTTATTTGTAAAATCTTTGACTGTTGATAATGGCGCTATCCTTTACCGCCGAATGCCAAAAGCTCGTGGTATGGCTACACCTATCAGAAAGAGAGTAAGTCATATTACTTTAACTTTAGGAGTTAAGGAGGCTGAAGTAAAAACTTTGAAGGCACCAAAGAAAGTCGCTAAGAAAATTAATAAATAATTTATATGTCACATTCAGTCCATCCATATTCACATAGAATCGGTATTATCAGAGATTGGAAATCTCGTTGGTTTTCTTCTGATAAAGATTTCCGAAGCGCTTTGAAGGCCGATATTATGCTCCGTGAGTATTTGGAAAAAAAGATGCGTGGCCTTTATGTTGCTTCTATTGAAATGGAGAGAAATCAAAAGTCTTTCCGAATCATCATCAAAACTTCTAGACCGGGTGTTATTATTGGCCGAACAGGAGAAGGTTCAATAAAATTACGAAATGATATTATCAAGTTTACCAAGAAAGCTAAATTAGCTATCCCAGCTGATTTCAAATTAGATGTTGAAGAAATAAAATCACCAGAATCAAACGCCGCTATTGTCGCTTATATGATTGCTGAAGGTCTAGAGAAAAGAATGCCTTTCAGACGTGTTATGAAGCAGACCATTGAAAAGGTTATGGCTAATCGTGACGTCCTTGGGGTTAGAATTTATCTAGGAGGAAGACTTGGTGGAGCAGAAATGGCCAGAACTGAAGATTTGAAAAAAGGCAGAATTCCACTTCAAACCTTAAGAGCGGATATTGATTATGCTCAGGAGAAAGCCCATATGACTTACGGTGATATTGGTATAAAGGTTTGGATATATAAGGGAGATATTTTTAATAAGAAATAATTATGCTAGTACCTAAAAAAGTAAAATTTAGAAAGTGGCAGACTGGCCGAGAAAACCAAGGAAAGATTGGTAATGAAACCCGTGGTACCCGAATGTCTTTTGGTTCTTTTGGTTTAAAAGCTATGTCCGCTGGTAGATTACGATCACCAGAGATTGAAGCCGCTAGAAAGACCATCGCTCACTCTTTGGGTAAGACTGGTAAGCTTTGGACTCGTATTTTCCCAGACAGACCATATACTCAGAAGCCAGCCGAAGTGAAAATGGGTAAGGGTAAAGGAGATCCTCAGGGTTATGAAGCCGTAGTAAAGCCAGGCCGAATCCTTTTTGAAATTGACGGTGTTCTAGAAGTAGATGCTAAAGAAGTTTTAAGAAAGGGAGGAACCAAGATTCGTGTTCACACCAAGATTGTTAGCCGAGAAATAGTATAATAAATAATTATGAAAGAGTTAATCAAAAAAACTGAGAGTGA
>Ga0194063_10002338_pt1 | contig 11858 bp, 10 predicted proteins | sample SepL3720m_MetaG_FD_155459 | JGI IMG/M metagenome (GOLD analysis project Ga0194063, IMG submission 155459) | Anoxic zone freshwater microbial communities from boreal shield lake in IISD Experimental Lakes Area, Ontario, Canada - Sep2016-L373-20m | ecosystem: Environmental > Aquatic > Freshwater... | reverse complement strand
AACTCAAATTTACTATAATACCAAAAAGATCAGAAAATTTATGATATTTTCACCATGAAGTTTGTCCTCATGGACTGAATGCAATTGGATGTTTGAAAATTATTTGCGGTGCTAGATGTATACTATATATTAGTTGTGCTAGATCGTTATTGTTTTGAAAGATTTTTATACTGTCAGTAAAATCAATTTTGGTTTCAGAATATTGGTTGGAAGAAAATAGTTCACAACATCCCATATTTTGTTTGGTTTGTTTTGGGGCTGTTGATCATGTATCTCAATGACAGTGTGTAATAATATGATTGGTATTGTGTGACATATCAAAAAATCACATCGTGCTTGCGTGAACAAGCGAACTGGAGGTGAAAAGGTAGATTAGTGTAAATGTTAATCAGATTAATTTTTTCATAGAACCTTATTAAAGTAAATTTTTTTTCTTTTCAAGATATTCTTTTTTGTTGATTTCTCAATTTGCATATTTTTTTCTCAAGACATCTAATGCTTCATCATCTTTTGTGCTTTTAAAAAACTTTCAAGAATTTTGGATCAACATGATAATAATCCATGCGATTATTATTCGAAATAGTATAGTTGCAATCATCCCTATTCATCCAAATCCCCATCAATATCACATCATGATATATGAATAGTATAAGATAAAAACTTACTTGTTCTGAGCTGTTCTTACAATGGTCAATATTTCTTCGATCATGCTCTTCATCTTTTTCTTGTCATTTGCCTTGACGGCATCTACAAAACAGCAGTTTAAGTGTCCATCTAGAAGTTGTAAATTTATATTTTTTAGCAAACCAATCACTGCCAAGTTTTGTTGGACAATATCTATACAGTATTGGTCTTTCTCTGCCATAGTGATTATTTTGTCCAATAGGCTTCTTGCTTTTTTGAATGCTATGAGCTGTTTTTTCTTTTGATCGTTTGAATGCATTGCGTAGTATTAGATATAAATGTATTTCCCTACCTGGGGGGTAGGTATAGTATATTCAAAATTTTTGAAAATGCAAATGTTTTTTATTCGCCTAAATGCCTAAACGTTTAAACGATTAAATGCCTATCTTTTTTGTTGAAAGCTTAAGAATAATCCATACATATATACTATTCTTTATTTGCTACTTTCTATGAAAAAAGGATTCACCTTACTAGAAATGGTTATTGTGCTTTTGGTGATTGGAATTTTGATGGCGGCGACTATGAGATTTGGTTCTGGTCGTATTGTAGATCTCAAGGCACAGTCTATCAAAGAACAATTTGTTGGATACTATAATGATCTGTATAGTCAGAATATGACGTCGAGTTTTCGTGATAAGCAAAAATATCAAACATTAACTGTTGTTTTGACTACGGGAATATATTATCTCTTAGATACTATAGCTAAAATGGATACTAGATTACCCCATATGGAAATCAAGAATTTGCGTTTTGTGACGGGAGGAGTTTCCTTCCCTGCAGCTAATCTACTCTTTGTTCCTTATCATTTTTGATGTACCATCACCAATGGCTCTGATACATGAGCTATGTTGTATTTTGATTTTTTCGTTCCTGAAAATGGCAAACAATATTGTTTTGAAATTAAGTCCGAAACCTGTAAACTTATTGAACAACGTTGTGTGGATTAAAAAATTAAAAAATTAAAATATTAAAATATTAAAATATTTATTGCTTAGTTATTTAATTACAAAATATTTTAATCTTAATAATCTTCAAAATCTTTTAATCTTAATAATCTTTTAATAGTATTATATATATATGCGTAAGAAATTATGATTTACCTTTATTGAAGTGATTATTGCTATCACGGTTTTTGCTATTGGTGTACTTGCGGTTTTACGTCTCATTACTCAAAATCTTGTGACGCTTGATATTACTCAATCACGTACAACAGCTACTTTTTTGGCAAAAGAATGAATAGAACTTGTCTATAATATGAGAGATTCAAATATCATTAAATGATTGCCACGAGATTGTGTGCTTAAAACATGATTTGTCTTTGATGGTTTTTGAAATATCGTTGATTTAGATACTATCTGTGCTTGGAATTTTGCTTCGTGAACTAGTGAAATATTGCAAATTTCATTTGATTCTGGCGTATATACGTATGCACTTCCTGTATTGCCAGGAGCTAGTTTCGCTGATTTGTGGAGTGGAAATAGATTGTATTATACAACCTGAACGCTTTGATGACACGATATTTTCTGGTACTCTTCACGTCCTTTATTGGGAATCAATCCGACAATTTTTTCGAGATATATTCTTTTTACGGGTGTGCGTGAATGAGCAACTCTCTTACCACGTGAAAATATTTTGAAAATAGAGTCGCATGTACTGTACAATAAGTGAACGAAAACGTGAGAAGTGGTTCTGGAAAGTTTTATTTGAAATTATTAATTGCATATGAAGTCTAGAAGTAAGCAAGGTTTTACGCTTTTGGAATTGATAATCGTGATGGCCATTCTTGGTATCCTTTTTGTGTTGCTCCTTAGAACCTATAATCGAATCGCCACTATGGCATTTCGTGTACAACAAGAGAAAGAAGTTACGCAAGAAATACTTCAAATATCTCAACTTATCCAAAACTTTGCTGACAGAAACACTATCGATTATTCCAAATATTATGCGCTGTCTAGTGGCTGATTGGTAGATACGCAGTGAATCACTGATGTTTTGTATTTAAGTGGGCAAGATGGCAACATTAGTTTTTTTGCTAGTGGTATTTGTGTTGAACCTGCTCTTGAATATGTTCTTCCTGGTGCATGATCTGGTTGCTCACTGTATATGATGTCCAATACTACCCCTATAGAACTTATTAATTCCAAAAAAATTGCCATCAGTAATGTGATATTCAAAATCATTCCTTTTGCTTCTCAAGAGCAATATATAAATTCTGACTCGCTTTGTGCAACGTGAGAGTATCTTCATTGTCTCAATGCTCCTGGATTTCGGGTTATCTTTAAAACATATAGTGTCAATTATGGTAGGCAATGGGCTACACATGTTATGGTTCCTTTCCAACAATTCTTTTAAAAAAATTAAAAAATTAAAAAATTAAAATATTAAAAAATGCTATTAATTTACTAAATATTTAATCTTAATAATCTTTTAATCTTAATAATCTTTTAATTTTATGAGAAATAAACGTGGAAATATTAGTATTCTTGTGATCTTCGTCTTGTTAGCATCATCGCTTCTTGGGATTTTGTCGATGAATTTTGTCCAACAAATGATGAAACAATCTGCTGTTGTCCATACCTATTATAAGGCATATTATATCTCCAAAGCATGAATAGAACTTGGTTTGACCCAGATCAAACATCGTGGTATATGATTTGATTATGCTGTCAGTACTGGAGATCATATTGTCCTTGATAACTTCTTGTGTGAACCAAACTGTGCTCTATCCACTATACTTTCTGGTACGGCATCATTGCTTTCCAAAAATTTTTGGCAGGGTAGTGGATGTAGCTTTCCTTATGTATTTACTGGCGGTCAATCGATCATCGTTCCGCTTTTTAGAGATATGTATGCTTGACCGGTAGTAGGAACATTTGCCTCAGGGATAACCTATCAAAATCTTGCTGATATTTTCAAAAATGATGATATCCAGATCCAAAATATATCTTCTCCTGATATAGTTACGTTTTGATTGCTTATCCTCTCTGGTGAAGATCTTTATGAACATGGAATATTCTTTAAAACAGGATTACTTACTACACCTTCTTTGTCTAGCTTTAGAATTGCTTTTGAGACGTATATGAATCAGATAGATCCCATTTTTACCAATTATTATGGATCAAGTCAGCTTATACAAAATGGATTTAAGATATATCTTATGATCTCCAATACCACCCATATTGAACAATCATTCTGTCTACAAACCGTTTCTACTCCTCTTGTTACGGTCTTGCCTACCGATGTATTTTTTCTCCAGAGTCAGGCATCATATGCCAATCAAAATGTTGCTTTGGACGCTTCATATGCTCAACCAATTCCTGGTTTCTTATTTACTACCTATAGTTCTGTTCCCTAACACTTTCTTTCTTGACTTATTGTTTTAAATACATATTCTTTTTGTTAAACAAAAAACATATATATAAAAATATGAAAAAACAAAATCCAATCATTCTGACGTCTTATCAACGAAAAATGGTTGCTTCATATTGGTCTCTTGAGGCACTAAATCTTTTTGAGAAGTATGTACAAAGAATCTCTGATCCTATGTTTAATACTTCAGATGTTTTGAAATTTTTCGATGATGCTTATTTGGATATTCGGACACTATATAAAAGTAATCTAGATATCTCTAGCTCTCATATGAGAACTTTCTTATGCAAAACTTTTTTGAGTAAGCATCCTCAAAAAGCGAGAATTCGTCCACTTCTGGTTGTGTTTTATTTCCTCTTGGGTGAAAGACTCAGTACACTTCGTCAAATTAAAAGAATCACTGATGAGGTTAAGGACTTTGAAGAAATGAGTCATCTCTCTGCAAAAGAATATCTTAAACGTCGTGAAACAAAAACAATTGCAGCCTTTACCACTGGTCTCTATCGTAACTACTGAATATTGGTAATGGTCTATTTTAAGATGATTTTTTCTATTGTTCCAGCTGGTTTTCCAGCTGTTTTTTTATAAAAAAACTCCGACATCGTCGGAGGAATATATTTTACTTGTCATTGAATTATAGTTTTCCCATCAAATCTTCCATTTTTCCTGATTGTTCTTTTTTGGCTTTTTGTGATAATTCGTCTTTATCGATAGTCTGTCTAACAGCATCCCATCTTTTGAGTCTCATTTCTCTTTCTTGATCGATAGTGTTTTTTTCGTTCTCATCTTCAGCTTTGAGTGCATGGAGATTCATTTGTTCTTCGATGTAGATTTCGTATAGTCTGAGGATTTGAAATGATCGTAATTCAGAAACTGTTTTTACTACGCTTTGCTCTCAACTTTTGACTGCTATGTAGAGTTCTTTTTCTGCTTTCTTTTCTTCTTTTTTGAGCTCGTAATCACTACTAAATGATCCCACAACCAACTGTTCCAACAGATCTCGATCAAAATCGTTTTTGAGTTCCTCAGGAGTTTCGTATGCCAATGCTTCAAATTTTGAAAGATATTCGGTATACCGAATCTGGTCTTTAATATCTCATTGGACCGGACCAAACAAAGTTTCGTATTTTTCTACGATTTGTTTTTTTTCAGGTTTTTCTCTGAGTTCTTCAACAAATGCTTGAAAATCGAATAGCATTTTGTGATATATAAATAGGTAAAAATATCTTGAACTGTTGTTTAGTTTACAGATATATTATGATAATTCAATATAAAATTTATTTCATATATCCGTTCAAAAATTCTTTTCGTGGCATTGCTTTTTTACCTTCTGGTTTGAGTTGGATGTCCAGGATTGCTGGATTTAGGTTTTTATGTTGAAATAATGCTATCTCCTCATTACTATTATATAGTGGTTCACTCAATGTGAGCTGTTCTATAATCACTCTTTTGTCGTTTAGTATAAAATAAATTTTCGGCCACAGCGCAAATGCACGGTATTTGTTGTATATCGTTTCTAGTGTATCGGTTCGTGGATCAATGAGTCAGGATTCTTTTTCTATTTTCCCACAATACGTTGCTTTATCTTCTTGTTGTACCACCTCTCCAAGCAGTTTTTTTCCGTATTTTCGTAGAGTATTATTCAAAAACTTTGGTCCAATTTTTTTCATCTCATCTATCAACTCTTTTGTTGTTCGTTGAAATGGTATAGTAAATCTTAAAATGTCGATCATATTCCCTGTGTCCATCGTTGCATCCATTTTCATGATGGTGATTCACGTCTCTGTATCATTGTTGAGTAGCGTAGATTGGATCGGTGAAGCACCGCGATATTTTGGCAATAACGATCCATGAATATTTATTGGTGCTATCTTTGGTATATCCAAAATCGCTTGCGGAATAATCTTTCCATAGGCAATGACCACTAAAAAATCTGGATTTTTTCCTTTAATTCGTTCTGTACATTGATGTCCTTCTTCAGATTTCTCGGGATTTAATTTTGTGGGTGTAATTATAAATTCTTCATTATTAGTTGATGGGGGCAATAATCTCTTTGCTTCTTGTTTTATTATATTTTCTCCCATTTCCATTCATCTTCCTATAGGCTTATCACATTGAGTAACCACGCCTACGACTTCAAATCTTTTATCGTTTACCAGTGTTTGGAGAAAGGGAACACCAATAGGAGCAGAAGAAAAGAAAACTACGCGATAATGATCGGGATCGTAATTTTTGTGCATACTTGTGGTGCAATGTAAAACTCTATCTGTAGCATAAAAAATTCCAGGCCAAAATCCATATCTTTTGAGAACACAAATACTGTATTGACTACAGTGTGGCTCATGTGAACATATTCTCCCCTTTAACCAAAATGATGGCAATCACTTGTCAGGGGAAATTGTGTATTGATATAATTTTATGGCTCGTATAGCTGGTTTGGCTACTATCTTATTTATTTTTTTGAGGAATTTCATGGTGATATAGCAAATAAACTGTTGAATAGTTTACTTACTTTTTGTTTTCTTGCAAATGAAAATTAGAAATTAGGTAAACTGATAGTGATGGTACCAGAATATATACCAAGGGCTTGAGATCAGGTAAGGTCCACTTTGAGATCTACAGTATCGGTAATGATTTTACATCACTCACCTTGATTACCCAGTTTACCAAGGATAGCTTTAGGAGTTAGGATACCTGTTCGTTGATTCAAAGAAGCTCATGATGAGTGGGTACAAATTCCTTGTGCTCTATATGCATCAGGATTTCTTACAAATACATTAGAGGCAGGTATGGTATGGAGAGGGTTATTTGTTGTGATATTGAGTATGTCAGAGGATTCGATAGAAAGTGCCCAATTAGCTAATCACTGATTGTCTTCACAAAACCATGCATCGTTTCTTCCTGTAGTTTGAAATCATGTGATCAGACTTCTCGAAAGATATGAATGACCAGTATCTCCAAAATCTAAGGTAGTACCATAATCACAATATGAATATCCAGAGATGATTTGTAGGGTCAGATCACCACACTGCGATCATGGAGCACACGTTGGTGATCATCATGGTGCAACATAGTTTATACTACCACTTGTACTTATTGCTGTTAGACCATCCATATCAAATTGTGCATATACAACCTTATTGCCGTATCCTCAATCAAGCGTTCGTGCTTTTGATATGCTGTATGGTTCTCGATCACTTCGAATTATATTGTCATTTGAAAATGCCATTCGTTGTGCATCTACTGGCATAGTAGAAAGATCAAGCGTTACATCAACCAAATCAGTAGTACTACTTCCACCATTGATGATTATTGTTCATGTAGCTATAGCATATGTTATGGTGTCATTAATACTAATTATATATGATTGGTCCCCATAGGTGTCGAGCTGAGTATATACCGTTTCGGTTCATTCAATTCAGTCAAGTGTTCGATTCTTAGTATAATCAAATGGTTCTCGATCAGATCGTGTAGATCAATTATTTGAAAATCTCATATTAACTGCTACTGGTGTACTAGAAAGCTCAAGTTGCGTTTCTGTTTGATACGTCGTGGATCTTGCGCCACCAAAGATACGCATAGATCATCATATGTAGTCTATAGCATCGCTGGTTGTTAGATCAGAAAATAGGTTTCCGTCAGCGTCAAATTGTGCATATACTATTTTGTTACCATATGCTCAGTCAAGTGCTCGAGATATTGAAGTAGTGTAGTTTTCTCGATTAGATCGAGTAATTCAATCATTTGAAAATCTCATATTAACTGCTGCTGGTGTCGTGGATATATCAAGTGTTACTGTATTTCATGTGGTAGCCATAGCGTCTCCATTGACGGTAAAGGATCCAGCAAAGGGACCTCATCCATTGGGAAGTGTGATAGCAAAGTCTGTAAAGTGATTGGTTGTAAATTCAACATATGGTTGTCATCAGACGTTAATTACATTGGTATTGGTTTGAAGATACCACGTGATTCCATTGTCTTCTGAATAATACACTTGTATACGATCTCCTATAGTTTCACCAACCACAGGAATGGATAATGTAGCTACTCATCATGCCAACTTGATTGATTCTGAACTACTACCAACCTTAAATGCTGATAATACTTCTTCATCATTTATGCTGCTTATAGATTTGGTAACGGGAACAGATATGATGCCATTATAATTAGTGATATTGTCTGCTTGTTTAAATTGCGTGTCTGCTGGTACGGATACTTTAACATCTTGATTTTTTACATTAAAAGATAGCGGTACGCTACCATCTGTTTCATTTAGGGATATGGCTTTTGATCATACAAAATCTCATCCTGTTTGAATATATCCTTTACTGATAAATCTATCAGCCAAAGTAGTTGTGTTTGTTGAATTAGGAAGAACAACTACATCGCTATCTCCATACAATGATGTTAAATATCCTGCAGGCACTCAGTTGTATTTTGTAAAAAACCCTCCTACAAATATTTTTCCACCACTTTGTATTGCTACATTATCAACACCGCCATTGTATCAATCTCAGATACTGGTAAAGGATGTATCCATACTTCCACCACTATTTAAACGTACTACTTCTGTAGCACCGCCGACAATGATTTTTCCGTCATTTTGTATTGCTACAGAATAAATATCCATATAATATCCAAACGATCACACATTGAAAGAGGCATCTTTAGCCCCCAGTGTAGTTAAACGGATAATTCCACTGGTATCTACTCATTTATATTTTGTAAACCATCCGCCGACAATGACTTTACCATCATTTTGTATAGCTATAGATTCAACATACGCATCAAATGCAGTTCCTATATTGAAAGATGTATCTTTAGTTCCCCCAGTATTGAGACGGATAATATAATTTGCTGATGCTCAGCTGTATGTTTGAAAGTGTCCTCCGACCAAAATTTTTCCCCCGGATTGAATCGCTAAAGCGGTAACGGGATTATTAAATCATCCTCATACATTGAAAGAGGCGTCTTGGGATCCTGTAGTAGTTAAACGAACAAGATTCTTGCTTGTTCCACCACCGACCAAAATTTTTCCATCACTTTGTATAGCTATAGCTTCAACAGTAGTACCAACAAGAGAATTAAACGTATTGTCTCTTGTTCCATCTGTATTTAAACGGATAATTCCATGTACTGATTCCCCATTATAATTTGAAAATGATCCGCCGACCAAAATCTTTCCATTACTTTGTATTACTATTTTATGAACATCGCCATCAAATCAAGTTCATATACTAAAAGCATTGTCTTTGGTTCCATCAACATTGAGACGGATAATGCTTCCTACACTATCTCCGTTGTATGTCATAAAGTCTCCTCAAGCGATTATTTTCCCATCGTCTTGAAATGCAACTGTTCTAACAATCGCATCGAATCAGTTTCCGATATTGAAAGATGTATCTCTACTTCATGTACTATTGAGACGAATAATCCTATTTGTTCCTACTGTTTTATATGTCCTAAAATCTCCTCCAACTAATATTTTTCCGCCACTTTGAGCTACAATCGCATGAACAACATCATTATATCATCATATATTTCATCAGACATCAAAGTCGGTGTTTTGACTTCCATCGGTATTTAAACTAATCATTCTCACTGCCAATATAACATCATACATGTAAAAGTTTCCTCCTACAAAAATTTTGCCATCATTCTGAATAGTTATTGTATTTACATAGTCGTTAAATCAATCTCAGATAGTGAAAGTATCATCCTGACTTCAATGACTATCTAAGCGGATAATGCGGTTTGCTGTTACTCATTTATAGCTTGTAAACCATCAACCGACCAAAATTTTTCCATCATTCTGAATGGCTATTGTATTTGTTATATCATCAAATCACTCTCATATGTCAAAATCATTGTCTTGACTTCAATTGCTATCTAAGCGAATAATGCGGTTTGCTGTTACTCATTTATACGTTGTAAATATCCCTCCGACTAATATTTTTCCATCGTTTTGAATCACTAGTGTGTTTACTGTATCACTAAATCAAGCTCAAACATCAAAACTAGTATCTTGACTTCCGTCTTCGTTTAGACGCACAATTCCATCTGTTATTCCACCATTGGCGGTATTAAAATTACCTCCTACTACAATTTTACCATTGTTCTGAATTGCTATCTTATTAACATCATTATTAAAAGAGTTTCAAACATTGAATCCTGTATCGTTACTACCATCGGGATTGAGACGAATAAGTCTATCTATTGGTACTCATTTATATGTTGTAAAGGTTCCTCCAACTAAAATTTTACCATTGTTCTGAATGGCTATTGTATTTACCACCCCATCAAATCCATTTCAAATATCAAAAGATGTGTCCTTGGTTCCATCGACATTGAGACGAATGATTTTATTTGATGTTGTTCATTGATATGCTGTAAAATTACCTCCTACTAATGTTTTTCCATTGGTTTGAGTTGCAAAAGTTTTTACAGTATTATCAAATCCTACGGGTAATCCCGTATCAAAAATAGGGTCCATGCTAGCGCTGTTGGCAGATACATTACTAATGACTACGATACTTACTATCGTCATCAAAATGGCTAGAGATTTTGCTAAATTTTTTTTCATTTTGTTTCTCCATGAATAATATAAAATTATACTCTATTTATATTATTATATACAGAAAAATTTATTTGTCAAATATTTGGTGACAGTATGTTTTTGTTTGAATTTGTATCGAGAAACAATAAAAACAATAGAATGGTGTTATCTTACCCATTACCTTATTTATTGCTTCTTCCTATGCTTGAAAATATGTTCTTATTTACTGGTCAGGAGACCTATCTCCTTGATAAAGAGCTCTTTAGACGAAAAGAGTGATTTCTCCAAAAATTTTGACCAGATAGTATATTTTCATTTGCGTTGGATAATTTAGATATTGCTCAGATTAAACAAGCGATTTATAGTAGTGGACTCTTCACTACTAAGAAACTTATTATCGTCAATGGGTTGCCCCAAGATGCTATAACTAAGTTTGATGAAGAAAAAACTCAACAACTACAGCTATTCATTGATTCTTTGATCAAAATGGAAGGGAAAATCCCTACCGATTCTTTGTTGGTATTTGTTAGTTCTACTCCTGACAAAAGATTGAAACTCTATAAATTCTTAGAAAAAAATGCAACGGTCAAAATCTTTGATCAACTCAAAAATAATGATTTAGAGTCGTTTGTAAAAAGAGAGTTGATTGGTTGTAGTATAGATCGTTCTATGATTCAATATTTTCTCACCAAAGTTGGATCAGATTTATATCGTATTTGGTTTGAATGTGATAAACTCAAAACACGAACCACCATCAAACAGCAGAAAACAATAGATGAAGCAATGATAGATATGATTGTTTTTGGTCAGGTAGAAATCAACTCGTTTCTTCTGCTCAAAACATTATTTACCGATAAAATAAAGGCGATTCATGTCTTGGAGACTATACATCATGGTGGTGCTGAACGAAACCAATTTGCTGGTATGCTCTATCGGGCTCTTAAGTTCTATATATTTATGGTAGATTTGGATGAGAGTGGTGTCACAGACAGTAAAGACATCTCCTCATTTCTTAAAATGAATCCTTGGCAAGTCAAAAATGAATATGCAAAAATCTCTGTATTGAAAGCAAATAAAAAAAATATAGAAAAATTTTATAGCTGACTTATAGAACTTGATACAGGCATCAAAACATGAAAATTTCCCGATACGTATTTCTGGTTGGGAATTAAGAAGATGATTAATGAAATCCATTAATATATATGTGATGTTTTATTTGTGGTACGGTGGATGAAGAAGCTGTTACTAT
>Ga0194063_10002337_pt1 | contig 11867 bp, 11 predicted proteins | sample SepL3720m_MetaG_FD_155459 | JGI IMG/M metagenome (GOLD analysis project Ga0194063, IMG submission 155459) | Anoxic zone freshwater microbial communities from boreal shield lake in IISD Experimental Lakes Area, Ontario, Canada - Sep2016-L373-20m | ecosystem: Environmental > Aquatic > Freshwater... | reverse complement strand
TTATCAGTGAATTTTTGATCATTACTCAATACGACCTCTCGTACTTGGACAGTATTTCTACATTCGAGGTCAATACTCTTCGATAGAGATATCTTTTGCTTTTTGCTATCAATTTGCAAACAATAACCCGAAGCATCTTTTTCTGGATTTTTGGCAACAATGTTTAATTGATTTATTATGCTCTCAATCTCAACAACCTTCTGATCATAAACCGTATTTTGGCCATATGAATAAAAAGCCATTATGCCCAAAAGGGCCATTAAGCTCATAAGCGTAATGGAGATCAATAGCTCAATTAATGTATAGCCCTTTAACATTTTTTAATTACCCACCTTAAACATTGCCTCAAAATTCCACTTACCCTTAATATATTCTTTGTAAGACAGATCATAGGCATCCCATTTACTGACCTGATTTTTATCTTCAGCGCTTGGCGCCTCCAAGGCGGCAAAAACGCTATATTTACCTTTACCTGGATAGCTCCCCGTATAGCTTCCTGAAAAATTATAATTTTTTAAAACATAGAGATAGCCGTAATCTGGATTCGAACCTGCATTGTGACCGCCATGAGCACAATTCCACTGAGATACTTTGGGGTCACAGGGAATTGAATCAATATACTTATAGCGCAATATTGTATTTGCCAGAGTATCGTTGAGATCATTGCTGCTACCAGAGACCCAGTTGTTTGTTGCTGGATATTCCTTCTTGTCTGCATGCCACATCTCGAGAGCAGTTGAGATTTTGGCCAGATCACTTTTGCGACCAACATCACGAGTCTGTTTTTGTGCATTTAGATATGTGTAGATCACCACCAACTGAATTACACCTATAATCGCCGCTACTATCAGTAGCTCAATCAAAGTAAAAGCTTTATTTTTATGTGTATTTTTCATTTTTATCCCGTTTAATAAATTATCTGACCCAAATACCAATTCACAATATTATTTCCCCAAATTACTGCCACAAGTGTGGCAAAAATTAGAAATGGAGCAAATGGTAGTGCTGCCTTTATAGTCTTTTTGGCAATATAAATATAGATTAATCCGACAATTGAACCAAGCAAAAATGCGATGAAAACTGCAACTATCGATCGTTCAAGTCCGGTCAATAAACCCAATATTATACCAATCTTAATATCTCCTGCGCCCATCCACTTTTCTTTTGAAATAAGTACTAACGATGCAAGCAACCCGCCACCTATCAGTACGCCAAAAAACATTTTTATTATATCAAAATGGCCAACAAATCCACCAAACAAAGAGAGCAGAAGGATTATCCAAACCAGCGTCTCGGGGACATACTGCGTTTTAATATCATAAACAGCAACCACCATTAACAGGCTAAAAATTAATATGTAAAATAATGTAGCCAATGAAAAACCAAAGACAACAAAAATCAAAGTATACATTATACCTGTCACAAGCTCAACCAGAGGGTATTGCAAAGATATTTTGCCACCGCAATAGCGACATTTTCCTCTGAGAATTGCAAAGGATATCAAAGGAATTAAATCAATCCATCGCAAATTTTTCTGGCAACTTTGGCAATGCGATCGTCCGGTGACAATGGTTTTCAAATCATCCATACGCAAAATAACGACATTCAAAAAACTGCCGATTATCAAACCCAAAATTAAAAATGTAATCCAATTTAAATCATTCATATATATTTCAATTATGGTTTCAATCGGGCCTGAACTATTCTCAAGCCCTCAAAAAACGTAATCGTATATTTTAATCCAAAACCTTACTAGTCGTTTGTTACCCAATAATTATGACCTGTTGGCAAAGTAGTAAATCCTACTGGGCCAGCCGTCTTGACGTCAGGATCCTTGCCATTCTCAAGAGTTGCGAAGATAACATAGTTTGCGCCAGTAGCGTCAGTCTGATATAAGTAGGTGTAATTGCCAGTGCTTGTTGGATCAGTTGGAACAGTCTTAATATAAGAAGAGTCCAAACCAGTGACAACATCATTAGCCACTGCAGCGTCTACTGAGACTTTATATGCATTTGGCCTTTGGTCAGCATTAAACAACTCCAAAGCAACTTTGATTTGACGAAGATCACTTTTTCGTTGAGCGTCGCGTGCCTTAGCTCGCGTACCATTCAAACCGACAAGTACCATAGATGCCAAGATACCAATGATGGCAATGACAACCAAAAGCTCAATTAACGTAAAACCTTTTTTCATTTTTCCTCCATTACCATTAATTTATATAACCTCGTCCTGATCGACCCCAAGACATTAAATGGTCTTATTTTATTATCCGCCAATCTGAGCAATACTGTAGATAGGCAAAATAATTGAAAAAACCATAAATGCAACTGCGATACCGATAATCACCAAAATTATTGGTTCGATTAATGTGCTGATAATTTTGAGATTTTCGCTGGAAGTTTCTTGATAATACTGTGCTACTTTGCCAAGTACTTTTTCGAGCTCGCCCGTTTCCTCACCGACAGCAATCATTTGGCCAACCATGGGCGGAAAAACGTTTTCTTTTGCCAATTGCACCGACAAAGGCACGCCCCGCTCCACCTGAAGCGCAACATTTGACAAACTTTCCTCATAAATAGAATTATTAATTACCGTAGAACCTATTTTCAAAGAGTCCAGGATTGGAACGCCAGCTCCAATAAGTAATTGCATCACGTTTGCAAAACGATTCATATATATCCCGACGAAAAGAGTGTTTAGGCCTGGGATTTTTATCTCGATATTATTAATAAATCTTACTCCTGGTTCGGTTTCAAACCACAAGCGCAAAAATATACCAACAATAATCAACACCAATAGTACTATCCCCCACCAATGTTGCATAAAATCTGAAAATGACAGAAGGATTCTTGTCGAGAGCGGCAACTGTTGACCGGCTTGATCGAACATTACTTTAAGTTTCGGGACAACCGTCGTCAACATATATCCACCAACCAAGAATAACGATATCAAAATGAAAAATGGATAATATAGAGCACCCTTAATATTGGCTGAAAAATTATTCTCACTTTCAAGCTGATTGGAAAGTTGATCCAAGACCAAATCAAGCCGCCCCATAGACTCACCCGATGCAACAACACTCACGTAAACCTTGTCAAAAACTTGAGGGTGCTTCGACAATGCGACAGAGAAGCTATAGCCCTCTTCCAAATCCTTGTAAATTTCCAAGAGAACAGATTTAAAGTGATTATTTTTGACATTATTAGATAATATACTGATTGCTTTTATGAGTGGCAGGCCAGCGGACAACATTGTTGCTAATTGACGCGAAAAAACTGCCCGCTCGCGAGGAGAAGTATGTGCCAAAAAAATTCGCATTACGCTTTGGGGTTGTTCTGGAATTATTTTGATTGGAACAAGATTGTGCTTTGCCAGAATTCTCTCTGATTCAGCCTCGTTAATAGCCTTCACAGTGCCTGTAACAATCTCACCCTTATCATTTTTTGCTTTATATAAAAATTTTACCATTTAAATCTGCTTTTAAATTAATAAATCATCATTTTGAAGCTCTTGGGATCGATACAATAAGTCAGTGCATCTTCGAGGGTAATATCTCCTCGTGAAACATATTCTGCCAAAACCTTATCGAGACTTATCATGCCCTCTGATGCAGAAGTTTGAATAACATTGGGAATTTGATAGCTCTTGTTCTCACGGATTAAGCTCTTTATTGCTGGATTAGCAACCATAATCTCGGCCGCGAGTACCCTACCACCATTAACCTTCGGCACCAATCGCTGAGACACTACCCCAATCAAGACTGAGGCCAATTGACTTGATACCTGCTGTTGCATATGTGGCGGAAAGATACTGACAATACGATCTGCAGTTTGCGCTGCAGAGTTTGTGTGCAATGTAGTAAAGACCAAATGTCCAGTCTCTGCCAGAGTTAATGCTGCCTCGATTGTCTCAAGGTCGCGCATTTCTCCAACAAGTACAACATCTGGATCTTCACGAAGCGAACTTCGCAAAGCGCGAGAAAAGGAATTTGTATCCGAGCCAACCTCACGTTGTGAAATAATACTCTGTTTGTGCTCAAAAACATACTCAATCGGATCTTCAATCGTGACAATGTGCTTACTTTTTTCAGCATTTATCTTATCTATCAAGGCCGCGAGAGTAGTTGACTTGCCCGAACCAGTCGGACCAGAAATAATCACAAAGCCTTGGCTATGTTCGGTAAATTTTTCAAGTAAAGGTGGCAAGCCAAGCTCGGTAAATCCTTTAATATCCTTTGATATCAAGCGCAATGACGCTGCGACTGTACCTTTTTGAAAATATACGTTGACCCTAAACCGCATATTCTTGTAGCCAAAAGAAAAATCAATCTCTTTTTTTTGCTTGAGAGTTAGAGCCATGTCTTCTGGAGTAAACGATTCAATCAGGCTCTTTGCTTTACTTGAAGAAACTGGTAATACTTCGGGAATCGGCAAAAGTTTCCCGTCAATTCTCACCATGACTGGAATATCGACGCTGATATGAATATCCGAAGCACTATTATCTATTGCGTAATCTAAATATTTAGTAATCTCTGATTTTGTGCTATCTTCAAGCATTATACCCTCCTCAAGATTTTATCTTTGTTTTATTATACCACCTGAGCCTTCAAACACAAGCGAATATTTCAACTTGTAACAACCGCTTGAAACACCTCATCAATCGTGGTTAGCCCCTGGAATGCCTTGATTATTCCATCTTGTTTCATTGTAATCATGCCTGCTCGTATTGATGCTTCTTTTATCTCATTTGCTGATTTTTTCGTCACGGCCAAATCCTCGATTTCTGGCGTCATCGCCAGTACTTCAAAAATTCCAATTCTACCTTTGTACCCCTGATTGCACTCGGAGCAACCACGGCCATAATACAACTTTAATTCATCAGGAATTCTCGTGCGATCAATCGTATTGTTTTCGGGAATTTTTTTGAGCTCTTCAATCACCTCATCGCGAAGACGAGCTGGTACTTTCATCTCAGCTTTACATTTCGGGCAAATTCGCCGGATCAACCGTTGAGCAATAATTAAATTTACTGAGGAAGTAATCAGGAATGGCTCAATACCCATATTAATAAGTCTAGGCAGGGCGCCAGCTGAATCATTTGTGTGCATGGTAGAGATGACCATGTGACCCGTCAGCGCAGCGTGAGTGGCCATATTGGCAGTTTCAGAATCACGGATTTCTCCCACCATAATAACATTGGGGTCCTGTCGCAAGACACTTCGAAGGCCAGAGGCAAAAGTAAAGCCAATCTCAGGTTTGACTTGGCACTGATTGACGCCAGGAATTTCATATTCAACCGGATCTTCTAGAGTGATTATATTGATTCCCGGGATACTAATACGGTTTAATATTGCATATAATGTCGTAGATTTACCTGAGCCAGTCGGACCAGTTGACAAGATCATACCATTTGGCCTAGAGATTGAGGAAACGGTTAATGCAAATGCACTCCCCTGCATGCCTAGATCTTCGAGCGACAAGATACTCTGGCTTTTGTCCAAGATACGCAAAACCACTTTTTCGCCATGCACTGTTGGCAATGTTGATACGCGAACATCAACTTCTTTTCTCTCAAAAGTAACCCCAAAGCGTCCATCCTGAGGAATTCGAGATTCATCAATTTTTAATTTTGATAGTATTTTAACGCGGCTAACCAATGGCGGATGCAGCGAAAGTGGCATCTTCACAACGTCGCGTAATATTCCATCGATACGACAACGAACCCGCAACAATTTCACCTCTGGCTCAATATGAATGTCGGAGGCCTGTTTATTTATCGCGAAATTAATCAATCCGGCCAAAATTTTTGGTACATATGCTTCTCGAACAATCGTATCTAGTTGAGCCTCTGTGGTAATATCTGATGGAATTAAGGTACCAATATCCTTGTCTTCAAGAGAATTTTGTGCGGACTCTGTTTGTTTTGTTGATGAGGTATTATTTTGATTGTTTGATTCCTCAACTAAATTAATTTGTTCTGTTGTTGTGCGCTTCTCTTCGGGTAATTTAATATCTTGCGTCGAAGAATTTTGCATATTTTTTGAGATTATCTCATTTTGAGTAATAATTTCCTGATTTGAAGCGACAATTCCATTATCAATCACTTTGGCCACATGGGTTGCCAAACCAGAGCTATCATTAGTAACTGAATCAATCGTAAGTCCGTCATCACCAGCATCTCCACTCCAGAAATTATTAAAATTACTACTATTTTTCTTGGATGCAATGCTTGTATTTTCTGGCTTAATATCTTTATTCAATATTTGAGCATCACTCTCTACTGGCAAAACCTCAATTACTTTATTCTCAATTTTCTCAGATTTCTTTTTGCCGTCATAGATAGCCAAGCAGTAATCAATATCATCACGTGAGGTTGCAAAAATGTCCGCTTTGATACTGTTTTCCTGCTCCAAGAACTTGACAATCTTCAGGGTGACGGCCGCATCTGGTTTTTCACATGCAAGTTGATAGACGCCACTATCATTCTCACCAAAAAAGACCATTCGATTCTTTTTAATAAAATCTTTTGGTAATTTTTGCAGATACTGCAACTCTACATCTTGATTGCGCAGGTAGACTACCGGAGCGCCACCCTTTTTGATCAAAACATCACTTTGTGACTCGCCTCGGTATTGTCGCAAGACTGATTGAAAATCTTCCTCGCCAGTCACAAATATTTCAATCCCACACTTTTTGCTTTCTAGAATTTTGGCAATACCAGAACGAAAGCCGACTAGTATCTCCGCAGGGCGAGCTGTTGCAACTCGAATGATATTATTTTCATAAGCAAACGCAATAATATTGTATTTTTCTGCCAAAGCAATTGGAATAAATGACAATATTTCGGGATTTATTTTAATATTTTTGAGCTCAATATATGGCAATTTATAAGCAATACTATATGCCTTGTTGATTGTTTCTCTAGTTACAATATTGCTTTGCAATAGAAAATTCTCAACTTCACTATTCGTTTTAAACGATTTTTTTATCTTTATCGCATCGTCCTTGTCAAGAATATTTTGCAAAACAAAAATATCCAAAATAGACTGGCTCAGAGATAAGTCATTCGTTATTCCATAATATGCTAGAGTGTCGTCTATCTTGGTTGGTGCCATAAATTCATATTAATGTTTTAATAAACCGTGCAATATATACATCATTACTGATTTATGCCCGCGAAAGGATTACTTTTACCCATTTTTTGCAAGGGGACTGTTAATGGGATTCCACTAACATTTTGTCGCTCAGAGAGCATATTCAGCGCATCATTTTTAATACTTTCAATTTCAACTGTCTTATACTTATCGTTGATTACCTTTTCATCAGGCGCTTTCATAATGATTTGGGTCGCCAAATATGCAAAACCGATTATTGCCAAAATCATAAAAAATGATGAGAAGATTGAAATAAATTTATTTGTATTCATTCTGTTACCTCCACAGATGTATTATTCACACTATTTGCAGTAGGCTGAAAAAGCACATCTGAAAGTGCCGTGTCGGAACGTTTATAGGCATTAAGCTGAAGATTTAAAGAGACGGTATTGCCGATGGACGATAACGTCAAATTCCTAATATTCATAAAACGAATATCTTTTTCAACTGCACCGATAAACTGTTGTATGTCTGAATACGTTCCATTGACAGTAATAGCTACGGGTATCACATTGTCCGATTCTGTTGTCATACCATCAGCGCCTCCAGTAGCGGAATCAAGGATTTGGATACTTGGCAATTGAACTTGATATTTGATCGCTATTGCCTCGAGCTCTGCCACCAAGTTTGGGGCGTCCTTATCTTGGGGCACTGCAATAAGCATTTTGTTTACTATATCGCCCAGCTCATCAATTGAGGTTTGAGAGTTCTGCAAGGAAACTTTCTTGTTATTGATCGCATTTAGCTCTAGTTGAATTAAGGACAAATTGGCCTTATCCTCACGGTATTTTGGCACCAATTTACTCTGACTATAATAGAAACAAGCAGATACAACAATTAAAGCCAAAAGTAAATGATAGTTATTATTATTGCGTCGCATCGGTACCTCCTAGATCATTTAAACTACTACCCAAATTACTGTTTGAATTATCATTCGTAGACATCTCTGATGAATTGTTTGAGATAGTTGGATTAGTGACAATATCTTGCGTACTAGCGGCAACAATTTCAGCACTAAAAACAAAGGGTACTTCGGTTTTTCCACTGCTCGATGTGCTCATAGAGGTCGAGAGAAGCTGGACATTTTGAAGTGTCGACAAACTTTTCAATGACAACATTTGATCCGAAACAGACCGATAGCTCTGAGCAACACCATCAATATTTAATTTACCGTCGCTTGTAATCGAGATGTTTCGGATAGATACATCAGTATTAATCGCTCCATACAATAAATCAAGAAAATCGCTCATCACAAATTTATCCACTGATGCTTTCTTCATCTCATCATAAGCTGCTTTAAAGCCAGAGACCTTCTGATCAATCTCGGCAAAATCGGAGGAGGTAATACTAGAAATGACCTGATCTTTTTGTTTTTGCTTGGTTTTATACGAGGACATAGTGCTTGAATCAAGCAGCCAGAAGGCTACGGTCACCAAAACAGCCACACCGATAGCTATCCAACTGGTGATTACCACCGAACTTGGCTTATCAGAAAATCCGATATTATTAAAATCAGAATTCTTCGTATTTGCAAATTCGGGAGACATTCCCGGCATATTATTAGGACCCATTTTCCCTCCAAAATAACTCTTCTTACTTATTTTAAATCAATCAGCACCAAAACACAATCTTTTTTCTTATAATTATGAATACTTCAGAACTTTACCTTTAATCAAAAATAATCACTATTTATTTGCCACTTCATTTAATTGTGACAGATCAAAATAACGAAATCCCGGCGGCCAATTTATCTCTGTTTTTGGATCATAATAAAATCGAATATTTTTGGACTGATCCGCAATATTAAATTTTTTGGCGACAAATGCTCCAGTCAAATCAACATTGCTAGAATCATTAATCACGACCAATTTCTTTTCACAGAATACTGCTGCATGAATATTATTATTCCCACCGAATGAACAATTACCCTGATCAATTTTTAATACAAAACTACTCTCCCCAACCCCTCCGAGACCACTACAACGCAACCCATATTTAGAATTGGTAGTGACCTTATTTGCGCGAAATGAGCCATCTGCAGGAAAAAGCTTACCGTCCCAAGATGCATCAGAGCCAAAGCCAGTGCAAGGTGTCGCATTGGACTTGTCACTGCCATAAGAATTCCAGATAATTACCGCTGCAGCATTGAAAGCCATTGTGCCTTCGGGCAAAATCTCACTGTTGCCCTGAGACGTAATATCACTATCCTTGGCTTGAATAATTATCTTTGGCACCAATTTTGCCTCAATTGTTGATGTCCCTGTTGCCCCGCCAGGCTCACTACAGGTCAAGGTAAACTTATTTGTGTTGTCATTAATCTGAGCGATCTTTTGTTCACCATTTTTCCCCTTTTCACCATCCCATGAGGACACACACTTGCCCTTATCAGAGAGCCCGGACACATTCCACTTCAAATTAACACTTCCACCATATTCGATATTCGCAGATACGTTCGTTGATCCATTTACAGAAAACGCTATTGCGGGCTTTACCATTACTTCTAATCGTTTTTCTACCTTTTCAGTGCCTCGCTCGATCAATACTTTGGCAGTATATATTCCTGCACCTGGATAATTTCTTTTCGGGATCTGCCCAATTGATTTCACATTTGCAAACCTTATCCCAAGCGTGGGGTTATTTACTGGATCTCCGCAAACCTCGGGTTTTATCAAATAAGCATAATCAGTACTCTCGTCTGTGCAGTCATACCAAAAAGTATAGCTAAATGCCTGGTCTCTCTTAACCCCTGCTATCTTCGTATTGAAGTTAATATTCCCGGGATAATCGACTTGCGCTGCCTCCGCTGCAAATTCCACACCTAGTTTTGGAAATAAAATATCCTGATCGCTTTCAGCCAATGTCTGATAAATACCAAATTTAAAAAACATCACACTCAAAATAGTGAGAACAAACATAATGATAATAATAATTTTATTCTTTTTCATTGATTTTTTGCCATCAATCCCAAATAATCTTTATTTCCATTATTGGGCAAGATCTGCGCACCACTACCAACTACCAAATTACCTTTTACAATTATCGTGCCCAAACCGAAATACTTTATATTCTTGTTGCTACCAATCGTGAGGTCACCATCGACAACCCAGACCTTACCCTCCGGATTCAACCCTGCATCACCCTGAAAAACATCTTTCCCGATTGCGTTTCCTGCGGCCTGAAGATACAGACTAATCGCCCCATCGTCTTTGGCTAATTCTGATAAAATCTCATTCGGTAGCTCCGTTCCGTTACTAGCCAATTGATTTATTTTATCAATAAATTGCGTTGTTGTCGTAGTATCATTTCCTGCCGTATCAATCATCGCAGACTGAGCTTTGTTATTTATTGCATACCCGCCCACCTTCAGCTGTGCGTCAGAACCAGACAGATCATTTGCGGATTGCACCAAATTATTTCCCCAAAAAGCATAGCCATTAATATCCGTTGAGCCACTAAATACATCGCCAGCAATTAATTTTGAAGCATAAAACAAAGTAGAAATCTCTATCGTATCAACTCCATTAATTCTGGTCCGACTCTTCATAAGCTTCACTGCATCGCTATTTGGCTTGACGCTCAGCGTAAAGCAGAGCGGAATGCGCCTCAAATCATTTGAGAGGCATTTTGCGAGCCCCGTACCAGTACTGGCATTGGACTCAAAGCCAACCGTCGTTTGATTATTATAATTAAGTACCGCCTCATTTCCTACTAATCCGCCATAATAATATTTATTTCCGTCGGTCATTTTTTGAGTAACGGTCGTTTGCCCAGTCATTACTGTTGGCAATCTCTTGTCCATCGCTTTTACATTCACAAAAACGGGTGCGAGAATCACCAAAGATATCATCGTAATCAGTAAATTTTTGCCAACTTTTTCAAGTCTCATATTGCCTTAATTAGCTACTTCGCAATCGTAATAGATATTAATTGGATCCGTGTTGCTTGGCACCAAATTCCAGTAGACTTTATTGTTTACTGCGTCAAAGCCACTATTGAGCAAGACCGCGTTACTTGGGACACCAATCGTGCCGTCAATCGGACGACAAGTTTCACTTGAGCTGACCACCTTCAATGCATCATCCTCAACATCAGTTTCAAATCCGGCTGTTGCACCAGAAATGGTCAGATTTACTCGGATTTTGTCCTTAAATTGAAGCGCATACGGATTGAAGTTTGGATTTGGCGGTGAATTCGGCAATGGTCGATCCAGTGGCAATAGCCACTTCTTGATTGAGACGGTATCAAGCGAAGATTTAGTAATTACTGATAGTATTCCGCTTTCGCCACCAAATACATTATTTGACAGAGCACTACCAATCAATCCCGAGCCGCCAGAAAGATGAAATCTAAAGCTATAATTTTTGGAGTTGATTGAATCATCATTTGAGATATTGTAAGCCACGACGATATAACCACCTGAGCCACCTGAGCAATTGATTACCCCATCGCTGCCATTACTACCGTAGCCATCTGCATTCATAATCTCATTTTTTGTCCCGCCAGAGTCAATCTCTCCGCCCAGCGCGATCTCATCTGTCTTGATTACGATTTTACCGCCAGATCCACCAGCAATATTAAAATTAGCATCAATTTTCATACCGCCATTTCCATTCGCCACAATCGCGTTTTTGGCATTTACAGTTAATTTTTTCGTAATTATTTTTATTGCACCGCCACCAGATCCACCAAGATTGTACCCCGAGCTACCTCCGCC
>Ga0194063_10002336_pt1 | contig 11871 bp, 10 predicted proteins | sample SepL3720m_MetaG_FD_155459 | JGI IMG/M metagenome (GOLD analysis project Ga0194063, IMG submission 155459) | Anoxic zone freshwater microbial communities from boreal shield lake in IISD Experimental Lakes Area, Ontario, Canada - Sep2016-L373-20m | ecosystem: Environmental > Aquatic > Freshwater... | reverse complement strand
GTCGTGATGGTGCTCGTGGGTCATGCTGTTTCTATTGTCGCCCAGTGACCGCAAAGTTTGTTGCGCGCGCTGTACCCAAACTGCTGCCAGTGCAGAATGCTGCCAGGCCGATCCATCGGTGGGCAAAGAAAGTGAAATCCAGAGAATGAAAATTTTCGGTATCGCCGGACATTCCGGCATGGGCAAGACGACCTTGCTGGAGCGGCTGGTGCCTGAGCTCACCAAGAGCGGCCTGCGCGTGTCCCTGATCAAGCACAGCCACAAGAACATCGACATCGACCGCCCCGGCAAGGACTCCTACCGCCTGCGTGAATCAGGCTGCAAGGAGGTGCTGCTGCTGGGCAATGACCGCTGGGCCCTGATGCACGAGTTGCGCGGCGCCGCCGAGCCCTCGCTGGACTACCTGCTGGACCGCATGATGGACTGCGATCTGGTGCTGATCGAAGGCTTCAAGCATGGCAATTTTCCGAAGATTGAAGTCTGGCGCGCTGAGGTGGGCACCCAGACCCTGTGGCCCGACTGGCCCGGTATTCTGGCCATTGCCAGCGACACGCCACCGAGAGCCGAAGTGCAGCACAGCGTGACACCCGGCCTGGCGCAACTGGACCTGGCTGACACCGCCGCCATCGCGGCCTTCGTGCTGGCGCACGCAGTGGTGCGCTGAGGGTCAGGGCGCCGCTGCCACCTGCACCAGACAATCGTAAAAGGTCGGTGCGCGACCGATGTCGGTCAGGGCCTGGCTGGTGAGCTGGTTGACATTGGTCCCGTCGAGCCCGAGCTTGCGCCACCAGACACCCAGGCCATTGACCACGCCAACGCGGGCCCGTCTGGAGACCTTGAGTTTGCAGTGGTAGACGCCGCGCTGGTTGAACACGCGCACCGTGTCGCCGTTTTGCAGGCCGCGCGCTGCGGCGTCATCGGCGTGCATTTCCAGCAGCGGCTCGCCTTCAAGTGCGCGCAGGCTGTCGACGTTGACGAAGCTGGAGTTCAGAAAGTTGCGCGCCGGTGGTGAGATCATGGCCAGCGGATAGTCGGCTGACGAGTTGAAGGGCTCGTAGTTGGGCACATGGTCGGGCAAGCCGTCCAGTCCCTGTGCAGCGAGCCGGGCACTAATGAACTCACACTTTCCCGAGGGCGTTGGATAGCCCCCTTGGGCAAACGGCGCATCGGGCAATTGCAGTGTGACAAAACCCTTTTCCAGCAGTTCGTCAAAATCGACCGCCTCACCGTAAGCCATGCGGCACAGCGCCAGATCGTCGTCGGCAAAGCAGGGTTCAGCAAAGCCCATGTGCTGCGCCAGTTCCCGAAAGATCTGGGAATTCGGCTTGGCCTGTCCCAGTGGCGCAATGGCGGGACGATTGAGCAGTACATCGGTGTGGCCGTAGCTCATGTGCACATCCCAGTGTTCCAACTGGGTGGTGGCGGGCAGCACGTAGTCGGCGTAGTCGGCGCTATCGGTCTGGAAGTGTTCCAGCACCACGGTGAACAGATCGTCACGGGCGAAACCCTGCACCACCCTCGCAGAGTCTGGGGCAATCGCCACCGGGTTGCTGTTGTAGACGATCAGCGCCTTCACGGCCGGGCCGAAGTCCTGGCTGGCCGCTCGCAGCAGGTCGTTGCCGATGGTGCTCATGTTGATCGTGCGCGGGCTTCGGCCGCCAAGCAGATCGGGCCGCTGCAGTGCGGCGCGCTGGATCGGGAAACTGCTTGAACTTGACAGCAGCACACCACCGGCGCGATGCCGCCAGGCGCCGATCAGCGCCGGCAGCGCGGCGATCAGGCGCGTCGCGTTGCCACCGCCGTGCACGCGCTGCATGCCGTAGTTCAGGCGGATGGCGGCCGGCTCGCCGCTGGTGGCACAGGCGCCGTAGTCTTTGGCCAGTGCGCGGATCTGCTCGGGCGCGATGCCGCAGACCAGCGCTGCGCGCTCGGGCGGCCACTGCAGGGCGCGGCTGCGCAGCAAGTCCCAGCCCAGTGTGTGGCGAGTCAGGTAGTCGTGGTCCAGCCAGTCATGCTGAATCAGTTCGTGCATCAAGGCGAGCGCCAGCGCGCCATCGGTTCCGGGCAGCAGCGCAATGTGTTCGTCGCACTTGTCGGCCGTTTCACTCTTGCGCGGGTCGATGCAGATAAGTTTTGCGCCTTGGTTCTTCGCCTTCTGCGCATAGCGCCAGAAGTGCAGGTTGCTGGTGATCGAGTTGCTGCCCCAGATCAGGATCAGTTTGGATTCGGCAAAAAACTTGAGGTGCATGCCAAGCTTGCCACCGAGCGTCTGCGTCAGCGCTTCGGCGCCAGCGGAAGAGCAGACCGTGCGATCCAGCAGGGAGGCACCCAGTTTATGGAAGAAGCGTGCAGCCATGCCTTCGCCTTGCACCAGTCCCATGGTGCCGGCGTAGCTGTAGGGCAGAATCGCCTGCGCCCCGTCGGGGCCATCCGCAGCGATGGCTTTGAGGCGAGTCGCAATATCGCTGAGTGCCGCATCCCAAGTGACTGGCTCAAACTGACCCGAACCCTTGGGGCCGACGCGTTTGAGTGGCTGCAGGATGCGATCCTGGTGGTAAGTGCGCTCGGGGTAGCGCGACACCTTGGTACACAGCGCGCCACCGGTGTGCGGATGATCCGGGTTGCCACCCACCTTGATGGCAACGCCGTCGCGCACTGTGGTCAGCAGCGAGCAGGTGTCGGGGCAGTCATGCGGGCAGGCGCCCAGGATTTGGGTGGTCTTGACGTCGGGAACTGCGGTAGAAGTTGGGTTCATGGCTGCAAGTTGAGTGTGAAGGCGCATTTTGGCGCATAAAGCAGTGTCTTGCGGTTGGCGATAGACTCGCAATATTAGGAGTACCCATGAAAGTTATCGATTCCATCGTCACCCAGGCGGCAGGCATTGCTGCTATTCGCCGCGACATTCACGCCCATCCCGAACTCTGTTTTGAAGAAGCCCGCACCGCCGACCTGGTGGCCAGCAAGCTGACCGAATGGGGCATCCCGATTCATCGGGGCATGGGCACCACCGGCGTGGTGGGCATCATCAAGAACGGCACCTCTTCGCGCGCGATTGGCCTGCGCGCCGACATGGACGCGCTGCCGATGCAGGAGTTCAACACCTTTGGCCACGCCAGCACGCAGGCCGGCAAGATGCACGCCTGCGGCCACGACGGCCACACCGCCATGCTGCTGGCAGCAGCGCAGCACTTTGCCAAGGAACGTCATTTTGACGGCACGGTGTACCTGATCTTCCAGCCGGCCGAAGAGGGCGGTGGCGGTGCGCGCGAGATGATCAAGGACGGCTTGTTTGAGAAGTTCCCGATGGACGCGGTCTTTGGCATGCACAACTGGCCGGGTTTTCCGGTGGGCAAGTTTGCCGTGGCAGCGGGTCCGGTGATGGCATCAAGCAACGAGTTCAAGATCATGATTTACGGGCGCGGTGGTCACGCTGCGACGCCGCACACGGGGCTCGACCCGGTACCGGTGGCGTGCCAGTTGGTGCAGGCCTTTCAGACCATCATCAGCCGCAACATGAAGCCGATCGATGCGGGTGTGATTTCGGTCACCATGGTCCATGCCGGTGAGGCCACCAACGTGATACCGGATCACTGCGAGTTGCAGGGCACGGTGCGCACCTTTTCGGTGGAAGTGCTGGACCTGATCGAGCAGCGCATGAAGAGCATTTCTGAACACACCTGCGCTGCCTTTGACATGCGCTGCGAGTTCGAATTTGTGCGCAATTACCCGCCCACCATCAACAGCGTGGCCGAAGCCGAGTTTGCGCGCAAGGTGATGCAGAGCATCGTCGGTGTCGACAATGTGCTGCCGCAGGAGCCGGTGATGGGCGCGGAAGATTTCTCCTACATGCTGATGGCCAAGCCAGGTTGCTACTGCTTTATTGCCAATGGCGACGGCACGCACCGCGAATCCGGGCACGGCGCAGGCCCGTGCATGCTGCACAACCCGAGCTATGACTTCAACGACGACATGATCCCGCTGGGCGCCACCTACTGGGTGCGCCTGGCCGAAGAATGGTTGAAGCCGGCGGCTTGAAGGAGTTGGCGCCATGATCAATGTGTCGGACGCTTTTTCTGCCAGCTACGCGCAGGCCCGGGGCAAGTTCTTTGCCGCTGCGGTGGCCGCCAATTTGCCGGTGAGCTCGCACGCGCATCCGCTTGCCGGGCGCGACGGCGAAGCGCTGGCAATGGATGTGGTGCTCGATGGTGCAGCGGATGCCGAGCGCCTGCTGATCATCAGCAGCGCGTGCCACGGTGTTGAAGGTTATTGTGGCAGTGGCGTGCAGGTGGCTGCCCTGCACGATGAAGCGTGGCGTCAGCACGCACGTGAAAAAAATGTGGCGGTGTTGTATGTGCATGCACTCAACCCCTTTGGCTTTTCGCATGTGCGCCGGGCCACCCACGAAAACGTGGACATCAACCGCAATTTTCATGACTTCAGCCAGCCGCTGCCGGTGAACCTTGGCTACCGCAGAATCCATTCACTGCTGCTGCCGGATCACTGGCCACCGGGCGCTGACAACGAAGCGGCCATTGCGGCTTTTATTGAGAAGAACGGCGCGAGCGCGTTCCAGTCCGCCGTCTCGAGCGGGCAGCATGAGTTTCCCGATGGACTTTTTTTTGGTGGCACCGAGCCGACCTGGAGCAACAGGACGATTCGTCAGGTGCTGCGTGAGCATGGCCGCACGGCACACAAGCTGGCCTGGATTGACATTCACACCGGTCTGGGTCCCAGTGGTCTGGGCGAGCGCATTTTTGCCTGCAAGGATGACAAGGCAGCGTATGCCCGTGCCAGCCAATGGTGGGGTGGCAACGGTGCGACTCCGGTGACTTCGATTTACGACGGCTCGTCCACTTCTGCCTTCCTGACAGGTTTGATGTGGATGTCAGCCTACGAGGAGTGTCCGCAGGCCCAGTACACCGGTCTGGCCATGGAGTACGGCACGCTGCCCTTCCCGCAAGTGACGCAGGCGCTGCGCGCTGAACACTGGCTGAACAAGCACCCGGAGGCGCCAGCCGAGCTGGCCAAACAGATCAAGCAGCAGATGCTCGATGCCTTCTACACCGACACCGATGTCTGGAAAGAACAGATCGTCAGCCAGGCGCGGCAATCGATGTTTCAGGCAGCGCAGGGTTTGTGCGACTGAGCATGCACGATGTTCGAATCTGCTGAAATTGGTCACAGGATCGGCAAGAAGGAATACAAGCAGCGCGAGTCAGTGTTGCGCGAGGCATTGCTTGGATTGCAATACAGTTTGTTGAAATCCGCCCAATTCCCGGTGATCATTTTGGTCAACGGGGTGGGCGGCGCAGGCAAAGGTGAAACCGTTAATCTGCTCAACGAGTGGATGGATCCGCGTCACATCCGGACCGAGGCACTTGGCGACGCGACCGAGGACGGGCACGGGATGCCTGCCATGTGGCGCTTCTGGCAGGTGCTGCCGGCCAAGGGACACATCGGCATTCTTTTTGGTTCGTGGTACACCGAACCCATCGTGGCGCGGGTCATGGGGCACGAGAAGACCGCGCGTTTCACACAACGACTGGAAAATATCCGCGAGTTTGAACGCATGCTGGTGGCCGAGGGGGCGCTGCTGGTCAAGTTCTGGTTTCATCTGTCCAAGGGGGCAGCTCACAAGCGGCTCAAGACACTGGAATCGGACCCCAGAAATGCCTGGCGCGTGACACCTCATGACTGGCAGCGCTTCAAGCATTACGATGCCTTTGTCAAAGTCAGCGAGCAGGCTTTGCGCAAGACCAGCACCGGTGAGGCGCCATGGATGGTGATTGAAGGCAGCGATCCGGCCTACCGCGCGTTGACGGCCGGTCAGTACCTGCTTGACGCGCTCGGCCAGCGGCTGGCCGGGCAGGCAGCCACTGCGGCATTGTCGGCACCGGTGGCGCCACTGCCCATCGATCAGCGGACCTTGCTCGGCTCCTTTGACTACAAGCGTGCGCTGCCACTCAAGACCTACCAGCGTCGTCTGGTGGACTTGCAGGGTCGATTGAACCTGCTGATGCGCGACCCGGCGATGCGCAAGCGCTCGCTGGTGCTGGTGTTCGAGGGCATGGACGCGGCTGGCAAGGGCAGCACCATCCGGCGCGTGACGCAGGCACTGGACGCGCGTCAATACCACGTGATACCTGTTGCCGCGCCGAGCGAAGAAGAGCGGGCTCAGCCCTATCTGTGGCGCTTCTGGCGCCATTTGCCGCACCATGGACACGCATCGGTATTTGATCGTTCATGGTACGGCCGCGTACTGGTGGAGCGGGTCGAGGGCTTCTGCCGCGAGAGTGACTGGATGCGTGCGTTTGACGAGATCAATGCTTTTGAGGAGCAGTTGGTCGAAGCCGGCACGGTGGTCGTCAAGTTCTGGATGGCGATCACGATCGACGAGCAGTTGCGCCGCTTCAATGAGCGCAAGGCCACACCGCGCAAGAATTTCAAGATCACCGAGGACGATTGGCGTAACCGCGACAAGTGGCCGCAGTACGAGCGCGCCATCGGCGACATGATAGACCGCACCTCGACCGAACCGGCGCCGTGGCATGTGGTGGCCTCTGACGACAAGATGTTTTCACGCATCGAAGTGCTCACGAAGCTGTGCGAAAGGTTGGAGCAGGCATTGGGGCACACGCCTGCAAAGAAGAGGCGCTGAGATTGAGCAGGAGCAAGGTCCGGCCGACTCAGGCTGCAAAGCGGCGCGCCGCCATCTCCAGCAGGCCGTCAAAAATCAGGTTGTCCACCAGTTCAAATTGCAGCGACATGCTGGGCGCCATCTTCCAGCCGGCACCACCCGTCATGATGCATTTGGGCTCCACGCCGCAGTGCTGGCGCATGTGCTGCACCATGCGTTCCACCGCGCCAGCAATGGCGTAAGTACCGCCGCTGGTCAGGGCGTCGCTGGTGTTGGTGGGGAATTCGCGCACATCGCCCGTCGGTACCCGCAGGCCCGCGGTGCCGGTTTCGAGCGCGCGCAACATGATGCCGTGGCCGGGCAGGATCAGGCCGCCGAGAAACTCACCATCGGCGTTGATGGCGTCCACCGTCACCGCCGTGCCGACCATGACCACCACCATGGGTCGCGCCGGTCCCTGGGCCAGTGCACGGTGCCAGGCTCCTATCATCGCGACCCAGCGGTCGGCGCCAAGGCGGGTCGGGACGTCGTAGCCGTTGTGGATGCCGGCTTCGGCGGTGCTGGGGACTACCCATTGGGCCGCTACGTCCCAGATTTCCATCTGCTCTTCGACGCGCTTGCGCACGGCTTCACCCGCAACAACACAACCCAGCATGCGTTCGGGCGCCGGCAGCGCAGCCCAGGCGCCTTCGGCCAGCTTGTCGATGTTGTCGAGAAACTCTGCGCCTTGCGCCAGCACCGGTGCATTTGCATGAGGGTTCTGGTACAGAGCCCATTTCAGCCGGGTGTTGCCGACATCGATTGCCAGAAATTTCATGGCGTGATTATCATGGCGAAATCATGTCCATCACCGAACTCACTGCCCACGCCCTGTCGCGCGCGATTCACGCGCGTGAAATTTCCTGCCGCGAGGTGATGCAGGCTTACTTGTCGCGCATCGATGCTCTTAACCCCGTTTACAACGCGCTGGTGAGTCTGCAGGACCCGGAGTCGCTGCTGCAGCAGGCTGACTCGCGCGATGCGCAGCTGGCGCGCGGGCAGTCCATGGGCTGGATGCACGGCATGCCGCAGGCGATCAAGGATCTGGCCAACAGCACCGGCATTGCGACCACACTGGGCTCGCCCCTCATGCGCGGCTTTGTCCCGCAGCAGGACGGTTTGATGGTGCAGCGCATGAAGAGCGCCGGCTGCATCGTCGTTGGCAAGAGCAACACGCCGGAATTTGGCCTGGGCTCGCATACCTTCAACGAGGTGTTCGGCGTCACCCGCAATGCCTTTGACGCCACGCGCTCCGCCGGTGGCAGCAGTGGTGGTGCTGCCGTGGCGCTGGCACTGCACCTGCTGCCCGTGGCCGATGGCTCGGATTTCATGGGCAGCTTGCGCAACCCCGCGGGCTGGAACAATGTTTTTGGTTTGCGCCCCAGTCAGGGACGTGTGCCGATGTGGCCGGCCACCGATGTCTGGGTCAGTCAGTTGGGTACCGAAGGCCCGATGGGACGCACAGCACAGGACGTAGCGCAGTTGCTGGCCGTGCAGTCCGGCTTTGATGCGCGGGTGCCGCTGTCACTGGCCGATGGTGTTGACCTCACGCAGCCGCTGGAGGGGCTGGATTGCAAGCAGCTGCGCATTGGCTGGCTGGCAGACCTTGACGGCTATCTGCCGATGGAGAGCGGCATTCTGGGTGTCTGCGAGCGGGGCTTGCGCCGGCTGGAGTCGCTGGGATGCGCGGTACAGCCTTTGCAACTCGGCACCGCGCCGGACTCCATCTGGCAGGCATGGCTGGTCTGGCGCCGCGCGCTGGTGGCCAGCCGCATTGCGCCTTTTCTGCTGAACCCGAAGAACCGCGAATCTATCAAGCCCGAGGCCTTGTGGGAGTTCGATCAGGCGGCACAGCTCAGCGGTACCGACTTTCTGCGCGCCAGCGTGCAGCGAACCGCTTTTTACCAGCACCTGCTGACGCTGTTTGAGAGCAACGACTTCCTGGCCTTACCGGTGTCGCAGGTATGGCCGTTTGACGCAAGCGAGCGCTGGCCGAGTCAGATCAACGGTGTGGCGATGGATACCTACCACCGCTGGATGGAAGTGGTGATTTACGCCACCTTTGCCGGTCTGCCCTGCATCAGCGTGCCGGTGGGCTTTGATGAGCGCGGTCTGCCAATGGGCATGCAACTGATAGGCAAGCCGTGTGGCGACTTAGCGTTGTTGCAACTCGCACACGCTTACGAACAGGTGGCTCAGGACGTTCTGGCGCGCAAGCCTGCACTGCAGTAAGTCAGCCCTGGCGCCAGGGTAGTCCGTGATAGCGCCAGCCACCCAAATGCCCGCGCTGCGCCAGTGCGTCCGGGTTGCCCTCGAAGCCTTCAAGAATGTTGTAGGCCTGCAGACCGAGCTCTGTGGCGCGTTGGGCAGCGGCAATGGATCGCACACCGCTGCGGCATAGCAGTACAACTTTCTTGTCTTTCGGGACGGCCTCCAGAATTGCTTTGTCAAAGTTGGCGTTGACTATCATCCCGGGCCACTGCTTCCAGGCGATGTGAACGCAGCCAGGCACAAAGCCCACCCATTCGAGCTCCGCCGTGCTGCGCACATCCACAAGTACGGCCTGCCCCGCCTGCCACCAGTCAAATGCCGTTTGTGGCGAAATGTCGCCGGCGTAACCCTGTGCCATGGCTAGACAATCTTCACACTCAGGTTCGGTAAACCGTCGATGTGCATCTCGATCAGATCGCCCACCACCACCGGGCCGACGTTTTCGGGTGTGCCTGAGTAAATGATGTCGCCCGGGAACAGTTCAAACGCCTCTGACAGGTTGGCAATCTGCTCGGCCACCGACCAGATCATCTGGTTCAGGTTGGCGCTCTGCTTGGTCTGGCCGTTGACCTTGAGCCAGATCGCGCCCTGTGTGAAGTGGCCGATCTGCGCGAGCTTGTGAATCGCGCCTATCGGTGCTGACTTGTCAAAACTCTTGCCGATCTCCCAGGGCTTTTTTTGGTCTCCCATGAAACGCTGCAAGTCACGCCGCGTCATGTCCAGACCCAGGGTGTAACCGTAGATATGTTCCAGCGCCTTGGCAACCGGGATGTTTCGTCCGCCTTTGCCGATGGCGGCCACCAGTTCAGCCTCGTAGTGGTAGTTTTTGGTCAGGCTCGGGTAGGGATGGTCAGCCACGGTGCCGGTGGCCACGTACTGGACGGCATCGGTCGGCTTCTGGAAAAAGAAGGGCGGCTCACGCGTCGGGTCGGAACCCATCTCGCGTGCATGCGCCGCGTAGTTGCGACCGATGCAGTAAATGCGGCGTACCGGAAACAATTCGTCCGATCCGACGATCGGAATGTAAGTGGCGGGGACAGCAAACGGTGTCTTGACCGCTTGCTGCGCGACGCCCGGTGTGGCACAGCCCAGCATGGCCCCGGTGCTGAGCAGGGCTGAGCCTTGAAAGAAATTTCTTCTGTCCATGGGGTCTCCTTGAATTGACCGCGAAGTGTAGGAGGAATCGCCGTCAGTTGTTGACACCTAGTGGAAACCCTCTAACTGAAATATCAATAAGTGACAAAATCAAAAAAAAATCGCGAGGGAGCGAAGACTTTATGTACCACCAACAGGAGACCCCTATGACAGAACTCAAAACCAGCCGTCGTCGTAATTTGCTCAAAGGGGTCGCAGTCGCGACCGGCGCCCTGGCCGCGCCCATGATTGCCAAAGGACAGACCGGGCCGATTTCGATGCGCTGGCAGAGCACCTGGCCGTCAAAAGACATCTTCCACGAGTACGCACTGGATTTCGCCAAGAAGGTCAATGACATGACCGGTGGCGACCTGAAGATTGAAGTGTTGCCCGCGGGTGCAGTGGTGCCGGCTTTTGGTTTGCTCGAAGCAGTGACCAAGGGTACGCTGGACGGTGGCCACGGAGTGCTGGGCTATCACTATGGCAAGCAGAACGCGCTGGCGCTGTGGAATTCCGGCCCGGCCTTTGGCATGGACGCCAATATGCTGCTGGCCTGGCACAAGTATGGCGGCGGGCAGGAATTGCTGGCCAAGCTCTACGCTTCTATTGGCATGAACGTGACCTCCTTCCTGTATGGCCCCATGGCGACACAGCCCTTGGGTTGGTTCAAGAAGCCCATAACCAAGTCGGCGGATTTCAAGGGGCTGAAGTTCCGTACCAATGGATTGGCTATCGATCTGTTCACCGCCATGGGCGCCGCCGTGAATGCCTTGCCGGGCGGTGAAATTGTTCCGGCCATGGACCGTGGTCTGCTGGACGGCGCCGAGTTCAATAACGCCACGTCGGACCGGGTGCTGGGCTTTCCGGATGTCTCCAAGGTCTGCATGCTGCAAAGCTACCATCAGAGCGCCGAGACCTTCGAGATCATGTTCAACAAGCCCAAGTACGAGGCCCTGCCAGCCAAGATGAAGGCCATCATCGCCGGTGCTGTCGAAGCCTCGTCAGCCGATATGTCCTGGAAGGCAGTTGATCGCTATTCGAAGGACTACATCGAATTGCAGACCAAGGACAAGGTCAAGTTTTACAAGACACCTGACGCTGTGTTGCAGGATCAGCTGACCCTGTGGGATGCGATTCTGACGAAAAAGTCGGCCGAGAATCCACTGTTCAAGGAGATCGTCGCGTCGCAGTTGGCCTTTGCCGAACGTGCCGTGAAATGGGAGCAGGACACGGTCATCAGTCGTCGCATGGCCGCGAATCATTTCTTCGGAGCCAAAAAAGCCGCCCCCAAGAAGGCTTGAGGGATTATTGACGTTTGTCGGCCATCCGGGCAGCAGTTCGGGTGGCTGTTTTTTTAGGCGTTCACGCTATGCAGAAATTGCTTTTGAGGATCGACCGGATCAGCACCTTTGTCGGTCAGACGTTTTCCTGGCTCATCATGGCGCTGACCTTGATGATCACCTGGGAGGTCTTCTCCCGCTACGCGCTGGACAACCCGCACCCCTGGGCTTTTGACGTCATGATCATGCTCTACGGCAGCGTGTTCATGATGGCTGGCGCCTACACCCTGTCCAAGAATGGCCATGTGCGTGGTGATGTTCTTTACGGGTTTTTTCCGCCGCGCCTGCAGGCCGGGCTCGATCTGGCGCTGTACATCCTGTTTTTCATCCCCGGTGTGTTTGCGCTGGCCTGGGCGGGTTACAACTTCGCGGCAGAATCCTGGGCCATCAACGAGCATTCGAACGTGACTGCCAATGGCCCGCCGGTCTATCCGTTCAAGACCGTATTGC
>Ga0194063_10002335_pt1 | contig 11873 bp, 15 predicted proteins | sample SepL3720m_MetaG_FD_155459 | JGI IMG/M metagenome (GOLD analysis project Ga0194063, IMG submission 155459) | Anoxic zone freshwater microbial communities from boreal shield lake in IISD Experimental Lakes Area, Ontario, Canada - Sep2016-L373-20m | ecosystem: Environmental > Aquatic > Freshwater... | reverse complement strand
GATCAACGTTGCTCCGTCGGAGGTGAGGTAGGCGGCGGCGGCGGCGCGCTCCTGGGATGTCAGAACTTTGCTTTGGAAGCGGATGACGATCCGCGGGTCGGCGGAATTTGTGACGGCCACGCCGGCGAGCAGATCGTGCACCGCGGCGTCTCGGCTGCCCCAGCCGGGATGCCCGCTGTTCCGCGCCGCAAGCGCCAGGCTGGAAAGGGACATCGCCGTCCGCTGGCTCTTCGCCATCCGGTTCGCCTCGATCAGCACCGGCAGGTTCGGGATCGCGATCACCGCGACGATCCACAGAATGGCGATGACGGCGAGGACTTCGACCCAGGAAAACGCGGTGGTTTGTTTCATAAAAAAGCAAAGGCCCCTTGCGGAGCCTTTGCCATTTCCATTTTTGTTAAAAGGAATTTCTGTTTTCAGAATTGCTACTACTGATGGTAGATAACTCCTCCGTTGGTGTAGGTCAAGTAGGTTTGATACCACTCGTTGGCAGGGGCACCGGTCACGGCGGCGGGCAGCCCGCTCACAGTAAACGGGCCGAAGATATTCGTTCCGTTTGTTGTTGAAACTCCGGCCTCAAGTGTTGCCACCACAGCGGCGGTGTCAGCCCCGAGGTTTGTTGCCCCTGCAGCCTTGGCTGCTGAGGAAATAGAAGCAACGTTTTGAGCGTTCCGCTTGGCGGAACTTTCTTTGGCGTTGCCCAGGATTCCGGTGATGTTGGGAATGGCGATCGCCGCGATAACCGCGATGACCGCAATCACAACGAGTAATTCAACCAAGCTGAAAGCCCGTTGAACCGTTAGTTTGTTAGTTGGTGTTTTCATAACGCAGTCAGGATCGCGCGGCGGGCGCGGGAACGCAACAAAAGCGATCCTGCAATCTCAGGCAGGGAAAACCTGTAGGAAAACCGCGCAACGTTGCGTGGCGCGCTTCGCGCGCAATTTGGAATTTGGAATTTGGAATGCGAAATGGAAAAGTCGGACGGGACGGAGCCCGTCCCTCCAAGGCGATCTGGAGGGCGCTGCTCCGTCAGCACCGACTTCTTTCCGCCGATCGGAAATCGGACGGGACGGAGCCCGTCCCTCCAAGGTGATCGCTGGAGGGCGCTGCTCCGTCAGCGCCGACTTGTTTTTCCCGGATTTTCATTGCCGGCGCGAAGGGATTCACGGAACACTTGCTGATGGACGAACCCGGCCGGCGACATCCCGCGCATCCGGGACTGCATGAGGGATTCAACGTGCCGACGATTGTTTTTTTGACCGTCTGCACGGCGGGACGCAAGCCGGTGCTTGCGGATGCGTGTGCGCACGCGGCGCTTTGCGAGGCGTGGGAGTCGGCGGCATCATGGTCGGTCGGTCGTTATGTGCTCATGCCGGATCACCTTCATCTCTTTTGCGCGCCTGCGGAATTCCCTCCGCGACCGCTCAAACAATGGGTGGCCTGCTGGAAATCCCATGCCGCCCGGCATTGGCCGCGTCCGGAAGACGCGCCGATCTGGCAAAGAGATTTTTGGGACACGCAACTGCGACGCTCGGAAAACTATACCGAGAAGTGGCAGTATGTTTTGCGGAATCCCGTGCGTGCGAAGCTGGTCGAAAGCGTTGAGGACTGGCCGTATCAGGGCGAGAAGAATGTCCTGATGTGGTGAGAAAGATCCCCGTGCTGGAGGGCGCTGCTCCGTCGGCGCCGACTTGTTTTTTCCGGATCGAAAGTCGGACGGGACAGAGCCCGTCCCTCCAGGGCGATCGCTGGAGGGCGCTGCTCCGTCGGCGCCGACTTTTTTCCGGTTCGCAAAATCCAAAAGAGAAAGGCGGGAAATTTCTTTTTGGTCTTTCGTCGGGAATTTGGTTTACTTTCCGCTATGCCGACGATTTTGAGGGAGAGCGGATACCGGTTCATGATTTTTGTGGATGAGCCCGACGAGCCCGCCCATGTGCATGTCTTCAAGGATGATCACGCGGCAAAAATCCGATTGGATCCGGCTCAGGTGGTTGTCAGCCGGGGGTTCCGCGCCCATGAAGTCTCCGAATTTCTTGCCATTATTGAAACCCACAAATTCGATCTCATCACAGAATATGAAAGAATCCACGGAAGCAAATGACCGCCTCTACCCGGATGTTCTCCGCATTCGGTTTGTGGAAGGCAACATGATTTGGGATTTTGAGGATGGGCGTTCTTGTGCCGTGCCATTGGCGTGGTATGCCACCCTTATGCTTGCTGCTCCTGAAGAAAGGGCGGACTACCACATCACCCACTACGCGGCTCACTGGCCGCAACTGGATTACGATTTGGGAGCGAATGCCATTATCCTGGGACACAGGGAAGCGGCGTTTTTTTCCCGGAGAGCCTGGGAAAAGCATGACGCAAAGCACGCTTCCGGAGAACCGATGGCTGCCTGAAACGCCGTGACTGGAGGGCGCTGCTCCGTCGGCGCCGACTTGTTTCCGCCGGGAAGCCGGACGCGTCACCGGAAGCGAGTGCTTAGAGGTCGTTGGGTTTCAAGCCGGTGTGCTTGGCGATGCGGGCCAGCATGCGAGGACCAATTTCCTCTGCATCGTGGAAAGCAAAAACGAAATCCGGGGATCCATTGCGCTTCAGGGTGCGATGCGAGCCAGTGCGGCGGGATTCATTCCAACCGATGCTCTCAAGTGCGCGAAGAACCTTCCGGGCTTTGCATGCGGGCCAGAAGCTCACACGGAAACGGCAAAAGCCTCCCGTGCGAAAGAATCATCCCCCGACTCGCAGCGTTCGGCCAAGATCCGCAAAGCCAGTGCCTCGGCGGATCGGACGGCATCCGCCTTCGTCACCCCGTAGGAAAGACAACCCGAAAGAACCGGCACCTCGGCAATCCAGCGCCCATCAGCCTCTTGTTCGAGTTCGATTTTGATCTGCATATGGTGAAGCCTCGCGGAGAACGGGAAGGTATTCAAGAGGAAAGCCGACAGAGGAGAGTGATCGATGGAGGGCGCTGCTCCGTCAGCGCCGATTTGTTTCCGCCGCTCGAAAAGTCGGACGGCAAAGCGCTTCGCGCAATTTGGAATGCGAAATGGGGAATGCGAAATGGGGAATGGAGAAGTCGGACGGGACAGAGCCCGTCCCTCCAGGGCGATCGATGGAGGGCGCTGCTCCGTCAGCGCCGACTTTTTATCCACGGGCTCCGCGTCTCCGCGTGAGAAATCGCCGGATCCGGTTTTATTCAGACGAGGCAAAATCCCAGAGCTCGCGCCACTGAGCGGGGGGGAGATCTGAGACGGCGTTGTTGTGGTCGGCACCGGGAACCCGCCAGAGTTTTTTCGGTCCCGTGAGGCTCTTGAACAGCCTGCGGGCGCCTTCGGGCGGGGTTGTCGTGTCGTTTTCTGCGATGAGGAAGGCGACCGGGCGCGCAAAGGCAGCGAGGGCTTTGATCGAGTTGAAGCGGTCGAGCAGAAGCCAGCCGACGGGGAGCCACGGGTAATGGTGCGCGGCGGCTGCGGTCATCGAATCGAAGGGCGTGATGAGAACGAGCCCCCGGATTTTTTCCGGACGCCGGGCAGCCGTCTGGGCGGCGATGCCGGTTCCGAGCGATTCTCCCACGACGATCGCTGGCCCCGGCAGGGCGTCGAGGGCCGCGACGGCGGCGGCGGTAAGGCTTTGTTGATCCGGACGGCCAGGCGCGGAGCCGTATCCCGGATAGTCCACGAGGAAAATTTTCGCTCCTGCGTCCGCCTCGCGGATCTTTGCGATGAGGGAATCCCGGTCGAGGGCGTTGCCGGCATTGCCTTGCAGGATCAACACCGGCCGCGCGGAGGATCCGCCCGGGGTCACCCATCCGATGAGACGGCCGGAGGAATCGGCCCACCGCGAGAGCCCGCGCGTCCGCGCCAATGCCAGCATCTGTTCTTCGGGGAGAGGCTCCGGGTGGTAGAGCATGCTGCGCTGACGCAGGAAAACGTAGAAGCAAATCCCGAGGTAGGCGAGGGCGAGGACGAGCAGCCCCCGGCCGAGCACTGCCCCGGCCACGCTCATTTCTCCGCCTGCCAGACGGGCTTTCCGGCGACGATGGTTCCGACGGCCCGGCCCTTCCAGGTGTGCTTGTCGAACGGCGTGTTGTGGGAGAGCGAGAGTGATCGGGCCTTGTCAAATGTCCACTCGAGATCCGGGTCGATCAACGTGACATCGCCCGGTGCGCCGGGCGAGAGCGTGCCGCGGTCGAGGCCGAGCAGCTTCGCGGGCTCGGCGGTGAACAGCGCGATCAGGCGGGCGAGGGAGATCGCCTTCCGCTTGTGGACCAGGATGTCGCAGAACGCGGAAAACTCGGTTTCGAGGCCGGTGATTCCGAACGGGGCGTGGTCGAACTCGACTTCCTTTTCGTAGGCGGCATGCGGCGCGTGGTCGCTGCAGAGGATGGTGAGCGTGCCGTCGGCGATCCCCCCGATGATCGCTTCCACGTCTTCCTGCGCGCGGAGCGGCGGGTTCATTTTGAAATTCGTGTCGAACCCGTGGAGCGAGGCGTCGGTGAGCGCGATGTGGTGCGGGCAGGCTTCGCCCGAGACCGGGATCCCGCGGGCGCGGGCCTCGCGGAGGAGGCGGACGCTGCCGGCCGAGCTGATGTGCTGGCAGTGGATCGGCGACCGGCAGAGGTCGGCGAGCATGATGTTGCGGGCGACGATCATTTCCTCGCCCATGCGCGGCCAGCCGGGCAGCCCGAGGCGCAGGCTCCATTCGCCCTCGTGCATGACCCCGTCGCCGACCAGCGAGTAGTCCTGGCAATGATCCATGACCGTGAGCCCGAACATCCGGGCGTATTCGACCGCTCGGCGCATGACCTCGTGGTTCTGAACGCAGCGACCGTCGTCAGTGAGCGCCACGATGCCCGCGGCCGCAAGCGCGCCGAACGGCGCGAGCTCCTCGCCATTCAATCCCTTCGTGATCGCGCCGGTGCAAAAAACATTAACGCAGGCGTCGCGTGCCGCGCGCTCGCGGATCCATGCGATCGTGGCAGCGCTGTCGGCGGCGGGCGTGGTGTTCGGCATGACGACGATGCTCGTGAACCCGCCGGCTGCGGCCGCGCGCGTGCCGGTGGCGATCGTCTCCTTGTGCGACTGGCCGGGCTCGCGCAGGTGGACGTGGATGTCGATGAGCCCCGGCGCGACGACGAGCCCGGCCGCGTCGAGCGTCTCGAAATCCCCCTTCGCGGGTCCGGCGGAGATCCGGCCGCCCTCGATGAAGAGGTCACCCGTTTCGTCGCGGCTGTTCGCGGGGTCAATGATCCGGCCGTTTTTGACGAGAAGATTTTTCATGTCGGGAGTCCGGCGCCGCCGGCGCAGAGGTAGAGGGCGGCCATGCGGACGGCGATGCCGTTCGAGACCTGCTCGAGGATGACGCTGCGCGCGCCGTCGGCGACGGCGCTGTCGATCTCGACCCCGCGGTTGATCGGCCCCGGGTGCATGATCAGGCACCCGGGTTTGAGGCGCTCCGCGCGTGCCTTCGTGAGCCCGAAGAGCGAGATGTATTCGCCGAGCCCCGGAAAATATTCCTTCCGCTGGCGCTCGTGCTGGATGCGCAGGAGGTTGATCACATCGGCCTCCTCGAGCACGTCGTCGAGCCGGTGGACGACCCGCACGCCGAGTTTTTCAAAGCCCGCAGGAACGAGCGTGGTCGGGCCGACGAGGGTCACGCGGGCACCGAGTTTGACGAGCCCGTGGATATTCGAGCGGGCGACCCGGCTGAAGAGGATGTCCCCGACGATCGCGACATTCAGGCCCTCGATCCGCCCGTGCTTCTGCCGCATCGTGAAAATATCCAGGAGCCCCTGGGTCGGGTGCTCGTGCGAACCGTCCCCCGCGTTGATCACGGAGGCTTTGAGCCGCTCGGCTAGGAACCGGGGCGATCCCGCCGAGCTGTGCCGGAGCACGATGATGTCCGCGTGCAGCGCCTGGAGGTTGAGCGCCGTGTCCTTCAGGGTCTCGCCCTTTTGCAGGCTCGATGCCGTGGCCGTGATGTTCACGACGTCCGCGCTGAGCCGCATCGCCGCGATCTCGAACGACGTCCGCGTGCGGGTGCTCGGCTCGACAAAAAAATTGACGAGCGTCTTTCCGCGGAGGGCGGGGACTTTTTTGAGGCTGCGTTCCGCGACGCCCTGGAACGCGGTGGCCGTGTCGAGGAGGAATTCGATTTCCTGCGCGCTGAGCTCGTCGAGCCCGATCAGGTCTTTGCGGGTCCAGGTCTTCATCGCGATGTCACCACCCGCACCGAGTCGGCGGTGCCGTCGAGGTTTTCAAAGCGCACCCGGATTTTTTCGTCCCGTGCGGTCGGAAGGTTTTTCCCCACGTAGTCGGCCTGGATCGGGAGCTCGCGGTGCCCGCGGTCCACCAGCACGGCGAGTTGGATGCTCGACGGGCGCCCGAACGAGGCCAGCGCGTCGAGTGCCGCGCGGCAGCTCCGTCCGGTGAAAAACACATCGTCCACGATGACCACCGGGCGGCCGTCCAAGTCCACGGGAAGGCGCGTGGGAGCCGGCTGGGTCACGCGCCCGCGCGTCGCCAGGTCGTCGCGGTGCATCGAGATGTCGAGGGTGCCGAGAAACGGGCGCCGCCCCGAGGCATTTTCGATGTGGTCGGCCAGGCGCCGGGCGACCTCGACCCCGCGGGTCGGAATCCCCGCCAGCACCAACGCCTCCAAGTCGCCCTGCCGCTCGACGATTTCATGGGCCATCCGGCGGATCGCCTTCTCCATGGCATCCGCGTCCATCTCGGTGCGTTCGTTTTGTTTTGGCATGGTTCGCGCCCTCGCGGGAGCACGGGAAAGGTCTGGAAAAATCAGTCAGCCGAACCGGGCTTGGATTGTTTCGCGCGGTCGAAACGCCATGCGGAACGGTATTTCATAATCCAATCCAGAAGCGCCCGCTCGAACCCGATGTCTTGGCCGGATTTTTCACTTTCAATCCACTTGTGACGCAGGATTTCTTCCCTCTCCGCAAGGAATTCTTTGTAGAGGACCGAGTTCTTGACGAGATCAGTTGTCTCGCTTTTCGGAGAGGTCATTTCCATGTGAAGGTAATATTTCCAACTCGAATGTCAACGGAATCCCTCGCCGGATTTTCCGGCGGTTTTCCGAGGCGTGTGCTTCCCGGCATCTCAGGCAAGCAGGGCCTCCAGCACGGCGTCCGTATCCGAGAAATCGTCAAAGAGGAAATCCGGCGCGTGGGCGGCGAGCTCCTGGCGGGAGTGGATGCCGGTCGCGATCGCGACGGTTTTCGCCCCGATCGCGCGTCCGCATCCGATATCCTTCGGGGTGTCGCCGATCACGAAGATCCGATCCGGCGGGAACGGCACGCCGTGTTTTTCGACCGCGCGAGCGCCAGCAAATTTCCCGAGTTCGTTCCGGTCGTGGTGATCGTCGGCGAACGCGCCGAATTCGAAATAATCCCAGACCCCGTAGTGGCGGAGCTTGATTTCCGCGCCGCGGGCGAGGTTGCCGGTCAGGAGGGCGAGGACGGCATCCGGCCGGGCCCGGAGGGCATCGAGAACGGGGATCATGCCCGGCAGCACGCGCCCGGAGTGCGACGGCATACAGGCCGCGAGGTGCTGAAGATAGCAGTCGAGAAGGGCGGCGATATTTTCCGGCGTGGCGGCCAGCCCGTGCTTTTCCAAGAGGTCGCGTGCGATCACGGCATCGGTGGATCCGGCGAGAACCATTCCCCCAAAGTCCTCCGCCACGCCGAACCGTGTTTTCATCGCGTGGATCAGGGCGGCCTCGCCTGCCCCACCCGTGGTGATGAGCGTCCCGTCAATGTCGAAGAGAAACAGGCTATTCTTCGCCATCTTCCTCGTCCGGGCGCTCGGGTTCGATGATCTCACCATGCTTGGTGAATTTCCGTTGGCGCTTGCCGGCCGGGAGCGGGCTCAACGTCATGCCCACCGCGCGCCCGACGAGCTTCGGCTCCATGTCCACATGGGCCATCCCGGCCAGATCCTCGCGCACGCGCTGGACGACCTTCATCCCGAGATCCTGGTGGGCCATCTCGCGGCCGCGGAATTGCAGGTGGACTTTGACCTTGTTGCCCTTGTCGAGGAAATCCTCGGCGTGGCGAACTTTCGTGAGGTAGTCGTGCTCGTCGATGTTCACTCGGAACTTGACCTCCTTCACCTTCGTCACCGCCTGCTTGTTGTCCTTCACCTGCTTCGAGAGGTCGTAGCGGAACTTCCCGAAATCCACGATCCGGCAGACCGGCGGCTGGGCATTCGGGGCGATCTCGACGAGATCCAGGCCCATGCTTCGCGCGCGGCGGATGGCCTCGTCCAGGCGCATGACGCCGAGTTGCTCGTTGTTGGCAGCGAGGATGACGCGCACCTCTCGGGCGCGGATCCGTTCATTGATGCGAATATCCTTTAAGTTAATAGAACCTCCGGGGTTGGTGTGGTGACAGCGTTTTCGCGACAGGCGAAAACGCCAGAGCGAACGGCACAAAGAAAGTCGGATTCATGCGCTGCATGAATCAGCTTTTGCGGGAAAATATCTGCATGTTCAATGGGCCGGTCAAATCTGTCGGGCAGAGGATGAAAGGATTTCCCGCCGACACGCAAGAGGAAATTCTTAAAATCCGGGATTTGATCCGGCGGGCGGGGCGCCCGCGGGGTTGGCAGGGCTGGTGTCGGCGAAGGTGATCGCGCCGACTCCTCCGCCCGCATCGGCCATCGCAATGTAGTGGATCCGGCGTTGAACTTTCGGGAAGATCCACTCGCCGTTGAACCTGGCATAGACCGCGTTGAGTCCCTTCAGATCGGTGAGCTGGGGGACGCCTGGGCCCGTGCGGGTCGGCGGGCCGAACCGCTGCACAAGGTAGTTCCGCAACCCGTCCCATCCGCCGGCTGTCGTCAGCGTGTGCTCGGTCGGGCCGTTGAAATATCGCAGCTCCATCTTGCGCACTCTCCCGTCCTGGAACGTCAGCGACAGAAGGCTGATATATGCGTTCGGCTTGTAAATTTCGAAAACCTCGCGGCCGGTCGAAGTGGCCGGGCCGGGCTTCGACGCGGGAAACTTCCGCAGGACGCCCCTGCCATCGCCCAGCTTCACACCCGCCACTTCCAACTTCGCAAACCGGGCCGCGTCCGCCGTGGGCGCGGGCTTCTTCGCCCCGGACGCGCAGGCGCAAAGAAGAAGAACCGACAGAAAAAATCCGGCGCGCAGCAGGTTTCGTGCGGTAGGCATGATCAGAGCGCATCACGGATGCACGAAAATTTCCAACAGATTTTTTGGTTTTTCGATCAGCATTCCGGCCAACCGGGAGCCCGGGCTGCCCGGCGATGCGGGAGAAGCGGCCCCTCGCCGCATGATGAAACCGGCCGGCCGGCAATAAACGCCCCACAAATTTTTCAGGAAAACAGTTGCCATTCCCCGCAACCCGGGCGACTCTCCCCGTCCAATAAATTTTATGAGTCTGCATCCCAGTTTAAAAGGAAAAGGCGCGATCCAAGCAAAGCGCAGCGTGTTGAAGCGGTTCGAGCGGGTGGATCTTCTGAAGAAGCGTGGCCAGTTCAAAGACGGCCAGCGCGTGATCGGGCTTCCTAAGACGAAGCCGGAGGCCTGATCCGTCGGCCCATGCGGCTGAATCGCTTTCTTGCCGCCGCGGGCCTCGGATCCCGCCGTGCCTGCGATGCTCTGATCTCATCGGGATCTGTGGTGCTGAACGGAAGCCGCGTGGAGAAGCTCGCCACGCAGGTCGGGCCCGATGATGACGTGCGGGTGCACGGGCGCCCGATCCGTCCGGCCCGCCCGGCCTATCTTCTCCTGAGCAAGCCGCGCGGATATCTTGTCACGCGTTCCGATGAGCGTGGCCGCCGCACGATCTACGACATCCTGCCCCCGGAGCTCGCGACGCTCTCCCACGTCGGCCGGCTCGACAAGGACAGCGAGGGACTCCTGCTCCTCACGAACGACGGCGCCCTGGCGCAGCGGCTCACCCACCCGTCGCACGAGATCGAAAAAGAATACGAGGTCACCCTCGACAAGGCGTTCGATCCGGCGCACACGCCCAAACTTCTGAAGGGGATTTTTATCGAGGGCGGGCGCGCGCGCTTCGAGCGCCTCCGCCTCCTCGCCCCCGACCGCGTGAAAGCCGTCCTCCGCCAGGGCATCAAGCGCCAGATCCGGCTCATGTTCTACTCCCTCGGCTACGAAGTCGAACGCCTCAAGCGCACCAGGATCGGCAGCATCACCGACGCCCGCATCCCCACGGGTTCGTTCCGCCACCTCACGCCCGGCGAGATCGAATCCCTCAAACGCGGCGGCCCGAAGTTGCCGCCCGCCGCATCGCGCAAGCCCGCCAAAAAAATGCCCTGAGCCCGGTTACCCGATGGCTTACCCCGTGCCCTCAGCCCATTTTTTCAGGAATTCAGCGATTTCCGCTCGTGAAGGACTTTGCGCGTTGCGGACAAAAAAACCGGACCCCGCGCAGCCAAGAATGAGGCAATCTTCTGGGGCGGCCCCGGCCAGAAGACCAAGGCAATAACCGGCGTTGAAGCGATCGCCTGCCCCCGTGCTCTTGAGCGGTCGTTCGCAGAAAGGTCCCTGCGTCGAAAACTTCCCGTCGGGTCCGGCGGAAACCGCGAACTTCAGCTTGTGGATCACGACTGTGGCGATGCCGATCCTTTTTCTCAATTCTCCAGCCAGCCGCATGCAGTCTTTCTCTTCCTGTGCCGGATCCAGGCCGAGCAGCCGGGCGAGGATGTTGGCTTCATTGCCGTTGAGGCCGAGGGTGACCGGGCCACAGGTTTCCAGGAAAGGCAGGGTTTCGACCATGGCAAGAATGTCTGCCTGCGAACGGCTCGAGGGGTCGACCAGGTCGATGAAGAAATGCGGGCGGTGCGCGAGTTTCGAATAAACCTCGTGCTGGAGCATCCGCCAGACGGCGGTCATGTGCGGGTAGAGGCTCCAGTCGGTCAGGGCGATGATGGCCGCCTCACGGCATGAGGACAGGTAGGTTCCGTCCCCGAGCCGCAGGGAGATATCCTGCGGGGTGAATTCCGCCAGCTGCTTGACAGAACTGAACATCAGCTTGCCGTCGGCAAACTCGAACGCGAGCGTGCGTCCTGGCTCGCGTCCCCACGAGATCGCTTTCCTGAACCGTGAGGTGGGTTCCCGGAACGCCGGGTGCACGGGCTCACCGAGCGTCGCGAAGCAATCGACGGGAACTCCCATCGCTGCAAGCCCGTCCCCGAGGTTCACCGCGCAACCGCCGGGATGCACGGCATTGACGACGATTTCCCGCAGGCTGCTGTGCCCGGCAGCGGCTGAGATCAAGCCTCCGAAGGTCGCAATGTCGGGGACCGAAGAAAAGTCATCGAGCGATGTCCGTTCCGCTACAACGCTGATCATCTCATCCACAAACCCGTCGAAGCCGACGACCGCTGGAGGCGGGGCCTTTGGAAGAGATTCCAGGGCGCGGAGGGCGTTGAGGGTTTTCACCTGTAACTCATCTTGTTGGCGGTGATTTGCAGATCCTGCTGGAGCGGGCGCTGCGGGCGGATCCCCGACTTTTGCAGGACGTTATGATAGACCTTCACGGCCTCCACCGGAGCGACCTCGCCATCGACCACCCGGCGCAACATTTCGATGAAGGCGAGCGGGTGCTCGGAGAGGTTGATTTTCCTCCCGAAGAGCGCCACCCGTGCCCCGTGCTTGTTGGCATCGTGGATCAGCTGGAAGGCGTCCAGGGTGGTCCCGGCGCTCCCGCCGAGAATTCCCACGATCAACTTCGAATCATAAGCCACCAACTCCTCCAGCGGTCCGGGGCCGTTGTAGGGGATTTTGAGGAAGACCGGCCTTCCGACCGATGTGACGCCCGCGAGCGTGCGGATGATGTGATCGTTGAGAAAACCGGCGACCTTTTTGTC
>Ga0194063_10002334_pt1 | contig 11874 bp, 12 predicted proteins | sample SepL3720m_MetaG_FD_155459 | JGI IMG/M metagenome (GOLD analysis project Ga0194063, IMG submission 155459) | Anoxic zone freshwater microbial communities from boreal shield lake in IISD Experimental Lakes Area, Ontario, Canada - Sep2016-L373-20m | ecosystem: Environmental > Aquatic > Freshwater... | reverse complement strand
TTTCAGCCCCTGACCTGCCGGAAGGGCGAGATCGCAGCCTGGTGATGCCGTTCAAAAGCCTTATGGCAGCTTGATTCCTACCTTCGGAACCGCTTGGAGGCCCAACGAGGATCTCGATCGGAACCCCCATGCCGCCACCGAGCCCCACAGGTGAGTGATTGCTGACACAGAAGCGATCAAGCCTGGAGGCATCCCGCTCTGTACGGGGCCTGCGGCCATCAGCACCGTCCCTGAACGCCTCGATCAGCGCCTGGAAGCGGCTGCAACCAGCCCCCAGCTCGGCGGAAAGGGCAACCAGAGATTTGCCATGGCGGAGCCTGATGGGATGCCACCCACCCCCACCCAGGCCATCGACCGGGACGTTCGGGCGCTTGTGGGCTGCAGCCAGCACGCTCCTGGGCCTGTGGCCGGACTCCTTGATCGCGGCGGCGGCCGTAGCTGCGTGGCTGGACACGATCACTCAGCCTGGCCTGGGCACCTGCCAGCGCGAAGGTGCATCGCCAATAAAAAAGCCGCGGGCTGAGCCGCGGCTTGATGGATTGGGAACGAAACCGGTTCAAACCATCAAAGTTCAGAAAAGGCCAAGCGTGAGGGACTTGTCGATCGGCAGAGCGGCACCGATACCCAGGTAGATGGTGAAGAAGGTGCCGAACAGGAAGGCGGCCATGGCAACAGGCCGGCGAAACGGGTTCTGGAACTTGTTGAAGCTCTCGATGAAGGGGATCAACATGAGCCCCAAGGGAATCATCGTCTGCAGGGCGATGCCCAGCAGCTTGTTCGGAACCACCCTCAGGATCTGGAAGACCGGATAGAGGTACCACTCGGGGAGGATCTCAAGCGGCGTGGCAAAGGGATCGGCCTTATCAAGCAACATGGCCGGATCAAGGACCGCCAGGCCGACGATGCAGGCGAAGGTCCCCATGATGACCACGGGAAAGATGTAGAGCAGGTCGTTGGGCCAGGCCGGCTCGCCGTAATAGTTGTGACCCATGCCCTTGGCCAGTTTGGCCCGCAGCTTGGGATCGGTGAGATCAGGCTTCTTGAGGATGTGCATGGTTCAAAGCGCGTGGGTGCAGCGTAGGCGGACTGACGGCGATTCAGAGGGGACCGGAGATGCCCTGCTTACGGATCATCAGAAAGTGGATCAGCATGAAGACGGCCAGCAGCCAGGGCAGCACAAAAGTGTGCAAGCTGTAGAAGCGCGTGAGCGTGGACTGACCGACGCTCTCACCGCCGCGCAGCAGCTCGACCATGAAATCGCCGATGACCGGTACGGCTGCAGGGACGCCGCTGACGATCTTGACGGCCCAGTAACCCACCTGATCCCAGGGGAGCGAGTAGCCGGTGACGCCGAAGGAAACGGTGATGACCGCCATGGTGACGCCGGTGACCCAGGTGAGCTCGCGGGGGCGCTTGAAACCGCCGGTGAGATACACCCGGAAGACATGCAGGATCAGCATCAGCACCATCATCGAGGCGCTCCAACGATGCACAGAGCGGATCAGCCAGCCGAAGCTGACATCCGTCATCAGGTATTCAACCGAGGTGTAGGCCTCCACCACCGTCGGCTTGTAGTAGAAGGTCATCGCAAAGCCAGTGGCGAACTGGATCAGGAAGCAGACCAGGGTGATGCCGCCGAGGCAATAGAAGATGTTGACGTGCGGGGGCACGTACTTCGCCGAGACGTCATCGACGATGGCCTGGATTTCCAGACGTTCGTCGAACCAGTTGAAAACCGGGTTTTTGGCGTCGGGTGCGGCAGGAGACGAGTTCGCCATGCAGCCTTGGGACTTGGGTTGCGAGAGTCTACCGATCGTCCTGACCCTCCTGTGAGCGAAGCCGCCCCACCTCCGAGCCCTGCTCAACCCTTTGCAACAGGGGCTCGCCGCCGGCTGGGAGGCCTGTTCAGCCTGCTGGCCGTGATCGGGCTGCTGTTGCCCGTCGCCGAGGGCCCTGCCCTGATGGCCCCGCGGCCTCTCCTGGCCCTCAGCGATGTTCAGGCGCTGGTGGTGGACGCCTGGCGGCTGGTCAACCAGAGCTACGTGGATCCCTCACGGCTGGAGGCGGTGCAGTGGCGGAAGGTGCGCCAGAAGGCACTTGAAAAGTCGATCGTCAGCTCCTCCCAGGCCTACGACGCGATCGAGGCGATGCTGGAGCCGATCGGCGACCCCTACACCCGCTTGATGCGACCCGCCGACTTCGGCAGCCTGCAATCGAACACCCGCGGCACGGTCAGTGGCGTGGGACTTCAGCTGGGCCTGCGGGCCAGCGACCAGGCGATCGTGGTGATCGCTCCCCTGGCTGGCTCGCCGGCGGCCGAGGCCGGCATCGCCTCCGGCAGTGAGCTGGTGAGTGTGAACGGTCGCAACAGCAAGGAGCTGGGCCTGGAGGCCACCGCCTCCACCCTGCGCGGGGACGCCGGCAGCGAGGTGATCGTGACGCTGATCGCCCCGGGCAACGAGCGCCCGAAGGAGACCGTGCTGAAACGGCGGCAGGTGGATCTCCAGCCGGTGCGTCCCAGCCGGGTGATCCGCGATGGTCACCGGCTCGGGGTGCTGCGCATCACCCAGTTCAGTGAGCAGGTTCCCCTCCAGGTGCGGGATGCCCTGATCGCCTTCAGCCAGGCGCCTGCGGCTCAGAGGCCGATCGAAGGCCTGCTGCTCGATCTGCGCAACAACTCCGGTGGCCTGGTTCAGGCGGGTCTGGCCGTGGCCAACAACCTGCTGGACGCGGAAGCGATCGTGGAAACCCAGGACCGCGGCGGCCTCAGTGATCGCCAGGTGGCCGCAGCCGGCAGCCTCTACGCCGGACCGATGCTGACCCTGGTGAATGGCGGCACGGCCAGCGCCAGCGAAATTCTGGCCGGGGCCCTGCAGGACAGCGGCCGCTCGCCCCTGGCCGGCAGCCGCACCTATGGCAAAGGCCTGATCCAGACCCTGATCCCGCTCGGTGATGGCAGCGGCCTGGCCGTGACGGTGGCCCGCTATCTCACTCCGAGCGGTCGCGACATTCAGGACCTGGGCATCGAACCGGACCTGTCACTGCCGGAACCGGAGCCCCTCAATCCAGGCGGCGATGACGACAGCTGGCTGGAGCAGGCCGAAGCGCTGCTGGTGCAGGCCATCGAGGCGGCGGCGGCACCATGAGTCAACGCACCTATCACGATCCCCTGCATGGGGCGATCAGCCTCGATCACGCCGAACCGGCCGAAGCCCTGGCCATCGACCTGATCGACACCGCCCCGTTCCAGCGGCTGCGGCGGATCCGCCAGCTCGGCACCGCCTACCTCACCTTCCAGGGGGCTGAATCCAGCCGCTTCACCCATTCGCTCGGGGTGCTGCACCTGGCCCGGATGGCCCTCGACCATCTGCTGCGCCTGGAACCGACCCTGGTGGAGCACCGCAGCGCCCTCTATGCGGCTGCCCTGCTCCACGACGTCGGCCACGCTCCCTTCAGCCATTCCGGTGAGGAGATGTTCGGCCTGCGCCATGAGACCTGGTCGGGACGGCTGATCCGGGAGCATCCAGCCCTGCACGACCGACTCGAAGCCGAACGACCCGGCCTGGCCGATGAGGTGGCCGATCTGCTCCAACATGGCCGCCACCCTTGCGGCGCCGTCAAGGCCCTGGTCAGCAGCCAGCTCGACTGTGATCGCCTCGACTACCTGCTGCGCGACAGCCTCAGCACCGGCACCAGCTATGGCCAGCTGGATCTCGAGCGGATCCTGGCCAGCCTCACCCTCGCCCCGGACGGCAATCTGGCGGTGCACCCCAAGGGCCTCCTGGCCGTGGAGCACTACCTGGTGGTGCGCCAACTGATGTATCGCACCGTGTACAACCACCGGCTCAACGTGGTCAGCACCTGGCTGCTGATGCGTGTCGTTTCAGTGGCGAGGCGACTGGGAGCGGCCCTGGTCTGGGCCGATGGGCCGATGGCTCGCTGGCTCTGGCAGGCGGATTCACTGACGATCGGGGACTTTCTGGCCAACGACGACATCCGCACCGGCTACCACCTGGCCCGCTGGCGCGAAGAGGGTCCGGCCGAACTGGCCGATCCCTGCCGCCGTCTGCTGGATCGCCAGCTGCTGCGCGCCACCGATGTCAGTGATCGGCCCAGCGGCGAACGGCTGGAGCTGCTGGCCGTGGCCCGGCAACTGGCATCGGCTGCAGGCCTGGAGCCGGAGGGCTGCTGCGGCCTGCAACAGCGATCCAGTCGGGGGTACAACGTCTACAAGGGGGGGCTGCGGCTCTGGGATGGCCGGCGACTGGAGGCCCTGGAGCAGCGCTCCGCCCTGGTGGACACCCTGGCCCAGGCCCAGCAGAGCGCCTGGCTGATTCACCCCGTCGAGATCAGCCAGGCCCTGGCACAGCGGCTGCTGCAGGATTGATCGGAGGACGGACGCGGCGGCTCCGCCTAGGTTTCGCTCGACCGCGCCTTGCGTTGATGGCCGCCGTAATCATCCCGGCGTTGGCCCCGCAGCAGTGCCACGAGCTGAGGCTGCCCGGCGGGACAGGCGTGGCCAGCGCCAGGCAGGAGGTGACTTACGCCCTCGGGGGCCAGAAGCTTCAGGGCCGCCTGCTGCTCGACGCCGGCGACTGGCTGTTGCGCCTGCCGGAGTTGCGTGATCTGCTGCAGCTGTTGCTGCGCCGAGAGCTGCAGCTGGTACGCGTGCGCGCCCGGCGACCCGAAACCCTGGTGGCCGCCGCAGCCCTCGGACTGGAGACCGAGGCGGCGGCTCCAGCGGCGCTGGCCTCAGAGCCTGACGAGGCGAGCACACCGGACGATGGACTGACGATCCACCGGGGCACCCTGCGCTCCGGCGACCATCTGCAGAGTCAGGGCTCGGTGCTGCTGCTGGGGGATGTGAACCCTGGAGCCAGGATCAGTGCCGGTGGCCATGTGCTGGTGTGGGGGCGCTTGCGGGGCGTGGCCCACGCGGGCGTGGGAGGTGATCGCCAGGCCCGGATCGTGGCCCTGCAGCTGCGGCCCCTGCAGCTGCGCATTGCCGATGCAGTGGCCCGGGGGCCAGCCGATCCGCCTGGGGCGGGCCAGGCCGAAACAGCGCACCTGGTGAATGGCGAGATCCGCATCGATCCTGCCTCACCCAGCTGGCCCTTGGGTGCCTGAAGCCCAGGCTGCCTGGCAGACCTTGGGGAAGTGCCCAGCGGGCCACCGAACGGAAGCCAGCCGGCGGCATTCAGGACTCAGCGATTGATCACCCCGAGCCCCCCCAGGACACCGGCAAAGGCCATGAACCACAGCGGTGAAATGCGGCTGCGCAGCATCAGCACACAAACAACCAGCGACACCATGACACCGGCGGCATTGGTATCGGCCGTGTGCAGGATCTTGATGCCGACCTCAAACAGGATGCCAAGCGTGATCGGGCCGAGGCCGCGCTCAAAGGCGATGCGCCAGGGAGAGTGCCTGAGCCGGTTCCAGCTGAGGCAGGCCGCCACCATCACCAGGGTGGACGGCAGCAGGATGGCCAGCTCGGCGCCGTAGCCGCTGAGCAAGGCCCACCAGGGACCCTCGGGCCAGGCGGCCCCCAGGCCGAGCAGCCCCACCAGCATCGAACTGGGCCCGGGCGCCGCTTCGGCCAGGGCATAGAGATCGGCGAACTGGGAGGGGCTGAGCCAGCAGAACTGATGGACGCTGATGTGCTGGTATTCGCTCAGCAGGGTGTTGCCACCACCGAGGGAGAACAGGGACAGGCCCAGGAAGGTGCCGAGCACCTGCAGCAGATGGCCCAGATCGGTGAGCGAGGTGGGTGTGCACTGAGTGGAAGCGGCGGCGCTGGCGGCCGCCGTAACCGAAGCGGGGACCATGGCTGGATCGGGGACCGTGGCTGAGACTGAGGCCGTGGCAGAAACAACTGTGGCCATGGCCGTGGTCAGCAGCGACGAGAGACTCATGGCTGACCCTGGGACTTCGCTGACCGCGGCCAGTACCAGGCCATCGCCAGGGGCCCGGCGATCAGCACCACCGGAACCAGCCGGACATGGAAGAACTCCATCGCCACAAAGGTGGCGGCGGCCAGCAACAGGGCCACTGGATCCTTCCAGTACTGATCAAGAATCTTGAAGCCCATCGACAGGGCCATGCCGGCGGCCGCGGCCACCACCCCGGCCAGCACGCGATCCACCGCCGGCAACGTGTGGAATGAGAAGTAGGCCACACCCAGCAGCATCAGCAGGGTGAAGGGCACCAGCAACATTCCCGCCATCGCCACCAGGGCGCCGCTGAGGCCATGGAAGGCGGTGCCGATGTAGACGGCCATGTTGATCTGATTCGGCCCGGGGAACAGGCGCGCCACCGTCAGACCCGTGAGGAACTCCTCATTGCTGAGCCAGCCCCGTTGCTCGACCACGATCCTCTGACTCCAGGCCGAGAGACCACCGCCGAAGGCCGAAAGGGCCACCTGGAGCATGCCGATGAACAGGTCCCGATGACTGGGGGGCTGCTCATTCATGGACAAAGTGGGGATCCGGGGGCAGTTCGCCCTCTTCGTGCATGCTCGGATCGAGAGGGTCGGGGGTGATGTACTTCTTGGCTGCGTTCCAATCGGCCTCGAACACCAGCTTCAGACGCTCAATCACCTCGGGAGCATCGCTTTCAATCCCTAACTCGCGGCGCAGATCAAAGGCACTGCGATCGATGTTCATCGAGCCGGTCTGGGCGTAGAGACCATCGACCAGAATCAATTTGGCGTGCAGCTTGAGGTGCTTCTGGCGACGGACCTTGACGCCGAAGCGCTGCATGATCCGCAGCGATGAGAACGTGTCATAGATATCCCAGTCGCTGATGCCGTGCTTGCCGCCGCAGAGCACCCGCACCTTGACGCCCCGATCACGGGCGCAGACGATTCGCTCGAGGATCACCGCATCGACGAACTTGGGGTGCTGAATCCAGAGAGTGCTGGTGGCGGCATCGATGATGCGCGCCATCTGGCCACGGCTGTGGGCACTGCTCCAGACCAGACCGATATCGAGAGCGGGGGCGAAGAAGGTGCGATGCCAGTCCGCCTCGAAACCGGCGATCACCTGAGCCACCACGACCGGATTCTCGCTGACGATGCCGTAATCGCGGGTTTCGGTGAAGTACTTGTCCGAGAGGTTGAAGGTGGCAATCAGGGCCGCCTGCTGGTCGATCACCATCGACTTCTCATGGGTGACCGGGAAGGCCTCGGAAGTCCAGGCGGTCTCGATGCCCGCGGCCTGCAGGCGGGCGAAGGCCTCATCATTCCAGCGATCGCCGCCGGAGGTGTGGGGGTTGAGCATCACCCTCACCTGCACCCCCCGCTCGCGGGCCCGCTGCAGGGCCTGCTCGATATCTTCGGACTGCAGCTTGAACTGCTTGAGCAACAGCTGCTCGCGGGCCGCATCGATCAGCTCCACAACGGAGCGACAGCCGTCGTCGGGCATGACCACCAGACGCTGATGGAGATGAAGAAGTTCGGCCATCAGTGGAATCAAGATCCAGAGCTTGTTTTAGGTGAGGGGGCTCGGGCCTGTCGAGCAAGCCAGCATCAGCGCTCCGAACCAGGCAGCGCGATCGGCACCGCCGACCTACCGTGCATCGACGCCGATGGACGCCGTGACGACAGCTTCCGCCCGCATCATCCTGATCTGTTCCGGCAAGGGGGGAGTGGGTAAGACCACCCTCACCGCCAATCTGGGCGTTGCCCTGGCCCGGCTCGGCAAAACCGTGGCCGTGCTCGACGCCGACTTCGGCCTGCGCAACCTTGACCTGCTTCTGGGTCTGGAAAACCGCATCATCTACACCGCCCAGGAGGTGCTGGCCGAAACCTGCCGGCTCGACCAGGCGCTGGTCAAGCACAAGCAGCAGCCCAACCTGGCCCTGTTGCCGGCCGGCAATCCCCGCATGCTCGAGTGGCTGACGCCCGAGGACATGCAGACCATCGCCCGCCTGCTGGCCGACCGCTCCGACTACGTGCTGATCGATGCCCCCGCCGGCATTGAACAGGGCTTCAAGAATGCGGCGGCCGCAGCCAGGGAGGCCATCGTGATCACCACGCCGGAGGTTTCGGCCGTGCGCGATGCCGACCGGGTGATCGGACTGCTGGGCACCATGGACGTCAAGCCGGTGCAGCTGGTGCTCAACCGGGTGCGCCCCAAGATGATGGCCAACCAGGAAATGCTCGCCGTCGACGACGTCACCGACATCCTGGCCCTGCCGCTGCTGGGACTGGTGCAGGAGGACGAGCGCGTGATCGTCTCCACCAACCGGGGCGAACCGCTCACCCTGGAGGACAAGCCCTCGCCGGCCGGCCAGGCCTATCTGAACATCGCCCGCCGTCTCTGCGGCGAGGACATTCCGCTGATCGATCCCTCCAAGCAACGCCACGGCCTGCGGGCCCGGCTGATCAACAAGCTCAGGAAAACCACGGGACTCTTCTGACGGCCATGACCGTGCTCGATTTCATCAATCGCCTGCTGCGACGAGAGAAGCCCAGCGGCACCATGGCCCGGCAACGGCTGCAACTGGTGCTGGCCCACGACCGCAGCGACCTCAACCCCGAGCTGCTGGAGCAGATGCGCCGCGAGATTCTCGAAGTGGTGCAGCGCTACGTGGAGATCGATATCGAGAGCTGCGATGTGAGCCTGGAAACCGAGGATCGGGTCACAGCTCTGCTGGCCAACCTGCCGATCAAGCGCACCCGGGAGTTCCCGCTGCCGATCGGCAGTGGCAAGCCGGGCCGGCTCGATGGCGGGGCCAAGGAATCCGCCGCCAGCCTCGGAGATGCCAGCGCGAACCCCGCAGCCGGCGCGGCCAGCTCACAAGCCACGGCTGCAACGTCGGCAGCCTTTGCACCGCAGGGCCCCAGCACCGCCGAGAGGGGCGAAACACCTGCGGCCAGCCAGCCCTGAAGACTCCAGGGACCGGCCATGGGAAGACTTCAGACAGATCCCGTAGCTCTTGCTCGTGTCCCTGCCCCCTCGCCCGGCCTCCACGGCGCAGGCCGATCCCCTCTGGCTCCTGAGCCCGATCACCCCCGCTGAAGACAGGGTTCTGCAGCTGGTCCGCCGCGGCGGCAGCAACCGCAGCATCGCGGCCGAACTCGTGCTCAGCCCGCGCACGGTCGAAAGCCACGTGTCCAGCCTGCTGGCCAAAACCGGTTGCCGCAGCCGCAGCCACTTGCTGCTGTGGGCCCTGGCCCAGCTCCAGTCGGCGCCGCCGTTGACACAGCCGTGAAGCAGGCGATCCGCTTGTCAGTCGTCGATCCAAGCCTGAACTGCCCTGGGGAGGCTGAAGCCAGACGTTCTGAAGCCAGACGTTCGGCCCTCAGCGGCAAGCGTTCAGCACTGAGCGTCTGATCCAGAAGCTTGCTGTTGCCTGCCCAGCCAGCCGATGACACCGTGTTGTTGCCGATCCTCGTCGCCGCAGCGCGATCGATCGGGCCGTTCCCACGCCGACAGAGCAACCCCACAGAGCTGCAGAGCTTGGCCAGGCGGCTCGCTTGATCAGCGCCAGAGCGGCCTCCGTGATCACCAGCATGTTTCGGCGCGATTCCTGCGTCTGCCCGGCGACTCTGCTCTGGTGGGGCCAGGCAGGGCGTCCTTGCTGACGCCAGGAGCGCGGAAGTGAACCCCGAAATCGTTGCTGGGAAGGGAAGGCCATCTCCCAACCAGAGTCCGACCGACCACGTCCGAGATGGTGACGGCAGGGCGCAATCAGGGCTCAGGCGTCTTCACAGATACTGAGATCCAGTCACCGATTGCGCTCGATTCCATGCAGGCCGCCCCCTCGAACACGCCCGTGCGCCCGGTGGATCTGCTGGTGGTGGGCGGCATTGTCGTGACCATGGATAGCGACCGCCGGGTGCTCGCCGACGGGGCCATCGCCATCGCCGCTGGACGCATCGTGGCGGTGGGCCCGAGGGCCGAGGTGGAAGCGGCCCATCGCGCCAGCGAACGGATCGACGCGACCGGGCGGACCGTGATCCCTGGCCTGATCAACGGTCATGCCCATGTGCCGATGACCCTGTTCCGCGGTCTGGCCGACGATCAGGATCTCGACGACTGGCTGCAGCACACGATCTTCCCCGCCGAGGCCATGAATGTCGATGAGGCGTTCGTGCGGGCCGGGACCCGGCTGGCCCTGGCCGAACTGATCCGCGGTGGGGTCAGCACGGTCTGCGACATGTATTACTTCGAGCAGGCCGTGGCCGAGGAAATGGTCAGCGCCGGCCTGCGGGGCCTGCTGGGCCAGGCCCTGATCGATTTTCCTGCCCCAGACAATGCCGATCACGCCTCAGCGATGGCCTGCATTGAGCGCTTCGTGGGCGACTGGCAAGGCCATCCGCTGATCACCCCGGCGATCGGGCCCCACGCGCCCTACACCGTCTGCGACGAGCATCTGGTCAAAGCGCGGGCCTTCGCCGACCGCCACGGCTGTCCCCTGGTGATCCATCTGGCCGAAAGCCGCCATGAGGTGCAGGAGAGCCGGCGATTGAAAGGTGCGACACCGGTGGCACACCTGGCCGCCCTTGGGGTGCTGAGCGAGGCGATGGTGGCCGCCCATGTGGTGTGGGCCGAGGAGCACGAACTCGACCTGCTGCTCCAACACGGCGTCGGCATCATCCACAATCCCCAATCGAACATGAAGCTGGCCTCCGGCGTGGCGCCGATCCCGGCGATGCTGCAGCGGGATCTGGCGGTGGGCCTGGGCACCGATGGCTCCGCCTCCAACAACGATCTCAGCCTCTGGGAGGAGATCGACACCGCCGCCAAGCTGCACAAACTGATCAGCGCCGATCCCAAGGTGGTCTCGGCCCAGGAAGCCTTTGAGATGGCCACGATCCGCGGCGCCAGAGCCTTGCACCTCGACAGCCAGGTGGGGTCGCTGGAGGTGGGCAAACGGGCCGATCTGGCGGTGCTCGACATGGAGGCGATCAACCAGTTGCCGCTCAGCAGCATCTATTCGGCGCTGGTTTATGCCACCAAGGCCAACGACGTGCGCACCCTGGTGGTGGAGGGTCAGGTGGTCTTGCGCGATCGCCAGCTGCTCACCCTCGATGAAGCGGCCATCAACGCCGAAGCGCTGGCCTATCGCCATCGCATCGTCGAACGCCTCGGCCTGAACCCTGGCGCCACCGCTGCCGGCTGATCAGAACTGCAGCTGCAGCTGCAGACCCAGCGCCAGAATCGGGCCAATCCCTGGCGGAGCCTGGATCCACTGCAGCACCGGTTGCAGCGACAGGCTGCTGTTGAGATTGAAGCTGTAGTTGAGTTCCAGCAGCGCTTGCGGCCGCAGGCCAGCCAGCAACTGCTGGTTGAAGCTGCTGCGGCCAAAGCCCAGGGCCAGCACATCAAAGGGGCGCCCGGCGATCAGACCCTGGCAGAGCCAGCCGCCGCTGCCAAACAGCGTGACGGGATTGCCGCCCGCCTCATTACCGCCGCTGAGTCCGAGCCAGAGGCGGTTGTCCAGGCCGATCGGCAACTCGGGCGCCAGGGTGAGGGAGCCGAACAGCATCGGCAGAATCACGCCGCGGCTGTCGTCAGCGACATAACCACCACCCACCTGCAACAGCGGTGCCGGCAGCATGCGGGTGAGGGATTGGCCCCGCAGGCGAATCGGCGCCACCAGCCGCCGGGCCCCGGGCAGGCGATCGAAGCGCCACTGCAGCACCTGCACATGGCCATCAAAGCTCGGTTCATTGGGCACGACCCCCAGCAGGGCTGCCACATGGATGCTGGAATTGAGGACATAGGCGGCGTAATGCCATTCGCCCATGGCACCGCTATCGCCGGGCAGGCTCGGATCGGCGGCGGCAGGCCGCCAGTGCAGCTCAAACCCCGGCGCCACATAGGGGTTGATCGGCAAGCCTGGCTGGTTGAGATTGAGAACATC
>Ga0194063_10002333_pt1 | contig 11884 bp, 13 predicted proteins | sample SepL3720m_MetaG_FD_155459 | JGI IMG/M metagenome (GOLD analysis project Ga0194063, IMG submission 155459) | Anoxic zone freshwater microbial communities from boreal shield lake in IISD Experimental Lakes Area, Ontario, Canada - Sep2016-L373-20m | ecosystem: Environmental > Aquatic > Freshwater... | reverse complement strand
TATTTCTTGCGCTCCAGCAATGCTAATCATTTTTCGACCCCTGAGATTCGACCTTCAACATTGGCGTCCTCGCTGCTTGGCGCGGCATCCTCGTATTATATATTAGCATTGGGTTTCAACACCGTTGGGAATCATCTTGGGGGAGATTGAAAGCGCAACACAAAGCCATGCTGGTCAGGCGTTAGTTTGAAATCGAATCCGACGGATGCTTCTTTGCAAGGTTTCATCATTTGCAGCATTCCCTTGCCTCTTATTTCGGCATAACCCACCCCGCTCAGAAATGAGGCAATGGATTGATTTCGGTTATTTTGCGGATAGGACAACTCATACTTTTGTGTGGAAGAGTGCATTTATTTCAGGACGCGATTACATTGATGAGAATCTCGACAACATGTTCTTGCTGAGCGCCCGTCAAACCAGAATACATCGGCAGGCTGACCGCCTCGCCGTAGTAACGTTCAGCCTCGGGACAATAACCGCGTACAAAACCCAAGTCCTGATAATAAGGCTGAAGGTAAACTGGGATATAATGAAGATTTACCCCGATTCCCGATTCACGAAGTGCCTGGAAACATTCCAAATGGCTCTTTATGCATCTATTAAGATCCAAACGGATGACATAGAGATGACGAGCCGAATAGGCATCAGGATGTTGCCAAGGAATGGTCAGAGGGAGATCACGGAGCAGTTCGTCGTAACGCTGCGCTATCCGATTCCGGCTGGAGACGAATTCCTCCAGGCGATTCATCTGGCTATTGCCCAGACCCGCCTGTAAATCGGTCATCCTATAATTGTAACCCAAAGCAACCTGTTGGTAATACCACGGACCATCAGGCTCATGGGTCATTTCGTCGGGTTCTCGCGTGATACCATGGCTGCGCAACTTCCGCATTTTGTCCGCCAACCGAGCATCGTTGGTGAGAGCCATGCCGCCTTCTCCCGTCGTAATAATTTTCACCGGGTGGAAACTGAAAACTGTGATGTCGCTGAACTGGCATCCCCCAACAGTAACGCCCAGATATGTGCCACCAATGGCGTGAGAGGCATCTTCTATTATTTTGAAGCCGTAGTGCTGCCCAAGTTCACGAATTGAGGCCATGTCACAGGATTGGCCACACAAATGAACCGGAATGACGATCTTCGGCAGTTTTCCAGTTTTTTCAGCTTCGACGAGCTTTTCAGCCAAACGCTCGACACTGAGATTGTATGTCAGTGGGTCGATATCGACGAAGTCCACCGATGCGCCGCAATAAAGAGCGCAGTTGGCACTCGCGACGAAGGTAATCGGCGATGTCCAGACAACATCTCCTTTTGCGACGCCGAGAACGATGCAAGCCAAGTGAAGTGCGCTGGTTGCACTATTGACAGCGACGGCATGCTTTGCACCGCAAAAAGTGGACACGGCGTGTTCAAACGCGGGAACTGCTGGCCCTTGAGTAAGAAATTCAGAACGCAACACCTCCACAACTGTGTCGATGTCATCTTGGTTGATGTCTTGTTTTCCGTATGGAATCATTTTCGGAGACTCTGAGAAGATTTTACCGCAGATTTACGAGATTTACGCAGATTAAATCCAGAAAGGTGGTTTTAAACCACGAAGTTCACCGACAGCACAGAGATTCTGGGACGTATGAGTTGAGCCTGAATCTCATTTCCTATTTGAAGGAGTGCAGACATTCTAAAGTAAACATCAAATACTAAATCCTGGCTTTTTATGACACGTCAGGCCGAATACTCATTAACCAGTATTTTGAGTTCTTCGACGGTTAAAAAATGGCTGTTTGATCCGCTGCTGTATGCAAAGCCGGGGGGTACAGGCTTCCCGCCATGTGAAGAGCAGTAATTTTCGACTGTATGGTCGCTTGCAGAAGGAAGGATTGCAAAGTACTTACCCAGGTCGACAGTATTGAGGCTATCACTTGCGGTAATCATTTCCTCGTGGATTTTTTCTCCTGGACGAATTCCCGTTACAGGAAAGTCACAATCCGGTCCGATGGCTTTTGCCATGTCGGTGATTCGATAACTGGGGATTTTCGGGACGAATATCTCTCCTCCCTGAGAGTTATCCAACGCCCACAGCACCATGTCAACTCCCTCTTGAAGGCTAATGTTAAATCGCGTCATCTGAGGATCGGTGATCGGCAAGAGCCCAGTATTTGCTCTGCTCTGAAAAAATGGCACGACCGATCCACGACTTCCCATGACGTTTCCATAGCGCACCACACTAAATACTATGTCGCGGTTGCCGCGAATATTATTTGCTGCCGTAAACAACTTATCCGAGCATAGTTTTGTTGCGCCATAAAGGTTAATTGGTGCTGCAGCCTTATCGGTTGATAGGGCAACAACCCGAGTCACTGTAGAATCGAGACTCGCTTCGATAACATTTTGCGCGCCAAGTACATTCGTTTTAATGCACTCGAATGGATTGTACTCAGCAGCCGGAACCTGTTTCAGTGCTGCGGCATGAATAACGACGTCAACACCTTCCATTGCGCGGCATAGGCGATCCTTGTCGCGTACGTCGCCGATAAAATATCGCATACACTGCTGAGAATACTCCTGCTGCATCTCATATTGCTTTAATTCATCCCGAGAGTATATAACAACTCGTTTAGGTTTAAATCGAGAAAGAATAGTTTTTACAAACTTTTTCCCAAACGAGCCCGTTCCTCCTGTAACAAGTATTACTTTATTGCTTAAATCAATCATTCGCTTAGCCTCATCTTGAGTTTACTTTAGAAAATACAGCTTGATAATAGTCATTTAAATAGCTATCTCGCAGCGCACTTTCTTCGGCCATAAATAAAGGATACGAAGAACGCTGTGTATACAAGGCATTTGAGTTCGGATGGCTATAAAAGCCGTTACCGATCGGGTTAGCCGGCGTAGAGTATTTTTCTGGAAAGTAAAAGTAGTTCATGTAGCAATATTCATCGATTTCTTGCTTTTGAACGTGGATTTTTAACTTATCTGCACACGAGATTAGATAAGAGTACTCTTCAATCGTTGAAGGATGAAAATTGAAGGAATATGCAATATGCGGATTGTCTCCGGCATTAACAACAGGAACTCCCAAGTACGCGAACTCATGACCAGCCGTGCCATAGACAGTGAAAACCGTAGAAATCCCTTCATCAACAAGCTGCCGATTAGATGTTTGCGGCTTAAGCCACTTTAAAAACTTATATTTTGCTTTTAACTCCTCGATAATGCCTGAGTTTTGAGCATTTATCGTTCCGGCCTTTTCATCCCACACGCAGGGGTGCGGTTTTATATACCACTCGAATTCAGTTTGTTCCGCTTCTTTGAGCAAGAAGTGAATCCAGTCGTAAAAATCAGGGAATAGCATTGTTCGATACCCGTGCGGAGAATCGAAGAAATCGTGCATTAAGACGAGCATTTTTGGCTTGTCATTGGCCTCTAAGACACGCCCCTTCGATGCTCCATACGCGGTTATTGTCTCTAAAGTAAACTTATCAATGACCCCAGAGAGTTTACCATTGACATGCGCATTACCAATAGAAATCGCCGCTTTTTGCTTCTCAGCAGGCATCTCGCTAAACAGTTTATGATATTGATGGAACGGCCAGCGAATTGGATAATCGTGCCAGTTAGTCTCTTTTTCACCAAACATTTGATAAATAAAGAATTTCGGCCCAAAGCACACAAGGAACACTGGTATTTCCAATGACATCGCAACTCGTGTAGGAACACCTCCGTGTATATAGCCATAGTCATCAGCGATAAATGCGACGACCTTGTTCTTTTGCATATATTCAAGAGATGCATCAAGCACCATCAACGCCTCGCAAATAAGACCCTTTAATCGGACGTCCGAGATTTTAACCGTCACTTCACTATAATAGCGAAGGTAGCTATCATATATCAAATCCCCGATTCTAATACCACTTTCACGTATGTTAAGAACATCCCACTTCGTCTTAATTTGAGAGAAAATGCTATCTGCTTTTATTTCTGACACTTTCTTAAAAGCGCTCAATTGTTTGCGACTGAGGCCAAGTCGCGCGCCAAAAGACTCATAGACTGACTTAACCACTGGATCGCATTTCGGGGTGAAGCTGTAGGACCTAATGGAAATGCCTTTTTTTCGACTCAGCCAATTTAGCACGCTGGCATAGCAATATGTAAGTATCGGGTAATCAAAGATTCCAACAAGCACAACTCCCGATGAGGTCCCGGGTTTCTTTTTCCCGAATCGCTTCTTATTGCGAACCATGAAGCCATAAGAGTCTTTATCAATACTCTTTCCTATTCGCAATCCTAGGAGAAAACGACTAACCCTCGAGACTTGGGTATTGATCATTCTCCTAAACATTTTCTATACTCCACTCGGCATCAACTAAGGCTACCCCATTGTGTACGTCTGGAAGCTCTCCCTGCAGGAAGAATTTCCCTCCCTCCACATTCAGATCAGCCGCACCTTCGAGCATATCGACCATTTCATAATCCATGTTTGCTCTGATCAGGTAGGCGAGACGATAAGTGCCTGATGGCAAGGGAAGTTTTGGAATCTTGCAGACGAAAACGCCTTTTTCCGGGAGCCTGGAGAAATCGACCCCATTAAGTTGGTTGTGTTGGCAAAAAACCGGGGCGTCGAACAGGGTTGTAATTCGGACCTCGACTTTGAGATTGTTGTAGTCTCGTTTTTTAATCTGTTCAAAATGAAGGAGGATTTCTGTTGCTACTCCAGCTGTCATTGTGGTGCAGCTACGTCCATCTCGGCGAAAAGTGATATCATTAACCCTCAGAGTTCCGGTGCCACGCCGATCTTTTCTGTCAGCCAGAGGGACTTTTCGTGTCTGAATGCTTTGGACGTAATAGTCGAGGGCCTCTGACTGTGACCCTTGAAACATCAGTTTCCCCTCATCGAGCACCACTCCCTTCGTACACAAATGTTCCACGGCTGAGGACTGGTGACTAACAAAGAGTACGGTGCGTCCATCGCGTGACACTTCCCCGATCTTGTTCAAACACTTTGATTGAAAGGCGGCGTCACCCACTGCAAGAACTTCGTCGATAATCAGGATGTCCGGGTCCAAGTGTGCGGCTACTGCGAATGCCAATCTCACGCGCATGCCGCTAGAATATCGTTTTGTGGGGGTGTCGATAAATTTCTCGACCCCTGAGAAGTCGATAATCGCGTCTAAGTGCTTTTTGATTTGTTCCGATCGCATTCCCAAAATCGTGCCGTTGAGGAAAATGTTTTCGCGTCCTGTCAGCTCATCGTGAAATCCCGTACCAACTTCCAACAAACTAGCCACGCGGCCATGGACTTCGATTCTTCCCTCGGTAGGAGCAGTAATCCTTGTGATTATCTTTAGGAGCGTTGACTTACCCGATCCATTTCTCCCAATGATTCCCAGCACATCTCCATCTTTAATATCCAAGCTGACGTCTCTTAATGCCCAAATATGCGACGGCATGTCGGAATTATCGTCCTCAATAAGGCGCCCTGCTTGGTCTATTCGCTGGGCAAGGTGCTTCTTGCCCATAAACCTGGCAATTTTGCGTTGGATGTCATCGTAGAGCATGCTCCGGTTGATGACGCCCAAACGGTATTGCTTTCCTAGGTTTTCAATTTTGATGACTGTGGACATGGAAGAATGGAAGAAGTTGTCAGACGTCAGTTTTCAGGCGGCAGGGAAGAGGAGAAAGTTGGCAGGCTTCAGTTGGCAGTCGGCAGGGAAGGAAACTTTAAGAAGTTTTCAGTGTGCAGTGGGCAGGGGAGAGAAGACGAGTTTGCAGGCGGCAGTTGGCAGGGAGGGGAGGAAAAGTTGGCAGTCGGCGGTGATTCAATCTCTGTCGAGTGATCGAATGAGGCCCTGGATCATGGCGGATAGCTCACGGCTTTCCTGAATCCATTTTACAGAGCGGTCTTTTTCAAGAAGACCTGCCTTCGTCCCGGCAATCGATTGTGTTCTGAATTCACCGGATGAGGCGCGGGCGTAATCAAGGAACTTGATTTGATCTTTTATCGTTTTTCGTTCCATGCCTTCCGCAATATTTGAGGCAATAGAAAGACATGAGCGAGTTATCTGGTCGCGAAATCCAAAGTCTGTGCACTGAGAAAGGGATTTGTATACCTCCGCTGAAGTTTCTACAGCTCGTTGCCACACTTCAAGATCCTCAAATCCAGCCATGTAATCTATTCTTTCTGTCCTCTGTAAACTGACGTCTGCCCACTTCCTTCATTTCCGATCAGACCGTATCCATAAAGGTATTCTCCATTCGCTTGAAGACGACAAGTCCGGTAAAGCAGAGGGTCAGAGTGATCACCACGCTGACTGAAATACCGGTCCATGACAAAACGCCGCCACCAAAGCAGGCCTGCCTCCAAGCTTCGATGATGGGAACGACCGGGTTCAAAAGAACAAGCCATCTATATTCTTCAGGAACAGATGAAAGCGGGTATACGATACAGCTTGCATACATCCACAGCTGGATTCCAAATCCGACGACCATTCCCATGTCGCGATAGCGAGTGGTGAGGGCGGATATAAAGCATCCGACACCCAGCCCTAGGAGTGCTAGCAACGCCAGGAGAAGAGGAAGCGTCAGGATCCACCAGCTCGGATGCAGAGTCTTGCCATCCCACCAAAACCACATATACGCGCCAAAGAAGATGACAACTTGAATGGCTAGGTTCAGAAGATTTGAGATGAGAATGGCGATGGGCACGCAAAGTCGTGGGAAATACACTTTCCCGAACATTCCTGCATTGCCTGAAAACGTGTTACTTGTCCGGCTGAGGCAGCTGGCGAAGTAGGTCCACAGGATGACTCCCGACAGGAAAAACAAGAATTTCGGAATTCCATCGGTCGGGATTTTGGCCACTCCACCAAAGATCACAGTAAATACCAGCGTCGTCATAACGGGCGGCACGATGAACCAGAACGGCCCAAGGATCGTTTGCTTATAGCTCGTGATAAAGTCTCTATGCACAAAACGGAATATGAGTTCTCGAGCCTCCCACAGCTCGCGCCAATGGAAATTAAACCATTCTTTTTTTGGAGTGATGACTAAGACTTGTTTCATTTATTGAATGAGTTGCGTGAACTAAGGAAGATTTATCGGAACTCCGTCGCGCTCCGCTGATTCTTTTGCTGCAAAAGCGATTTCCAACGGATGCAACCCGTGCTCCGTATTGCTAACGGGATGCGCGCTCCCTTGAATGATGCCTGCGACATTTTCGTATAATCGATCGAGGTTACCGGTTACGTCTCCAACCCTACGAACGCCTCGCAGGTAGTTTGTCGCACCCTTTACGATCAAACTCGGCGCGCAACTGCTATCCTCCAGCGTTAACCCCAGATCCGTGATGTTGAGCTTTGAGTTCCGTGACATCGCCGTAAATTCGAAAACCGAAGGGAAACCTGCGGGCAGCATTTGAAGAATGGCAGAGCTGCCCGATTCTGAGCGGAGGATAACATCTACCTGAAAGTCGTCTCCTGGGAGGAGTACGACCGGGGGAATAGCCCTGACTTCTCTCGCACGGAATCCGGCCATCTGCAACATATCGAACCAGTGAGTGCCATTCGAAATGAGCCCACCGGAATATAGGCCGGAAAACCTGCATTCCTTGTCGACGAACTTGGCGAGACCTGATGCGATTTCCGGCGAAAATCGTCTGGAATAGTTCAGAACGATCTTACAATGCGATATTTCACCAAGCTCGACCATCTCTCGTGCTTGCTGTAAATCGATCGCCAACGGCTTCTCCAGCACAATAACTTTCGGTTGAACAGAAACCGCCAGCACTGTTTTCAAAATGGCAAGATGAGAAGCGGGAGGAGTGGCGATGACCACCACGTCAAACGGACCACGCACCAACATCTCCTCGGTGGAGGAAAACTGCCCTGCGACACGGTACCTCCTCGCACACTCCTTTGCCGATTCCGGATCGTTGTCACAAACTGCCGCGAGGCAAAATCCAGGGTTAGCCGCTACGGCGGCGGCGTGAGAAAAGTTTCCCGGCACCAGAAATAGGTCGTCGTATTTCCATCCGATTTGCCCGCACCCGATCAGGGCCACTGAGAGTATTTTTTTATCAATCAACGAGATAGAGAATTAGAAATTGAAAAATTGAAAATGTGTAATATGGCAATCGACGAGCAGAGAGTAAATTGAAAATTGGGAAGTTGGAAATTAAGCAGGAAGATAGAATCGGAGGCGCTTACGAATTTGAGATTTCAAGAAAGGGGAGTTGGAACCGCAGAGGTCACGGAGAGAACGGAGTTCCAGAAACACATTTTAAATGGTTTTTTCCGCTTTCCGCTATGCCACTGAAAACTGATCACTGAAAACTTTCTTCCATTTCTATTATCTTTTTTTGTGCCTTTTTGTGCCTTTTCGTGGCTAAAACTCTTAATGCGATCTGTCACTCAGCATGGAAGAAACAGGAAGGTTGGCCACAAAGAGGCACAAAAATGCGCGAAAAAAGAAATTGGCGTTTATTGGTGTGGCTGGTTTTTGGGCTCCTCTGATCTTAAGAAGAGAGACAGGATTGTCTGTCCTACACTCCAGCAAAGCTGCCTGCTTCGGTCGGGACGTCCGCTCTCCCTGCGGTTTGCAGCTTTCGGAGATGCGCCCCTGACAGCTCAACGGCTCGCTTCCATACTTTAAGTTCCTCAAACCCTGCCATAAGGATCATTCTTTCTGACTACTGTAAACTGATCACTGATGACTTTCTTCGATTTCTATTATTTTTTTTGTGCATTCTTGTGCCTTTTCGTGGCTAAAAGAAACTGAAGAAATTTAACCGCGGAGGTCACGGAGGTTTGCGCCGTTTCCAAGGCGAGGTTCATGCGGATTGGGATGTTTGAAAGCGCACCACAAACCCATGCTGGTCGGGCGTTAGTTTGAAGTCGAATCCGACGGATGCTTCTTTGCAAAGCTTCATCATTTGGAGCATTCCCTTGCCTCTTCTTTCGGCATAGCCCAGTCCGCTCAAAAATGAGGCGATGGCTTGGTTCCGGTTGTTTTGCTGGTAGGGCAGCTCTTCAATTGAGAGGGTGTTTGGCAATCCGCCCGGCGACTGAATTTCCAGGCAGTTCGAGTAGATATTGATTCGTATGGCCGAGCCTTCGATCGTATAGTCGCGATGGCAAACGGCATTGACCACCGCCTCGCGCACAGCGGGAATTGGGATGCCCCAGCGATCGGAGCGCTGGATGTCGCGTTCCATCCGTTGATCCTGTGGGAGGTGGAACCGAACAAAGGCTAGCGCGGATTCAATCTGATCTGTCAGATTGCCGTCACAGTTTTTTTCCTGGATGACTTCGGAGGCCACGTCGGTCCCGCGGTAGGATCCGCATCGGATCTCATACGAAGGAAACTTTTGTTGTGGAAATTTCCCGAATGTCAGCAGCCCAGCCACACTCAAAAGGGAATCCTCTTGCAAACTGGTCACAACCCCCATCGCTCGCAATTGCCGAATTCTATCCTCTTCCTCGGCGGGAAGAGGACTTTGTGATAATCTTGCTAAATACTGTTCAAGAACAGGAATATTTAGGTCCTCGGCCGAGGTTCCAGGCACCCCCATTTCGTCGTAATGCAAAAGCTTCTTTTTCTGAAAGAGCCTGAGCAATTCGGCATGTGTCGGGATCTGCTTGGTGGCACCCATCCGAATAAAATACTGCCCCTTCGTTGTGCAGTGAGGGACATCCCCCTGAGGCACCTCCACAATCAGAACTTTTTTTTCCCCGATTCGATGCCAGTAGATTTCCGGCAGCAGACTTGGACGCAGGGCATTCCGACACACGTTGATAACAAAATCTGCGGTCTCTTTTTTACAGACTCCCACAACATCGCCATCATCTCCCACACCAAGGATAATCACTCCACCTTTGAAATTCGCAAAAGCGACGATTTCCTCTGCTAAGCTCTGTGGATGAACATCCTCAGTCTTAAATTCGACAAAGGATGATTCGCCCTGAGTGAGCATTTCATCGATTTGTATGGAAGAGTACATTAAATTCAGGCCGCGATCACATTCGTGACGTTTCGAGATTTTGTCTATTCAGGGCTATTCTGTTCTTTCAAGTGGCATGGGCATCCTGCCCCTGAGAAGGGTTTACGATTCAGACAGGATTGTCTGTGCTACACTCCAGCAAAGCTGCCTGCTTCGGTCGTGACTTCCGATCTCCGTACGGCTTGCACCTTTCGGAGATGCGCCCCTGACAGCTCCACTGCTCGCTTCCATACTTCAAGATCCTCAATTCCTGCTATATGCATTCTTCTTACTAACTACTGTAAACTGCCGGCTGAAAACTTTCTTTCATTTCACTTTTCCGCACTCACCCAGGAGACGAGACCTTCTAGCCCTTGCTCTAGCGTGATAGATGGCTGGAATCCTATGTCTCTGATCCGCGAACAGTCAGCCAGCCATCTTTCTGGATCTCCGTTGGTTTTACGCCCCTCGAATTCCGGGGCTGATGCGCCTGGGAAAAGGTTTCGTATAATCTCGGCGGCTTCTTCGACGGTCGTTTCGACTCCGCTGGCAACATTGTAGGCCTCCCCGGAGCAAAGAGCTTTTTCTACTATGAGCCGAAGCGCGCGAGCGACGTCGCTCGCGTGAATAAAATCGCGGGATTCTCGCCCAGTGCCTTTAAGTGCGGCACTGCTTTTCTCCGAGTACTGGGAGGCAATTTCCCAAAGCACCTGACGGCGAAGCCCTGGACCATAGGCTGAGAAGATTCTTGCCGAGGAGGCTGGCACATCAAAAAGCCGCGCAGATTGCTCCATGAGAACTTCACAAATCCTCTTGTGGTAGCCATAGGGTGAAATCGGCCGCAGGGGTGCGCTTTCCTTAACTGGAAGTTCATCGGGCTGGCCATAGACAGCGGCACTGGAAAGAAGAACTGTGCGGCAGCCGGAAGAAAAATCCCTCAATGCGGACAGAAGCCACTGCGTCACCTCAACTGATGCGACGAAGTCGGCGTCCGGGTCGGCAACCGATGCGGCAACCGATGCCCTGCCCGCAGCATGCACGCAGGCAGTCGGACGGTATTCTTGCAAGAGGCCGGAGAGTTGCCCGCTCGGAAGCTGAAGACTCCTGTAAATGACCCCATGCGGCATCGCCGCATTTTCGGGAGTTGCACTGTCTACCGCCAGCACATCCCATCCCCCGCGAATCATTTCGCGCACGATGTGCCTGCCTAAGAATCCTGCGGCGCCGGTGACTAATACAAGGGACATGGGAGAAAACTCGAAACTGGGAAATCTGAAATTAGAAATATGGAAAACGCCGAGCAGGAGGCTAGAATCGGAGCCTCTTACGAATTTGAGATTTCAAGAAAGGGGAGTTGGAACCGCAGAGGTCACGGAGAGAACGGAGTTCCAGAAACACATCTTAAATGGTTTTTTCCGCTTTCCGCTATGTCACTGAAAACTGATCACTGAAAACTGTCTTCCATTTCTATTATTTTTTTTGTGCTTTTTTGTGCCTTTTCGTGGCTAAGACTCTTAATGCGATCTGTCACTCAGCGTGGAAGAAACAGGAAGGTTGGCCACAAAGAGGCACAAAAATGCGCGAAAAAAGAAATTGGAGTTTATTGGTGTGGCTGGTTTTTGGGCTACTCTGATCTTACGAAGGAAGACAGGATTGTCTGTCCTACACTCCAGCAAAGCACGCCTGCTTTGATTGGGGCGAGCGTTCTCCCTGCTTTTTGCAGCTTTCGGAGATGCGTTTCTGGCAGCTCAACGGCTCGCTTCTACACTTCAAGGTTTTCAAATCCAGCCATGAAAATCATTCTTTCTGACTACTCCCGACTAACTTCATTTGTTAAGCGGTAGCGGGTTGGAGGGTGAGGCCTAGGGCGGCGGCTTGTTTTTCGAGGGATTTGCGACGTCGTGCCTCGCT
>Ga0194063_10002332_pt1 | contig 11886 bp, 8 predicted proteins | sample SepL3720m_MetaG_FD_155459 | JGI IMG/M metagenome (GOLD analysis project Ga0194063, IMG submission 155459) | Anoxic zone freshwater microbial communities from boreal shield lake in IISD Experimental Lakes Area, Ontario, Canada - Sep2016-L373-20m | ecosystem: Environmental > Aquatic > Freshwater >... | reverse complement strand
CACCGCCACCACCGGCAGCGCCTTGCCGCGCCAGGGCAACATCACCCAGCCACCGACCAGTATCAGCAGGAAGGGATACACCGGCAGGATATGCCGCAACCCCAGATTCATCCCGGCATTCACCGCCGAGAGCAGAAATATCGCCGCCGGCAGCAACAATAACAGTATCTCATGCCCCGGCAAACCCAGCCGGGCACGCCACGCTGGCACTGCCAGTATCAGCAGTATGCCGAGGATGGCCAGCAACTCCGGTAGCGGGGTCTTGGTGACGATGGCCACCGGGAAGTAATACCACCAGCTTCCGCTGGGTTTTGACTGCCCCAACAGGTACGTCGGATGTGCTTCGGTATCATGCTTCACCTGCTTCAGGCCGCGGAAATATTGCAGCGCCGGTACCGGAAGCTGATTCTTCATTGATAATTTGGCCGGTGCCGGCTGCCCCGGCTTGCTCCCCAGCCGCTCTACCTTGAAGCCGTACACACCCCACACCACCACGGCAGATACCAGCAGCATCGCCACGCCCACACCCAACATCTTGCCCAGGCGCTTCGGTAGCGCGAGACTGCTCCAGCTTACTGGTAGTGCCGCCGTAAAGCGCGGTGCCCACAAAGCGAATATCACGAAGAACAGCACACCGATGGGCAGCAGAATGAGTGCGGAGAACTTCGCCACCAGCGCCAGGCCAATGCCGACCCCCGCCAACAGCAACCGCCACCGCGTGGGCGCGAGGAAGTACCCGCGCATCCAGTACACCGCCAGTGGGATCGTACACGCCGCCGCCATATCGGTGGTGGCCAGTCCGCTGTGCGCCAGCATATTCGGATCCAACGCGTAGAAGGCCAGCGCCAGCACCCCGCCATATGGCCCGAATAACGCTTTTGCCCAGAGGAAGATGACGATCCCCAGCACAATGGTGAAGAGCAGCACCGGCCACCGCGCCAACTGGATGAGCAGCGCACCATCTTTGGAGCGTTCCCAGATAGTGGTACGGGCGGCGTTCCAGATGCTAAGGTCCTGCCAGGAGGGCATCTCGGTGGTGAAATTCGTCTCGCTCCGCCAGGCGACCGGCAAGGCCGCCAGTACATTCGCCAGCGGTGGGTGGTGCAGACTCAGGCGGTAATCGCCCGTGCGCAGGATAGCAATACCGCGCGTAACATGGTTCTGCTCGTCAAATATCGGCGACATCTTCAAGATAGCGCCACTTACCTGCACCAGCATCAGCATGAGTATTATAGACGCCAGAATCCACGCCGTAATATTTGCTTTTCGCGTAGATTTTAAAGTATCGTCCTGCAAATTCGGATTATTCATGGTAGTATTATACCAATTCGTCACTGTCTGCGTTAATAACGAATGCCCTTTCAAAAAATGTATCGCATATTATATGACACCGACAAAGGGAATTCGGCACTAGCGGCGAATATTAAATAACTGTAAGAACGGCACCGCGATTCTGCTCTGAAGGAGTAATGTCTGTGCGAGAATATGAACATCTCCAACATGAATTATGCAAGGGCTGGAACACCTGGAATACCCGGAGCGTCCTGTCCCATGTGCTCTTGCCGATGGGATATGCGATTAATCTGGGCGTGAAGAACTATGCCACCGGCGCATACCTGAAGGAAGCCCTCGTCGGCCGTCATGGCAAAGGCGATGAAGTAGTGCGGCCTGGACTGCATACTTACGATGGTTCCTACACCGAGTTAAATATCACCTGGCAAGGGATAGAGTTCACCGTGGAAAGCGCCACCACTGGCCATGACATAGTGATCTCCGTCACGCCACATTCCCACCACCGCAAGCCTCCCCTGCTTATCGTGGAGTCCGGCCTGCTGTGGAATCGCCCCGGACGGCTATATAGTGTAGGCAACAAGCTGGTGGGCGAGTGCCCGCGCTTCCCCATCTTTGTCTACGCCACCCGCCCCTCCGTACGCGACCCGTATATCGCTGTGCAGACACCCTACCTGTCACTTCCGCTCGATAAGCCAATCGGCATCAGCACCGGCAAGGCGCGCGATTTGTATGAGGTGCGCTCAATAGTCGCCCGTGCCCGCACCAAAGCGGTGGCAGAGATGGAAAAATACGAAGAACTGGCGGAAACCGCAACCGTGCTGCGTAACTGCATCGCCTGGAATACCGTCTACGATCCGCTGCATAGCCGTGCTATCACCCCCGTGTGCCGCCCATGGAATATCGAGCGCGGTGGCTATGTGCTCTTCTGCTGGGACACCTACTTCAATGCCTATATTGCCGGGTTGGACAACAAAGAACTCGCCTACGCGAATGCCATAGAAATCACCCGCGAGATCCGCGACCTGGGCTTTGTACCCAACAACAGCCAGGGCAACGGACGCAAGGCGCGCGACCGCTCGCAGCCGCCTGTAGGTGCTATCACCATCCGCGATATCTACCGGCATCACGGCGACAAATGGCTGCTGGAAGAGACGCTGGATGACCTGATCACCTGGCATAAGTGGTGGCTGAAACACCGCCGCGTCTCCCCGCATGGCCTGCTGGCGTGGGGTTCGCACCCCTTCGAGCCGGTAGTGGGCGCTGAAATGGAGTCCAACCAGCCCAATACCCTTTTAGGGGCGGTGCTGGAGTCGGGTTTGGATAACTCCCCCATGTATGACGATATGCCTTTCGATACCGACACCCACCTGATGGGGCTGGAAGATGTGGGGCTGAACAGCCTCTTCATCGCTGACACGCTGGCACTGGCAGACATCGCCCAGGAACTGGGGCGCGATCTGGAGGCCAGCGAACTGCGCACGGTGGCCAATGAATTCCGCGTGCTGCTGGCAGAACTGTGGGACGAGAAGACCGGTATCTTCCTCAACCGCCGCACAGACAATCACCAGTCCAGCACCCGCCTGTCTCCGACGAACTTCTACCCGTTGCTCGCCGGGGTGCCCTCCAAACGGCAGGCAGAGCGTATGGTGAAGGAACACCTGCTAAATCCAAAAGAATTCGCGGGTGAATATATGCTGCCCTCCATCGCGCGTAATGATCCGGCCTATGCCGATCAACGCTACTGGCGCGGACGTGTCTGGGCTCCCCTCAACTTCCTCGTCTACCTGGGACTGAAAGAAGCCGGGCAAACCGAAGCGGTGACGGAATTATCTACCCGTTCGCAGGCGTTATTGCTACAGGAATGGCACGCCAACAGCCACGTGCATGAGAACTACAATGCCATCACCGGCGCAGGCTGTGATGTGCAGGATAGCGACCCGTACTACACATGGGGTGGTTTGCTCGGATTGATGGCACTCATCGAAGCCGGGCATTATGGCCCACCGCCGGAAGTAGAGCCTACCCTATGATGACTATGGAGACACCCTGGGGACGGCTCAATTTCGACATTGGCCCAACCGGGGTGGTGAGTAGTATATATTTCGATGGCCCCGCAGGCGCACCGCTGGAGGAACCCTACGCCAGCGCCCTGCGTGGCTACCTGGCCGGGCAGCCGATACCACTGGAACTGCCGGTGGATCTATCCTCAATGCCTGCGTTCACCCGCCGGGTGCTACTCGCCTGCCGTGAGATACCCTTCGGCACGACCGTCAGCTACGGCGAACTGGCGACAATTATCGGCAAGCCTAAGGCCGCCCGCGCCGTCGGCCAGGCGCTGGGGCGCAACCCCATCCCCGTCATCATCCCCTGCCACCGCGTCATCGGGCACAACGGTTCCCTCACCGGCTTCGGCGGTGGGCTGGAATGGAAACGTAAACTGTTGGAGCATGAGGGGATTTTAATGGATTGGTGAGGGTTCACAGTTAGATTACATCTTAATATCCCGAAGGGATCGAAGCTGCTAGCCGGGGGTGTAGCGTAGCGGAACCCCCGGTTTGGTGCCATATAATATCCCATAGCCCCGAAGGGGCGACAGACGCCTGTCACCCCTTCGGGGTTAAATTATAGTTGGGAGCCAGCCAACCGGGGGTTCCGCTGCGCTACGCTGCGCTACACCCCCGGCTAGCAGCTTCGGCTCCTTCGGAGCAAGAGGCACGAACTACACTTGTGGGTAATAGCCCCGGTCTTTAGGCCGGGGACTAACATTGTGTTGTAAAATATACCCCCACATCCTCATCCATGTTGTATAATGTCGACATAAGGAGGGCATTATGAAGAGATTATTCTGGCACTGGTTCATCTCAACCCTGGCGTTGATGGCAGCGGCGGCAGCCTTGCAGCAGGGGGTTCACGTCCCTGTCTGGTATAACGCGGTCTGGATCGCACCACTCCTTGGGCTGGTGAACTTCGTCGTCGGCCTGCTCTCCTGGTTGTTGAAGATCATCATCCTGCCCATCAATATCCTCACCTTGGGCCTGTTCGGCTTTATCCTCTCGTTGGGGCTGTACACCTGGGCGATATATTTTTTATGCCAGAAGGACGGCCCCCTCTATCCCTACTTCTACGTCGACGGCTTCTATTGGGCGCTGGGACTATCTGTCGTGATGGCACTCTTCAGCACACTACTGAATATGCTGCTGCCGGGGAAAAAGGATCGGAAATAATTACATTTTTCGCCCCCTCTAGATCCAAATCAAACTATTTGGTCGCTGGAACGAATATCGCATTCGGATTTCGGATTTATACTAGAAATATGGAATAAGAGTATACTGCTCTTTTTCAAAGATGTATCGAGTTACATCACGACTATAGCATAGTTTGTGGCTGCGGGTAGAAATGGTGATCGGAGGTTGGCATGAACGACTCCATCCATGATAGATATTGCGCTTCGAAGTTGATAGGCCTATTTGTTATAGCCGTCGGCAGCGCGGTGATGCTCGGATGGTTGCTCGATATCTCCTGGCTAAAGAGCGTCCTGCCCGGTTTCGTAACGATGAAGGCAAACACGGCCCTCGGCTTTGTATTCGCCGGGGTGGCATTGGTGTTGCTGGCATGGGCGTCCCAATCCGCAACGGTGCGTCGACTCGCGCAGGCCTGCGCGGCAGCCGTCGCGCTGTTGGGTCTTCTCACCCTGGTTCAGTATGGCTTCGGTCTCAACTTTGGCATTGATCAGTTCTTCGTCCACGAACCGCCCGGCACGGTGGGTACCTTTGCTCCCGGACGCATGGCGCTCAACACCGCGCTTAATTTCCTTGTCCTGGGATGCGCACTACTGCTGGCGGGTTCTCGTCGCGGCATCGCGACCGTGCAATGCCTGGCAATATTCACCGGGCTGATGGGGATGCTACCGCTGCTCGGGTACCTGTATGGGGCCACCACACTCCTTGGTATCGGCCAATACACCCAGATGGCGCTGCATACAGCCCTACTGTTCATCATGTTAAGTTCGGGCGCGCTCTTGCTGCATCCGACGGAAGGCTTGATGCGCCTAATCACCAGCGACACCCGCGGCGGCTGGTTGCTGCGGTGGATGGCGCCATTGGTCGCTGGAATTCCCCTGCTGCTCGGGTGGTTGCGGGTGTGGGGAGAACGCAGCGGCTACTATGAAAGCGCTCTCGGAACTGCGCTGATGATGATGACCTTGATGTTGCTCTTGATCGGTGTGATCTGGTGGACCGCGAAGATGCTGGATCAGTATGAGACTGAGCGCCAGCGAGAGGAGGAAAAACTACAGGAATCCAAAGATTACCTCGATAATCTGATCGATTACGCAAATGCGCCTATCATTGTATGGAACCCGCAATTCCGCATCACCCGTTTCAACCATGCCTTCGAGGCCATGACTGGAAGATCAGAGAGCGAGGTTATCGGCAAAACCCTTGAGTTTCTCTTCCCGCGCACCCAAGTGGACAGCTCCATGGCATTGATCAGTACGACCACCGGGGGCGAACGCTGGGAGACGGTTGAAATATCCATCATCCATATTGATGGCTCGGTGCGTACCGTGCTCTGGAACTCCGCCACGATATATAACGCAGAAAGAACAGTGCCGGTTGCCACCATCGCGCAAGGGCACAATATTACCGAGCGCAAGCAGGCGGAGGATACACTACGCGAGAGCGAGGAGCAGTTCCGGATAATTTTTGACCGTTCAACCGTAGGCAAGTCGTTGACGGCACCTGACGGGAAGCTCATGAAGGTTAATACAACGTTCGCCACGATGCTGGGGTTGACAGTCGAGGAAATGCAGTCTGTGAACTTTGCCGCAATTACCCACCCGGATGATGTGGCCGAAAGCAGGGAGTGTATTCGCCGCCTGCTGGCCAAGGAATGTGCCACCTACCATATGGAGAAACGCTACCGGCACACGGATGGGCACTACGTCTGGACCGACGTGAGCACAACATTGTTTCGCGACAGTCAGGACCAACCACGCTACTTCATCACCGGCATCCTGGATATCTCCCTGCGTAAGCAGGCGGAGGACACGCTACGCGAGAGCGAAGCCAAGTATCGCACACTAGTCGAGAATATTCCACAAAAAATCCTCATGAAAGACCGGGATTATCGCTGGGTCTCGATCAATGAAAACCTGGCTAGCGACTTCGGCTTCCGACCCGAGGAGGTGGTAGGCAAAACAGACGACGACTTGTTCTCGCCGGAACTTGCTGCCAAGTATCATGCGGACGACGTCAGGATTATGGATACTGGTAAAACCGAGGAACTGGAAGAGCGCTACATCGTGGACGGCAATGAGACCTGGATCGATATCATCAAAACACCAGTCAGAGATACGACCGGAGAGATCGTCGGGATTCTGGGCGTCTTTTGGGATATCACCGAGCGTAAACAAGCGGAGGAAGTAATCCGCAAGCTTAATGATGAATTAGAACAGCGCGTCATTGAGCGCACCGCCGAACTGGAAGCGGTGAACCATGAACTGGAAGCGTTCTCCTATTCCGTCTCCCACGACCTGAAGGCGCCGTTGCGCGCCGTGGACGGCTTCGCGGGCTACTTGGAGGAGGATTACGGGGATCGTCTGGATGACGAAGGGCGACGCTTGTTGACGGTGATTCGCGATAGTGCCCGCGACATGGGGCAACTGGTCAATGATTTACTCGCCTTCTCCCGCTTGAGTCGCAAGGAACTGGTGATGACGCGCCTGGAGATGGAACGGCTAGTGCACGAGGTGTGGACGCAACTTGCACCGAGCCACGTAGGACGGCAGGTAACGCTGCATGTCGGGACGCTGCCCGTCGCTGCTGGTGACGTTGCGACCGTACGGGAAGTGCTGGTGAACCTGTTGGCCAATGCCATCAAGTTCACTAGTACACGCAAACAGGCTGTTGTCGAGGTTTCCGGGTATGTGGAGGCCGGCGAAGTGGTCTATGCGGTTAAGGATAACGGGGTAGGATTCGACATGATCTTCGTCAACAAACTATTCGGGGTGTTTCAACGGCTGCACGGCACCGAGGAATTTGAAGGCACCGGCATCGGACTGGCACTGGTGCAACGTATTATCCTGCGGCACGGTGGCCGCGTCTGGGCGGAAGGTACCGTCAACGAAGGGGCAACGTTTTATTTCACGTTGCCGCAATACGCAACAAAGGAGTAACACACATGACAGACACGCAAAACGGAGTTGAGATTCTCCTGGTGGAAGACAACCCACACGACGTGGAGATGACCATTCGGGCGCTGAAAAAGCGCAATCTCGCCAATCACATCCAGGTGGTGAGGGACGGAGCGGAGGCACTGGACTTCCTGTTCGCCACCGGCAGCTATGCCAACCGTGACGCTCACCATGTACCAAAGGTGGTGCTGCTGGACCTGAAACTCCCCAAAGTGAGTGGGCTGGAAGTGTTAAAGCGGATCAAATCCGAGGAGAGCACAAAATTAATCCCGGTCGTGGTACTGACCTCATCACAGGAGGAGCGGGATATGATCGAGAGTTACCGGCTCGGTGTCAATAGCTACATCGTTAAGCCGGTGGACTTCGACAATTTTTCCGAGGCGATTGGGGAACTCGGTTTCTACTGGCTGCTGGTGAACAAACCGCTTGTGTAGGGAATCGAGCGGTCATACCCACACACAGGAGCGACATAATGGATAAGAAAAAAAACATGGGGGATGATGCCACGCAATCGTTGCGGGTGCTAATCGTGGAGGACTCTCCGCGCGACGCGGAACTCGTGTTGCGCGAGATTCGCCGTGGCTTCCCCGACCTGATATGGAAACGGGTGGAAACCGCGGAGGAGATGCGGACAGCCCTTGGTGCCGAATCGTGGAACCTGGTGATGTCGGACTTCTCTCTTCCGCACTTCGATGGGTTCGCCGCACTCGCGACGCTGCAGGAGACGGGATTAGACCTGCCCTTTATCATAGTTTCCGGCACCATCGGTGAGGAGACTGCTGTTGCCGCCATGCGGGCTGGCGCGCACGATTACCTGATGAAAGACAAACTGGCGCGCCTGCAACCCGTCATTGCGCGTGAATTGGATGATGCGCAAGTCCGGATGCACGAGCGCACGGCAGAACTGGACTTGCGCACAAGTGAGACGCGCTATCGCCGACTGTTTGAGTCGGCGCGTGACGGCATTCTTATCCTTGATGCGGAGACGGGGATGGTAATGGACGTGAATCCCTACCTGGTCGAGTTGCTGGGGGTGACTCGCGAGGTGTTCCTCGGTAAAAGAATCTGGGAGTTGGGATTTTTCAAAGATCTTGTTAACAACGAGGCCAACTTCCTGGAATTGCAGGCGAAGCAACATATCCGCTACGAAGACATGGCATTGGAAGGTTATGACGGCAAGCGACACGAAGTAGAGTTCGTCAGTACCGTGTATCTGGTGGATAACCAGAAGGTAATTCAATGCAATATCCGCGACAACACAGAGCGCAATCGGGCACAGGCGGAGCTGCGAGCATCGCAGCATCTCATCGAAGGTATTCTTAATGCGATCCCCGTACGAGTTTTTTGGAAAGATAGAAATCTGGTATATCTGGGCTGCAACACTATCTTTGCACAGGATGCAGGATTTTCCCGCCCTGATGAAGTGATCGGAAAAACTGATTACCAGATGTTTTGGCACGATCATGCGATGCATTATCGTGATGATGATCGCAATGTCATAGAAAGCAAATGCCCAAAATTGCTTTACGAGGAAGAGCAGAATACCCCTGATGGAAATGAAATAACGCTACTGACAAGCAAGGTACCGCTTTACGATTTGAAGGGGAATATTTCTGGCATACTCGGAACATACATGGATATCACCGAGCTTAAACAAATGGAAGATCGGAACACCGCACTTGTGGAACAAATTCATCATCAACAACGGCTGGAAACTGTCGGGCAATTAGCGGCCGGGATCGCGCATGACTTCAATAACATCCTCACCGGTATCACCGGATTCACGCAATTCGCCTTAGGTTCTTTGCCCGCAGCGGGAGCGACGCATGATGATCTGACAGAGGTGCTCACATTAGCGAAACGCGCGGCAGAGCTGACACAGCAATTGCTGGCCTTCAGCCGTCGGCAACCGCTTCAGCCAGTGGTGCTGAATATTAATGATGTCGTCAGCAATATGGCTAAAATGTTGGGTCGATTGCTGGGAGAGCATATCAAGATAAAATTTGAGCTGGCGGACGACCTGGGTGCTATCAGAGTTGACCCGGGGCAGTTCGAACAGGTGCTGATGAATCTGGCAGTGAATGCCCGCGATGCCATGCCGGACGGTGGCATATTGACCATTGGGACGGCGAATGCCGAACTGGATGAAGAATATTCCAGCACCCATATCGGTACAAAACCTGGTTCATATGTGATGTTAACCGTCGCTGATTCCGGCTGTGGGATGAGTGCCGAACTCCTTGACCATATCTTTGAGCCGTTCTTCACCACTAAAGGCGTCGGCAAAGGCACCGGGCTGGGCCTGGCGACTGTCTATGGCATTGTCAAACAACATGGCGGGAATATCTGGGTCTATAGCGAACCCGATCATGGGACTATCTTCAGAACATATTTCCCCCGGGTAAATGATGAAATCAGTGCTGTCGCCATCACTGAATCGAGCAACACTTGTACCGGCACGGAGACAATTCTGATCGTAGAGGACGATCCCGCCGTACTGAAAGTCACGCAGGGAATCCTGACGGCATTCGGCTACCAAGTACTCAGCGCCGCATTGCCCTCACAAGCCGAAAGTGTGCTGGCTGAGCACGGTGATACTATCGCCTTGATGCTCACTGATATCATGATGCCAGAACGCAACGGGCACCAGCTATTCGAGTCCGTTCACGCGCGCTTCCCGCGGATGCGCGTGCTCTATATGTCCGGCTATCCTGCAGACGTCATCGGTAATCAGGGGGTACTTGATTCGAGAACAGGGTTTATCTCCAAACCATTTACGGCAAATGCACTGGGACAAAAGGTACGTGATATACTGGACGCAAAGAAATGAGGTAGCATAATGACCCAAAATATCGATACCACCATACTCGTCGTGGATGATGAAGAATTTATCCGCCGCATGGTGGCGCGTAACTTACAGGATAATGGATATATCTGTATGCTGGCAGAGAGCGGCCAGGAAGCGCTGGCTATACTGGCGTCACATACTTTCGCCCTCATTGTCAGCGACCTGATGATGCCCGGTATGACCGGTTTGGAACTACTGGCCGCCGCAAAACAGGTGCAGCCAGATGTCGCGGTAATTATCCTCACCGGCGTGGACAGCCAACAAACGGCGATACAGGCGCTGGAGCAGGGCGCATACGGGTATATGGTGAAGCCATTTCAGTCTAATGAGCTGCTGATCAATGTGGTAAATGCGCTGCGGCGACGTGAGCTGGAGATTAAGCATAACTCATATCAGCATCATCTGGAGCAGGAGGTACTGGAGCGCACACAGGACATACGCCGGCGGGAAGAAGAGATCACCCTTCGCCTGGTCATCGCAGCAGAATATCGCGACGAAGAAACCGGCGAGCACATCCGCCGCATCGCGAACTATGCTGGATTAATTGCCCAAAAACTGGGCTGGCCTGCTGATCAAGTAGAACTCCTGCGCCTGGCAGCGCCTATGCACGATATCGGCAAGATCGGAATAACAGATAATATCCTGCTGAAGCCGGACAAACTTACGCCAGAAGAATACATACTCATGCAGCAACATACCCTTATTGGTGCCAGCATCCTCAATAATTCAGATTTCCCCCTGCTGCAGATGGCCAGCGCAGTGGCCCTCGGGCACCACGAACGCTGGGATGGCTCGGGCTACCCGCAATACCTCGAAGGTGAAGCGATTCCCGAATGTGCCCGCATAGTGGCGATGGCCGACGTCTACGATGCCCTGCATACCGACCGTGTGTATCGCCCGGCATTCTCCGAAACAGATGCTCTCGCGCTGATTGCAGCATCAAAAGCGCAATTCGACCCGCGAGTATACGCCTGCCTGGTAGACAACATCGAAGAGTTCCACCGCATACGGCGGAGGTTGACGGATTGAATATGTGGCGGAAATACCATTGACTAATGCAATCTCCTGCCGTACAATTATAACTGTTATTGTACGGCATAAAGGGGTGTACAAATGCAGACAAAACTAACATTGCGGGTAGATAGCAGCTTAATTGATCGGGCAAAGGCCCACGCGCAGCAGACCGGGAAATCTGTGTCGCAGCTTGTCGCCGATTATTTCGCCGTCATGGACACCACCACTTTAAGCGAGATCGGCAACCTGCCCCCAATCACCCGCGAATTATATGGTTCGCTGGCGAACGCAGCGGTTGACGAAGCAGATTATCGCGCCCATCTCGAAGAGAAATACCGATGAAAATCCTCTTTGATACCAATGTCATCCTTGATGCCCTGTTACAAAGAGCACCATTCGACATAGCTGCCACACGGTTGCTGGCTACTGTCGAACGTCAGCAAATAAGTGGTTTTCTAGCGGCGACGACCATAACCACCATCGACTACCTGGCCACCCGCGCTACTGATCGCCGGCAAGCACAACAGCATATCTCCCG
>Ga0194063_10002331_pt1 | contig 11887 bp, 9 predicted proteins | sample SepL3720m_MetaG_FD_155459 | JGI IMG/M metagenome (GOLD analysis project Ga0194063, IMG submission 155459) | Anoxic zone freshwater microbial communities from boreal shield lake in IISD Experimental Lakes Area, Ontario, Canada - Sep2016-L373-20m | ecosystem: Environmental > Aquatic > Freshwater >... | reverse complement strand
CCGCTGGAGGAGACGCATCGTGAAATGGAGAACCTGATGCTGCATTACATCACGCATCTTCTGGAACGGAATCTTAACACGCCGGGATTCTTGCGAAAAATGAAGGAATTATCTTTCTAAAAATAGTTACTAAATGAACAAAAATATGCTAAAATAAATCTATGAGCGAAATTACCCTGATCGTAATTGATGACCATCCCTTGTTTCGCCAGGGGGTTGTAGATGCGCTTTCGTTAGAGCCGGATATCCAGATTCTTGGTAATGCAGGGAATGGCGAAGAAGCCCTGACAATGATCCGCCAAATGAAACCCATGGTGGTAGTTTTGGATATTAATCTGCCGGATCTGAATGGTATCCAGATTACCCGCCAAATTAAGAATGAGAAATTGCCCGTGCGGGTTGTCCTGGTTACCGCTTACGATGATATAGAACAGGTGATCCATGCCATCCATGCGGGTGCCTCCGCGTACTGCGCTAAAAACATTAATCCAAATACCCTTGCCAATATCATCCGCCAGGTGATTGCTGGAAAATTTGTGATCAACGAGCAGGTGATGGAGAAATCTGGGTTGGAGAAATGGTTGCATGAACAGGGAGATGTTGGGATTAATTTCGAAAGAGAGATAGAAAACATCTCCTACCCGCTCTCGACCCGAGAAATGGAGGTGCTGACCTGTATCACCAAGGGCTTGAGCAATAAAGAAATTGCTATGTCGCTGGGCGTCAGTAACCAGACCATCAAAAACCATGTAACCGCCGTTCTGCGAAAACTGGGCGTTGAAGACCGCACCCAGGCAGCAGTGTATGCCTTGAAAAAAGGCTGGGTACAGCTTTCTAAATAATTTTCTAATTCCAATTTAATAATCCTGACTTATAATGGACATATAGGATCTTTCAAAAAGGAGGTGAGGGTATTGTCATTTTCCCCTGGTGAGAGCGGACAAGGTTGGATTGAATATATATTAATTATCGCATTATTGGTTATTATTGGTTTTATCCTTTATCGCCTGTTTGCGCCTGCGGCAGATTTATACTTGAAACAAATACTCTCGCAAATCATGGGCAAGTAACGGGCAGTGAGCCGGGCAAATGCTCGGGCGATACGCCTGCGGATCATCTGCAAAGAACGAGACGAGCGTCATGACAAATTTGCTGTATAAAACATATCGCTGGATGTGGGCGAGCCTGGACTGGCTTTTTCCACCGTATTGTGGGGGATGCGGAAAACGCGGGGAGCGCTGGTGTATGGCATGTATGCAGAATGTCGCGCTGATCCTGCCGCCGTTGTGCAATCGCTGCGGGAGGAAGATGGCAACCGGCAATCAGGCGTTATATTGCCGTGAGTGTTATAACCGCCAGCCGGCTTTCGATGCGCTTCGTTCCTGGGCTTTATTCGAGGGGGTAACGCGCAATGCACTGCACCGCTTGAAATATAAAAGTGATGTTGCTTTAGGGGAAGTCCTTTCACGCCCGCTTACGCAGCTCGTGCAAGAATCGAATTGGCAGGTGGATTTGGTGACGCCGGTCCCGATCGGTAAACAGCGCAGCCATGAGCGTGGGTATAATCAAGCTGCTATGCTGGCAAAGCCAATGGCACTGTCTCTAGGTTTGAAATATGCTCCGCAAAGTTTGATGCGGGTACGTGAAACCGTCTCGCAAGTCGGACTTTCCCATAAGGAGCGCCAGCATAATGTGGCGGGCGCGTTCGCAGCCCAGCGGAACATGGTAGAAGATAAGTCAGTGTTGGTGGTTGACGATGTAACCACCTCTGGCGCAACGTTAAATGCCTGTTCGCAGGCAATACTGGATGAAGGGGCACGCACGGTGTTCTGCCTTACCTTGGCGCGTGCTGCCCATCATTGATACTTTGAGAGGGTTCCTGTACGGGGTCAGTACCCGTTTTTCTCGTACAGGGAATAACATATTTTTAGTTAGGAGGTCACTATGACGATTGAAGTCGATATCTATGGTCACGATATGGATGTTAAGGATGACATTCAGGAATACACCATGAAGAAGGTCTCCAAGTTAGACCGTTATTTAAACGGGATTGAGGAGGCACGGGTTGATCTGGCTTTTATCAAGTCGGCTCGCAGTGCTGGCGACCGCCAGGTTGCCCAGATAACGGTGCATGGTAAGGGATTCATCCTGCGCGCGGAAGAAAAATCGGACAGTATTCTGACCGCGTTAGACTCGGCAATCGATAAGATTCAGCGTCGGATTGAACGCTATAAAGGGAAGCATCACCGCGACCGCCGCCCGTCGACTGAGGAACCGGTGGGTATGGCTGCTGGAGAAGCTGCGTCCGACTTTGACGAGGATGATTTCTCTCCCGTCATTTCTCGCCGCAAACGCTTCATGCTGATCCCAATGGATGAACTGGAAGCGCTGGAACAGATGAGTCTTCTGGGACATAATAACTTCTTCGTGTTTTTCAATGTAAAGAGCAATGCGGTCAACGTGCTTTACCGCCGCAGTGACAGTACCTATGGTCTGATTGAAACGGAAATGGGATAATTATTTTAAGATTTAATGTCGTGAATTAAATAGAGAGCGGGGCTGCCTGAAAAAGGAAGCCCCGCTGCTTCATTAAAACGACGGGTAGTTTACGCGGCGCAATTTGAGAGAAATCTCGGCTGCCAGGTTACTCATCACAGTGAAGCCAATCTGGGTATTTTTCTGGCAAAGTGCCTGGATATCTACATAGGGTATGATTTGAATGATTGTCGGCTCATCCATCGCTCTGACCGTCACCGGACGAGGAGTCTCATCCATCATACCCATTTCGCCAATAATTTGTCCCTTGCCAAGAATGGCGAGGGTGGACTTTAGATTGGGGTTTGTTTTATCGTCCACGAGAATCTCCACACAACCTGTGTCAATAATGAAGAGTTCGTTTCCAAGAATACCTTGCATGGCGATCAGTTCTCCGGCTTTGTACACTTGCTCCTGGCAGACTGCCGCGATCTGATCCAATTCACTGCTTGACAGACCATTGAATAGAGAACATTTCAGGTTCACAAAATCAATTCCCATAATTATCTCACCCAGTAACTTTTTATTACCCAACGAATGTGTATATTGTATCAAAGATAGTTCATTTTGTTTAGGTGGATAATCTGCTAAAAGTCATTTGATTTTTAAGACATGTTCAAGTAAAATTGTGAAATTATGAACTACAGGTTTTTGATTTGCTTCCAAGATAAATCATTAATCTGTAAATAAAGGAGTATTGAACGACAAATGAATTCATTCGGCAGCCAATCACGTCTTTCCAGCGGTATTTCCGGATTAGATGAAATCATCGAGGGGGGGATATTTACCTGGAAGGGCATACCTTTTGTCCGTAAGGATGTTGATGAAAAAATACGCCAAAAAGGCATCCCGCTTTTGATTGTTTCCGCCAAACAAAGCGCATCCATTCAAAAAGAGAGTATAAAGCGTGGTGCTTCCGGTGTGCTGGTGAAACCCCTGGTCAGGCGTGAGCTTTCTTCATTAATAAACGGAATTCTTGAAGAATAGCGCATGCGCGCCGCAGCGGCGACAAAGCCCGTTCGGGGCGCGCATGCTTATCAACGGCAGGGAGGTTGATTATTTCTCAGGTACGGGCTATCTGGGGCTGCAAAATCATCCTGCCGTAGTTCAGGCGGCAATGGATGCGCTGCAGCGTTATGGATTTTCAACTGCCACGCCGCGCGGCAGTTATGGCGAGCACCCGCTGTATGATGCCCTGGAAAAAGAAGCCTGTGCCTTTTTTGATGCTGAAAAAGTGCTCCCATTCGCCTCCGGCTATTTGGGGATGGCAGTTCTGACCCAGGTGAGTAGTTCTCAATTCGAGCATATATTTATTGACTCAGCAGCTCATTATAGCCTGTGGGATGCGGCCCAAGCCACCAACAAACCGATTACGCCCTTTCATCACTGCCAGCCCGCGAGTCTGGAAGCGTGTTTGCGGCGGGACCTCCTAACCCATGAACGCCCGCTGGTGATGAGTGATGGGGTTTTTCCCGTCTCGGGTGAAATCGCACCTTTAGCGGATTATCTGGCTATGATCAAGCCATATGGCGGGCTGATCTATGTGGACGATGCGCATGGGGCAGGTGTGCTGGGCGAGAATGGGCGCGGTACATTGGAGTATTACCATCTCCAGGATGAATGTATCCATTCATGCGCCACGCTCAGCAAGGCTTTGGGTGGCTATGGAGGGTTGATCTGGGGAGATGCAAATTGGGTTGAGAACATCGATCGCAATTCGGGAATCTGTGCCGGTGCCAGCCCGCTGCCCTTGCCGGTGGTGGCGGCATCAGCCTGTGCGCTGGCTTTGGCACGCACTACTCCAGCACTGCGCCAGCAGTTATATGAAAATGTGGCGTTGGCACGCCGGGGTTTACGCGGATTGGGTTGGACGCTGGAGGACACACCCGTACCCATCCTTTGTCTGGAGGCACGCCCTGGTTTTCATCTCGAGCGGATCGAAGCCGCTTTATTTGAAAAGGGGATCGCGGTGACGGTGGTGCGCTCGTATCCCAGCACACCGCCCGGCGGTGCGCTGCGTATCGCCATTTTTGCCACGCACACCAAAGAACAGATCGAGCGCTTGGTTGAGACTCTGCGCAGCGTGATGAAATCTCTATCTCATTAGTGAGGACGATAAGGGAGAAAGAAATTCGTCAAAGATTTCCTGGGAAGCGAAAGACGTACCTTTGATCAAAACTCCGATATTTTTGTATTTTTCGATTCGGACAAAAAAATATTTATATGAGTAAAACTCTGAATATTTGATATAATAAATTTATCAAAAAATTGGGAGTATGTCAATTTGCTAAATTATATATAGCCTGTTGACAGTAAGTGAATACAATTTAGTGGTATTTCCATGAAGCTGGTCGTCCGTAATACATTTGTAGCGGTCAGTATATTAGTGCTTGTTTTTTCTATCCTTGCTCTGACAGTGCTCGATTCGTTAGCAGCCGGACAGGAAACGAAACGGGTATTCGTGCTTAACTCGTTTAACCGCGGTTATTCCTGGACGGATAACATGCTGCGCGGGATTGATGATTCCTTCGTCCGTTCGGGTATTAAAATAGAAACATATGTCACCTTCATGGACATGAAACGAGTTCCTCCCACCCCGCAGTATTTCGTGCGGCTTAAGGAGTTGATTAAGGAAGGATACAAAGGGGTCCGTTTCGATGCCGTTCTGGCTTGCGATAATGACGCACTGGAGTTCTTAAGAAAATATCGGGATGAACTTTTCCCGGGGGTGCCGGTCGTTTTTTCTTCGATTAATAATTTTGACGAGAAAATGCTGGATGGACGAAAAGATATCACCGGAACAAGCGAAAATACCGATTACGAAGGGACGATCAAGCTTGCCCTCAATCTCCGCCCGGCTACAAAGAACATCGTAGTCGTTGTCGATGACACGACGACCGGGAAGGCGCACCGTTCCGCGGTTGAAAAAATCCGCGATCATTTTCCCCAAAATATTGCTTTCACTTATCTCTCTCTTGCTGATCTGACCCTGGACGAACTTGCTCAAAAATTGTCGCAGTTGAGCAGTGATAGTGTTGTCCTTCTTCTCCAACACTTTGTCGATAAAAATGGAGCTACCTACACGGTTCAAGAGAGTACACCGCTGCTCACGAAAAGCGCAGCAGTGCCGGTATTTATATTGACCGATATCCGTCTGGGATTGGGAGCATTGGGGGGAGACCTGGTAAGCGGTTATTATCACGGAGAAGCCGCAGCACAGATGGTTGTGAAAATTCTCAATGGCACGGATGTCAAGTCAATCCCTGTGCTGTTGGACAGTCCGAACAAATATATGTTTGATTACAATGTGATGCAGCGTTTCAATATTGTGGAAAGCAATCTTCCCCAGGATAGCATCGTTATCAACCGGCCGGTTTATTTACTGGATGAGTATAGACCGCACTTATTTGTCATTATGGTGGCTTTTATTACCTTGTGCGGGATTCTTGTCTTTCTATTGTTTGAAATTCGGAGGCGCAAGAAAATCGAGACAGCACTGCTTGAAAGCGAGTCTATCTTAAAAAAAGCCGAGAAAGCTGCCCATATTGGAAACTGGGTATGGCATATTCCATCCAATCGCTTGATCTGGTCAGATCAGATGTATGATCTCTTTGGTATAAATAGAAAAGAATTTTCCGGTGAATTAAGTGAGGTAATCGGTCGTGCGATTCATCCCGAAGACCGCGCGGCTGTAGAACAATCTAACCTTTCTGTGATTACCGACAAGAAACCAATCCCCTTGGAATATCGCATCATCCGATCGGATGGGGCAATTCGGGTAGTGTGGGCTGAGGCAGGTGAACTCATTTTGGATGATGCAAACAAACCACTCACCCTTACCGGCATTGTACAAGACATTACGGAGCGCAAGCAGGCGGAGAAGGAAAAAGAGCAATTGCAAGATCAGCTTCTCCAGGCGCAAAAAATGGAATCGGTGGGACGATTGGCAGGCGGCGTGGCACACGATTTCAACAATTGGCTGGGGGTGATCATGGGACATGCCGAGATGGCTGCTGCAAAGACCCAACTTGATCAGGAAATCCGTAAGGATTTATTGAGTATCCTCAATGCCGCCCAACATTCTGCTGAGCTTACCCGCCAACTGTTGGCGTTTGCTCGCAAACAGCCGATTTACCCAAGGGTGCTGGATTTGAATGCGGCTATCTCGGATATTCTGGATATGCTAAGGCGCTTGATCGGGGAAGACATCCAATTAATCTGGAAGCCTGGCAAAGACCTTTGGCATGTGCGCTTCGACCCCTCCCAGATCGATCAAATTCTAGCGAACCTGCTGATCAATGCACGGGATGCCATTGCCGGAGCGGGTGAAATTGTGATCGAGACAGAAAATATCGTGTGCAATGAGGCATATTGTGCTGGATACGTCGGCTTCTCTCCCGGCGAATATGCCCTGCTGTCTGTCAGCGATAACGGCAGCGGTATGGATCAAGAGACTCTCGCTCATATCTTCGAGCCGTTTTATACCACCAAAGTTGTGGGGAAGGGCATCGGTTTGGGATTAGCGACCGTGTACGGCATCATCAATCAGAACAATGGTTATATTCAGGTGAGCAGCCAACCCGGGCAGGGTACAACTTTCAAGATTTACCTGCCGCGCGTGGAAGCTGATGTCGCTAAAAAGGCTGCCGCGGAAAGCATAGATTTGCCGCTGAAAGCCACAGAGACGGTGCTGCTGGTGGAAGATGAGCAGGCACTTTTAGAGATGCAGAAGGACTGGCTTGAAGAACTAGGCTATAAGGTACTGGCTGCCGGGACACCCGCCGAGGCTCTGCGCTTGGCGGAGGACTCCAGTGTGGGATTCATTCACTTGTTGATTACGGATATGGTGATGCCGGGTTTAAACGGCCGTCAGCTTGCTGAACGGCTGAGCGTACTCCAACCGGATATGAAATGTCTGTTCATGTCCGGTTATACAGCCGACATCATTGCCGAGCGCGGGGTCTTGCCCGAAGGGGTTCATTTTATCCAAAAACCTTTTTTGCACGAAGATCTGGCGGTTAAGGTGTATCAGGCTCTCCGTTCCTAAGGTTGAAACTGATCGCGCCAGCCGCGCAGCAAATGGTAGACCGACTCTGCGCCGATGATGGCTGTCTCGTTAAGCGTAAAATTTGCGGGGTAGAGGATGAAGGGGTGATTTTGGGTTCCCCCCAGACCGCCATGGTGTCCCGATTGGTTCTCGAAACCGCATTGCTGCTGAGTATCCGGATCGTAAATTGTGTTCACTACCAGGTCTGGGCAGTCCTCGAAGCCGCTTTCCCGCTTTAGGTGCATTGCCGCATTCATCCCATAGGCTGCCAGGGGGTCTTGCCCTTCCACGGTGCCATCATCCAGGTAATGAATCCCTTTTTTGCCCAGGATGAGCGCCCCGTTCTGCTCCGATTTGACGAGCACGAAGCCGACCCCGGGATGGCTGACCAGTCCCAGGATTAAGTCAGGATAGGCGTCCTGAATTTGTTCGTAAGTCATTCTTTTACTGGCGGCGGCGAAGTAAATCATCCCGGCGCAGCCTGACCCGAGTACGATGATATCCTTCCCTTTTGACTGGATTTCCGGATCTTCAGTCGAATCAGATAAAAGTTTTAGGTTGACCAGACCGTCGCGGGTCTTGCTAGCAAGCATGCGGCGCAAGACACCTGCCGTACGCGTGTCGGGATGGAGTGATTCGTTAAAAACGGCGTTGAGATTATCCCAGGCTTCATTCGTATTCAACTTGGCAAAGACTTTTGAGGTGGGATGGATCAGTCCTTGCACCAGTTTTTCAAGGGTCAGACCATGGGCTGCCTCAAAGGTCAAGCCGCTGCTCTGCCCATGATCGGAGAGCACCACAATATGGTAAGGCCGCGGCGCGAAAGCCAGCGCATTTTTGATGCGCGCAAAGTAACGATCGGTTTCATGAAGCACCTGAAACGCTTCGGATGACTGCATTCCGGCGAAATGACCGATATCGTCGTAGCCGGCATACAGCGCATAGACGGCGGGAATGCCGCGCAGCATATCGCTGATCACCATATACGTGATCAAATCCTGCAGAAAGGGTCCCATAAAACCGCGCATGAAGGCGTACATCCAGTTACGAGCGCTGATGCGGTATGGATCTCTGCGCCAACGCTGCTGGAAAGCCTGTGTCCATTCGATGATCACTTCACCGATAAAGCGGGTTGCCAGACGGCTCAAGACATAAGGGCTGAAGAAGAACATATAGAATCCAGGACCCATGCGGCGGCTCTTGTTCATTAAAGTGCTGAAGGTGAGCATGCTTTCCTCTGCATCGCCGGAGAACATATTGCCGCGTGAGGCGCCGCCGCCGGCAAGCAACCCTCTGCCGTTACTCAAATGACCTTCAATTTTACGAGCGTCCAGCGGATTGCCGGAGATGACCACCTTTTTCTGTGCGCGGCTCCACCAGCGATAGGCGGAGATATTCTCATTGTTGCCGAGTAAGATACCGGTTTGCATGGCGCCGGTTTGAGAGGAGAATTCTGTCTCCCAGCCGGTGAGACGATGCGTACCAGCATCGATCCAGGATTTGAGGGTCGGCATGAAACCGCCATCGAGAGCGCGTTGGAGAATCGCTTCGCTCAAACCGTCGATTTCCAAGAAGAGGAAACCCGGCACGTCTGTTTGTTTGGGTTTGCCGTAACGTGCCACCATTTTGCGGGTGATATTGAGGTCAAATTGGGCGTCTTCATCCAATGAAAGTAAACCGCTTAAAATTGCGCTGACTGCGGTTAAAATCAAGCTGATCCAGATACCTGTGAACACATTGTCGATATAAACCCCGGGCACGAGTCTGCCAATCCAGATGAAAACCCAACTGCTTAAGAAGAAAGTGCCCATTGGATAAATCCAGGCGGGCAGTCCAGCAAAGAAATGGATGAACACCCACCAGAAGATCGATTGGGCGAATCCGAAGCTGATGATTAAACCGATGCCGGATAATACCGAAGAATAAGAGAAACCCGGTAGAAATTTCTCTAATAAAAAGAGGCTGGCTATTTGGACTGATCCAAGAATCGTGCTTTGCAAGAGGTGTTTTAAGATTGGTTTCATGGTTTTTCCTTTTTTTAGACGAGGTTATTATAACAACGAATGCGGCGATCGTTATAGTAGATTCCGTTTAGTTCAGTGACTGAAGCGGTGGCACACTATTAATATTCGTCTGCTTGAATCTACGGCATAATGGCTCTGGGTACCGCGCGGACGATGGGAAATGCCCTCTCAGCAGTGAAGAGCGATAACGTCAGCCGTTCGCTGTCTGAGAACTGTACACGTCGACTGACCCATTCCTTTATCCTTCCAACCTGGCAGCGACCGAAGCATCTCTCTTGTAGTATGTAAACTTGGGCGTTTGAGCAAATCAAGGCGTTCTAAGACAGACCCTAAAGGTCAAAGAGAAGAAGACCTTTAGGGTCAAGAGTGCCCATCCCCATCAACCAAGCAAACCCTGTGCCTGAATCCTGGCACAGGGTTTGGTAGGGGCGAAGCATCCGTCATAGGTCGACGATTAACCATGTATATGGCACGGATGCTTCGCCCTTACGTGGATACCGCACCCACGCGTTGGCAAGTCGCCATGGTTTGGTAGGGGCACAGGGATTATGCCAACCATATCCATTAACCAACCAAAACCTGTGCCCCAGATGTGTCACGCAAAGACGCTAAGAAGAAGGTTTTCTTTGCGGCTTTGCGCCTTGGCGTGCCGAATATCTTAATGCAAAGTCGCAAAGACAAGAACGGTTCTAGTTTGCAATAAAAGCGTTGCAAAATCAAGCGGCAGGTTTATTCTGGGATGACATCCGATCACTTATTTGAGCAGTTCGATAAAATCCTTTATGGAAGGAATCCGGATCGCCTTGTGCAGAAGGTTTTTCAGACGGATGGGGTCCTCGATGGTTTGCAGCTTATCAGCGATTTCTGGTGGTGCTGCGCCAAAGCGGTCGGTCAAAACATCTAAGACGTCTTCCCGCCGAGATTGCAATATTCCCTTTTGCAATCCTTGTTGTACCCCTTGTTGCAATCCTTGTTGTACCCCTTGTTGCAGTCCTTGTTGTACCCCTTGTTGCAGTCCCTGCTGTAATCCCTGCTGTAATCCCTGCTGTAATCCCTTCTCTAAACCCTGCTGTAATCCCTGCTGTAAACCCTGCTGTAATCCCTGTTCTAAACCCTGCTGTTTCCACTCTTCTGTCCACTCAATCACTCTTTCTGCTAACATATTCTTTACCTCACTCAACTCATCGATCTTGCTGAAGTCCACCCCGGGAAAGTGAACCGGGAGGAATACCCGGCTGAGCCACTCAAAAAATGCCCGGCGTAGTTCATTAAAGTCCGGTTCTGCCAGCCAATCCACCAGGAGCGTTATCGCCCGTTCCATCTCCTGCGGATCACGGCTATTTTCCAGCGCAAACAAGACGGACGCCAGGTTGCGCTCTTGCTGTAACTGTGAAGCCTGCAAACGCCCTTCATCGATCAGTAAAAGGCGCAGATTCGCCTGGTATTCCTTTAATTTGCCTGGCGCAGGAGCGACCAGCTTCTCCAAATCCAGCGGCGCTTTCCAGGGAGTGCGCCCATTATAGAGTACCAAAGGTAAAACCGGTGGCAGGTAATCGCCTTCTTTTATCTTCCCGCTCTTAATTAAATCCTGGTAGAGCAGCCCGATATAGGTCAACATGCGCACTACCATGAATCGGTCAACCGTGGACTGGAACTCTATCAGAATGTAAATATACATCCAGCCATCTTTCAAACGTATCTTCCAGATCGCATCACTCTCACGCTTTTTGAGCTTATCGCTCACAAAACTGGCGGTGACGCGCTCGAGGGTGTCGTAATCAGCCTGTTCCAACCAGTCCTGCTTGACGAAGCCGCGCAGCAGGTCCTCGACCATGCGCGGGTTGGAGAAGAATTGTTTATAGCTTTGATCGTGTTCTGCCATCGCTCCTGACCTGATGTGTTCTGTTGTTTACTTGTATTAATTATATCATAATCGTTTATAGCTTGGAGTGTCCAAATAATTTTATCCACAGTTGTACCAACCCTCATGATTTGTATTATCTGCGCTATCTGCGGTTCTGACTTCTTGTGAACGCAAAGACGCCAAGGGTTTGGTAGGGGCGAAGCATCCATCTTGGGTTGTTGATTTCCCAGGTAGGTGGTATGGATGCTTCGCCCTTACGTGGATACCGCACCCACGCGTTGGCAAGTCGCCATGGTTTGGTAGGGGCACAGGGATTCCGCCAACCATATCCATTAACCAACCAAAACCTGTGCCCCAGATGTGTCACGCAAAGACGCCAAGACGCAAAGAAGAAGAAGGTGATAAATCACCTTACTA
>Ga0194063_10002330_pt1 | contig 11888 bp, 11 predicted proteins | sample SepL3720m_MetaG_FD_155459 | JGI IMG/M metagenome (GOLD analysis project Ga0194063, IMG submission 155459) | Anoxic zone freshwater microbial communities from boreal shield lake in IISD Experimental Lakes Area, Ontario, Canada - Sep2016-L373-20m | ecosystem: Environmental > Aquatic > Freshwater... | reverse complement strand
AGTAACAAATGGGCGGTGGTCAATTCGCCCGGCACCGCAACGGTGGTGTCGGCGGGGAGTGGCGCCGGCAGGGACTTTCCGGCAACAACCAGGGGGCCGCATCCGAATCCTAGCGCCGCGCCCGCGTCGAGCAGTTGGTACTGGTTTCGTATCAACAGATAGGTGTGAAATGAGACTTTGGTGAGGTCGTAGGTTCCGCTCAGCGCCAGACGGTTCAGGGTTTCCACATCATGCAGATGGACCTTCATGTCATACCCCGAGCCGGCGAGGGTTCCTGCCGCCACATCACAGAACATGAAGGTGTCATTCGGGCAGGGGGAATAGGCCATGCTCAGGGACGGCATCAGGTGACTCCGTAGATCGGCGAGGCGAGAACCCGGGCGATTTCGGTTGCGCACCTCGCTGAGTCCCACCCGCACTCCGAAGCCATGATCCGCGCACAGCCTGCAAGCGCGCCGGTCGACGGACGCCCGGCAGATCCCAGGTCAGTCCGCCTGAACACCACATCGCCAAGCGTGAGGGCCATTTCTGTTCGTGCGGCATGAACGACTTCGGCGCCGATAACGGGTGTGGTTGCGTCGACCTGAGCCAACAGTGAGGGATTCTCCTTGCCAAGAGCCAGCAGGGCAGAGGTCTCATCCCCGTAGTTGAAGAATAAATGCTCCATCACCGGCGGGGGGCAGCGCGTGTCGGATTTGGCCCGGTTCAAGCCTGCCACAAAGTCGGGAATGCGGCCACCGGGGAGGGGTCTCCGATCCGAGCCTGATACAACCGCCGGCCGACCCAGTTTGGACAAGACCTGTCGCAGCGTCCTTTCGGCGACATCACGGGCCGTGGTGTACTTGACGCCCACCACGGTCACGAGTCCCTCGGTGGCGTCGCGTCGCGCGTGATCGATGATGCTGAAATGATTGGCCAGCACGGGTTCATCGTTGACCAGTTGCGCGTGCCTGGCGGGCAACAGGCCCGGCAGGACGCAGGCAATATCGTTGTGGGTGATGCCGGCGGAGGGATAGGCATGAGTGAGATCGGACAACAGGATGTCGATATCCTGCTCCGTGACCTTCATTGAGTCGGCGTCGCCCTGGTGGAGACGGTAATAGGTTCCGGCGAGCGTATGACCGCGCCAGGGCATGAGAAACAAAAGGCGCTGTGATTCGCCTGTATGTCGGCGGAATCGCAAGCCGGCTGCAGAAGTGGGAAGCAGTTGCCGCTTCAGCACGAAATTCATCCCCATCGCAAGCGTATTGACGGCGTGAGCCTTGACGGTCGGGATCGCCGCCAGGATTTCGTTGACCCAGGGCCCCGCGGCGTTGATGACCAGGTTCGTGGAGAGGTCGAATGCGTTGCCGGTCAGTTCATCGCGGGCCTTCACCGCGGTGATCCTGCCGCCGGACATCTTGAAACCCGTACAGTTCAGGTAATTGGCGGCATCCGCGCCGGATTCAACGGCGTCGCGAACGAGGGCCGTGACCAGACGCTCGGAGTTGTAGGTGTAGGCATCATTCCAGGAGCCGCCGCCGGTTATGCCCGTGGGTGAAAGTCCGGGAACCAGGCGGCAGACATCGTCACTCGAGATCAGGCGGCCACGCGGGATGGCTTTCTCGGGGTCTGCAAGCGTGTTGCGGTCGAGACTCAGGATTTCATTGAGCAGGAGTCCGAGAAACATGGCCTCCCGGCCTTTCATCGTGTGGCCCTGGGTGGGCATGATGCAGGGGAGAGGATGGACTAGATGCGGGGCGGTCCGCAGAAAGGCGCGCCGCTCGATGACCGAGGTGCGCAGGCGCGGAAGGTCGAACTGTTGCAGGTAGCGCAGGCCCCCGTGAATGATCTTCAGGCTACTGGCGGACGTGGCGGAGCAAAAATCGCGTTTTTCAATCAAGGCGGTGGAAAGTCCGCAAAGCGCAGCCTCGCGGGCGATGGCCGCGCCATAGATGCCGCCGCCGATGACGACCACATCATAATTCCGACTAGCCATCTTCTGGAGATCGCGTTTCATAGGGTGGTCACTATATCGGCAGGACAGGGCGGGCATCAAGACTTTGTGTTGCCCTTGAGGGGTGAAGCATTGTTCACTCTTGACTCGATTCCCTGGCAAAAGTAGCCTGCCAATATGAGTCACACGACGGCGACAGGGAAAGTGCTCGGACAATGACCGGTCACGATTGCCTTTTTATCATCAATGGGTTGGGCATGGGTAACAGCACCCGGTGCCACGCCATCATGGAGCATCTCATTGAGCGGGGCGTGCGGATCCATGTGCTGACTTCAGGGAACGGACTCCTCTATTTTTCCAGCGTCAAAGGGATTACCTCCGTGACTCCCATGGAGTCCTTCTTCTATTCCGGAAAGAACGGCGGGGTGAGCGGGTGGCGCACCTTTGCTTCGATCCACTCCCTGTACGGCCGGGCCACAAGCAAGAAGCGGCAATTAGAAGCCCTGCTGCGGCGGTTGAAGGTGGATGTGGCGGTGACAGATTCTGAATATGTGACCTCGCCGCTGCGGCGCCGGAAGATTCCCGTAATCGGGCTGAACAATGCCGATGCCGTGGTGACGGAATACATGAAGTGTGCGGATCGTCCCCGTGACATCCGGAGCCATTTCTGGTTTGTGGAATACACGGATTACCTGTTTCACCGCTTGTTCTGTGATTGGGTCATCAGTCCCTCGGCCGTGCCGGGCCCGGTGCGGCATCCCCGCATTCGGCGGGTCGGGCTGATTGTCCGCCAGGCAGTGCTGGACTCGCTTCCGCAGGTTGCTCCCACACCGGTTCCCCCCGCCGAAATGAAAAATGTGGTGTTTTTGTTGAGTGGCTCCATTTTTGCATCCCGGATCGATTTCGGGGATGGTAACTTCCCATTTTCCGTGGATGTCATCGGACGGGAAGGGGAGAATGTCGGGAAGGTGACCTACAGGGGGCGCCTGATGGACAATATCGGCTATCTCCAGAAGGCGGATGCCATGGTCATTAATGGCGGGTTCTCAGCCGTCAGCGAAGCCATGGCCCTTGGAAAGCCTGCATTCGTGATCCCCGTACCGGGTCATGCCGAGCAATTTGTCAACGCCAGGGTGGTGGCGGAGATGGGATACGGCTATGTTGTTCGCGAAACCGACGTGGTCGCGAAACTCCGGAGTCTGTGTGCTCTCAACCGGTGGGAAGGGCTGAAGGACAAGAAGCCCATTATCGGAATCCAGGGAGCCAGGGAGGCCGCGGAGATCATTTCCGGAATTATCCTTCAACGTTCAGCCAGTCGGTCCTGACGGAGTGCTGTTCCATGATTGTATGCGCGGATGATTTCGGACTGTCTGAGGATATTAACGAGGCGATCCTTGACCTGGCTGGACACCGCCGCATTTCCGCGGTGTCCTGCATGGTCGCGCTGGGTGATTTCGACCGTGCGGCGTTCGATGCGTTGTTGAGACAGGCGGATCATTTGGACATTGGGCTGCACCTCACGCTGACCGACATCACGCCGCTGTGCCCGTATCCGTCAGGCCAATCCATCACCAACCCGGACGGGATTTTAATTTCCATGGGATCGTTGCTGCGAAAAGGGGTGTTTGGTGCCGTAGAGGCCAGGGAAGTCGCCGCTGAAATCCGCGCCCAGTATGCGCGTTTTGTCAGCTTTGCCGGACGCCCTCCCGATTACCTGGATAGTCATCTGCATGTTCATCAATTTCCAGGTATACGGGCGGGATTACTGCAGTTCCTGGATGAACTTGATCCGATTTCCGGGCCTTACATTCGCAATTCCGCAATGACGGCGGCAAAATGTTTCCGACAGGGTGTCTCGCCGTGGAAGTGTCTCTCGATCGGGGCTTTCGGCCGGCAGTTGTATTCGGCTCTGACACGCGACGGGAGGAAGACGAATCAAGGGTTCGCCGGAATTTATGCCTATGACGGGCATGAAGCGTATCCCGGTTATCTGGAGCGATTTGTGGCCTGTATGGAAAGTCCGAACGGGATCCTCATGACGCATCCCGGCAGGATGGAACCCTGGAGAGCCATCGAGTACCGGACGTTGATGCACGCGGCGTGCCTCGAGGGGCGGATCAACCGGTTTTCCTTTTCCGCCTGAAGAAATCCCGCAATATGGCGCGACACGGCTCCTCAAGCACGCCGGTCACAATTTCAGGGCGGTGATTGAGTTGCGGATGATTCAAAATATTGAATACGGATACCGCTCCCCCCCGTACCAGATCCGTGACCCCGAAAACCACGACAGGAATGCGGGCCAGCACAATGGCCCCGGCGCACATGGGGCAGGGTTCCTTGGTGACATATAAGATTGTTTCCGTGAGCCGCCAATCTCCGACTGCCGCAGCCGCCTGGGTGATGGCGATCATTTCCGCATGAGCGGTCGGATCTTTCAGGAGTTCAGTCTGGTTGTGAGCCCGTCCGATAATGGCGCCGTTTCGCACGATGATAGCCCCCACAGGCACCTCATCTTGGTCGGCTGATGTTTGGGCCTCGCGAAGGGCCATCTGCATGAAATAGTCGTGTTTATGCTCGAGCATGGGATCTCATCCGGTCAGGGGTTGACACCGTATCTGGCAAACTGATTCCGGAGCCAGCGGGATAGGAATGCGGCTGTTCGGGCGCGTTTTCCAATAGGAGTGAATGGAGTTGCCGGGTCTGCCAGAATCCGGCGGAGGGAGGCCGCCGGCCGGTTCGCGTCGAACTCCGCCTCCGCAGTTACACCGTAGGAGCCAACCCATTTTTCCTCGCCGTTGAGAGGGAGGGCGTCCGAGCCTCCGATGATCTTGAAACCCCGGTTCTGTGCTAGTTTCATCAGGCGGGGAAATGGCCACAGGGTGGGGCGCAAGCCCGTGTCTCCTATCAGGAACTGGTCGGATGGATGGGTCTCAATCAGATGCCGCACCATGGCGCCACGCCGTCCAAACCATTTTCCAGGGGACCAGCTCAAGACCGGGATGGAGCCGGCTGAGATGATTGCTGCCAGCGTGGCTTCCGTTGGGAGGCCGTCGGCAATGAACGTATCGGCGCCCAGGGCCAGGAGTTCAAGTTTTTCGGCGGTCACAACCTGCCTTCCGGCGATCAGGTAGCCCTGAATCTCTCCACCACTGTGGATGGTCAAGCAGCCGGAATCGAGGTCAGCCGTCAGGTGCATGGCGCCGTGGCTTACCCCGCCAGCCTGTCCGGCGATATCGCGATAAAAATGACAGGTTCTGCTTTCCGCAAGCAGTCCCGCAATAATCGGCCGTTCCTGCCGGATGCCGCCTGTGGCGACGATCAGGTTATTCACCAGGCCGGACATGGCCTCGTGCCACTCATAGCCCGGGTAGATATGGACATGCCCGTCAATAATGACATTACGTTTTGTCATAGATCTTTTGTGCCGTGGCAACCCGTCTTGTCTGCCGCAGTCGTGGTGCAAGGGTATCGGATTAATTGTATCCGGATCAATGTCATATCTTAAAGTCTCAGCCGCCTGGCAATAAGATTCGTCTGGCGTCATCGGCGGTTACGCCCTCGATGGCCACCCGTTTCCGACGATGGGCCTGACCCGTCAGCAGAGTGATCCGGGCTTTTGGAATGCCGAAGGCCTCGGAGAGGAATGCCAGTAACGCCGCATTTGCCTTGCCATCGACGGGAGGAGCATGGAGCCGTATTTTAAGGGTCCCGCCATGCAATCCCTGCACCTCGTTGCGGGCGGCGCCGGGTGCGGCGTGAATTGCCAGCACGACGCCATTCCCGCTTTCCTTGATCCAAGTCATGGCGTTAGTCTCGCAAGCACCGGCATCGCTGTCGAGGATATCATAGTCTCGCCAGAGGCCATTGGGTTTCGGTAGGATCCCGCTCATGTCATCAGAATCCAGCGCGAGAAATCCGGATTTCAGCCATCTGACCCCCGACGCGGTCATCAATGCCGTCGAGGAAACCCTGGGGGTGAGATGCAGCAATCTGTGTCGTCCGCTCAACAGCTACATCAACCGGGTGTATGAGGTGGGGCTGGATTCCGGGGGGTATGTCATCGCCAAATTCTACCGGCCGGGCCGTTGGAGTCGCGAGGCGTTGCAGGATGAGTTGGATTTCCTGAAGGAGTTGAGCGGGGCGGAAGTTCCGGTCGTGCCGCCGTTGCCGTCCCCGGATGGGTCCTTGTTACACTCCCTGGGAGGAACCTGGTTTGCGGTGTTTCCTAAAAAAGGGGGACGGCCGCTGGATGAGCCAGCGCCGGAAGAATGGACGCAACTGGGGCGGCTCATAGGCCGAATGCATATGGTCGGGGCAGCGCGACAGCCCAGGGACCGGATTATCCTGCATCCCCGGGAGTCCACTCTGGCGCATCTGGATTACATCATGCGGTCCGGAACGGTGGCGCCCCAGTACCGCCAGGGATATGAGGATGCCGTTCTTGGCCTTGTGGACGGGGTTGCCCCCCTGTTCGCGGAAGTGCCCCGGTTCCGGGTGCACGGGGATTGTCATCGCGGCAATATCCTCTTCCGCCCGGGCGAGGGGTATCACCTGCTGGATTTTGACGACATGGCCGTGGCGCCTGCGGTGCAGGATTTATGGATGATCCTGCCCGACCGCCTGCCCCGTTCCCGACCGCAGTTGGATTTGATCCTTGATGGCTATGAGACCTTTCTTGAGTTTCCCTATGACACGCTGCGCCTTATTGAACCCTTACGTGCCATGCATTTCATTCATTTCACCGCCTGGTGTGCCAGGCAGAAATCAGATGGCGGGTTTGCGCGCCTCTCGCACGACTGGGGTGGGCAGGAGTTCTGGCGCCAGGAAATTGCCGAATTGGAAAAACAGATGCAGGAGATCCGGGATTGAAGCGGGCGGCGGGGAGAACCTAGTTATGGCTATGCTGTCTGAAAAGAACACCGTGTTGGTAGTCATTGATGTCCAGAGTAAACTGGCGCAGGTCATGCAGGACAGGGAAACGCTGTTGACCCATCTAGCGAAGCTCATTCTGGGAATGCAGGCGCTTCAGGTACCCGTGTTGTGGCTGGAGCAGAATCCAGCACGCATGGGCGAGACAGTGCCGGAAGTTCGCAATCTGCTGGCGATGCATCAGTCGCCCATCGCCAAGATGAGTTTCAGCGGTTACGGCGATCCGGTTTTTATCGAAAACATGGAAGCCCTCAGTCGCCGGCAGGTTCTGCTGGCGGGCATCGAAACCCATGTCTGTGTCTATCAAACCGCCGCTGACCTCCTGGCGCGCGGGTATGAGGTGAGTGTGGTCGCCGATGCGGTTTCGTCCCGCCGGGTGACCGATCGTGATATTGCCCTGACCCGACTGAGGCAGGAGGGGGTCAGGCTGACTTCAGTTGAAATGGCGCTCTTCGAATTGATGCGTACGGCGACCCACCCGGCCTTCCGGGAAATCCTCAAGATCGTTCGCTGACGCGGACCGTCCCGCCCGTCATATTCATTCGACAGGATACATCGAATATATTATCACTCCCGCCCATTATGAGCACGGAAATCAACCCCAGGACTTCGGCGGCCGGGACAATCATTATCCTGACCGATCTACTGTTTGTTGCCAGCCTGCTCTACCTGGGGGCGTGCTGGTGGGCGGTCAAAGCCACGATTCACATCGGCGGACACGCCATTCTGATCAAATGGAGGGACACACTTTTTCTGCTGCCAGCGGTGTGTCTGATTGCCCATGGTCTGGCGGCAACCCTGGCGGTGTCATTGGATCGTCAGGCTCGGGCAGGCATGTTCCGCTCCAAATGGATCGGGCGGTTGGTCCTGCTGTATCTCTCCATCATGGCGCCGATCATGATTGCCGATGCGCTGCTCAAACGGACCAAGATTGACATTCGCGTGGCCCCCATTGTTCTGGACAACAAGCCGGAGAAGGAATTCTTCGGCCGGACGAAGGAGATGCTGTGCGACCCTGATTTGATTTGGACCTTCATTCCCGAATCCGCGGTTTACGGCCGGCCTATCAACAAGCTCGGGTTCCGTGAGCGGGAGGTGAACCCCGTCAAACTTCCGGGCGTCCGACGCGTCATCTGTCTGGGGGACTCTGTCAGCGCCCAGGGGCAACCGGGGTATTCCCAGTATCTTCACGAGATGCTGACCAATGCGCCGCCGGATGGCGGGAAGTGGGAGGCGTTCAACATGGGCGTGTACGGATATTCCGCCATGCAGGGATTGCGCTTGTTCCAGCTTCGTGTGAAAGACCTCAAGCCGGACATTGTGACGGTGAGTTTCGGGCGGAACGATCACACCTTCCTGGAGAGTGCCGATAGTGAGCGTATGTCCGCCAACCTTTCACCCCTGGCGAAACGTGTCTACGCGGTGCTGGCGCGGCGCACGCTCGGTCGACTGGTCCTGCGCATGGCGGATCGCGGACATCGCTGGACCGCCACCCGCACCAAGGGCCGGAAGGAGGGTGACCGGGTCATCCGGGTTCCGCCCGAGGACTTCCGCAACATCCTGCGCGAATTCGTCATGGAAATCAGAGCCATCGGGGCCACACCGGTGTTGCTGACCGCTCCCCGGAAGTCGGTGATTCCCGAGGATTACGTCAATCACAACCAGGCGAAAACGACCGAGGAGTTCAAACAGATGCATGACCAGTACGCCCAGATCGTGCGCGAGGTCTGCCGGGAAACCGGGGCACCCCTGCTCGATATGCAGCGGATCATTTGCGGCCCGGAATGGGATCCGCATTTTGCCCGCGATGCCATTCACTTCGACGGGTACGACCATGAAGGGCAAATGAAGCTCTACAGCGAGGAACAGCCGGCCCTGCGGCGGTTTGCCAGGGCCCTCTATGACAAGATCGCCGAACTGAACCCCGGTCCTGTTAAATAGAGTGGCACCGTGGCACGCTTCCTGACATAATCCTGCCCCTGTTCCACGGCATGAACAACCAGAGTTAATATGGATTACGCACAACAAACAGCCCACGGCGAGATGATCATCCTCCCGTCGCTATTGGCGGCGGATTTTGGACATCTGGCCGACGGGGTCAGGCAGGCCGATGATGCCGGGGCCGATGGGGTGCACATTGATATCATGGACGGCCACTTTGTTCCGAATCTCAGCATGGGGCCGGAGGTGGTGGCGATGGCCAACCGCACCACCGGGATTCCCCTCAGCGTTCATCTGATGATGTCGAACCCCGCCGCCTATCTGGAACGGTTTGTCAGAGCCGGCGCAGATGTGCTCCTGATCCACATCGAGATTGAGGGCGACATTCCGGCCATGCTCCGCCAAATCCGGATGCTGGGGGCAAGGCCCGGGATCACTCTCAATCCCGATACCCCGCCGGAGGCGGTTTACGGGATCCTGCCCGACGTTGACGAGGTGCTCTGCATGACGGTGCATCCCGGGTATGGCGGGCAATCGTTCATGGCTTCCGTCCTTCCCAAGATCCATACCCTTCGCTCGCACATTGCAGCCCGGGGGATGTCGGTGGATATTAGCGTGGATGGCGGGATCGACCTGAAGACAATCCGGACGACCGCCGCCGCCGGGGCCAATGTTTTCGTGGCGGGAACCTCGCTGTACCGATCGGCAAACATGTCTGAAACCGTGGCGGCGATGCGTGCCACGGCTGCCCAGTTATACGATTCAATGAAAGAGTGAGCCCGCCATTATGCATCGTCAAGACCAACCTGACCTGAGAACCCTTTCCCATATCCGCAACTTCTGCATCATTGCTCATATCGATCACGGCAAGTCAACCCTCGCTGACCGCCTGCTGCAACTGACGGGCACCATCGCGGATCGTGCCATGCGTGACCAGGTGCTTGACAGCATGGATCTGGAACAGGAGCGCGGCATCACCATCAAGAGTCATCCCGTGACCATGAAGTACACGGCTCGCGACGGAATCGAATATGAATTGAACCTGATCGATACGCCCGGACATGTCGATTTCACCTACGAAGTCTCCCGCAGCATGATGGCCTGCGAAGGAGCCATCCTGGTGGTGGACGCGGGGCAGGGGGTCGAGGCCCAGACTGTGGCCAATACCTATCTGGCCATCGAGAACAACCTCGAGATCATGCCGGTGATCAACAAGGTCGACCTGCCCGGCGCCGAACCGGAACTGGTGGCCAAGCAAATCGAGGAGATTCTCTCCATCCCCGCCACCGATGCCGCCCTCATCAGCGCAAAGAGTGGATTCGGCGTGACCGACATGCTGGAGGAAGCGATCCGGCGCCTGCCGCCCCCTAAAACAAGTGACGACGGCTATCTTCGGGCCATGGTGTTTGATTCGGTTTACGATGCCTTCCGGGGGGTCGTGACGTATATTCGCATGGTGGACGGCGAGTTGAAGGCGGGTGACCGTATCAAGCTGCTCGCGAGCGGCCTCGACACCGAAGTCAAGGAGGTCGGTCGTTTCCGTCCCAAGATGGATCCCTCGGCCACGCTCAAGGCCGGACAGGTTGGTTACATGATCGGCACCATCAAGAATGCCGCGGAGATCAAGATCGGCGATACGCTGACCCTGCACAACAAGCCGGTGCCGGAAGCCTTGCCGGGGTTGAAGGAAATCCACCCCATGGTGTTCAGCGGCTTGTATCCCATCAACACGGCCGACTACGAAAAACTCAAGCAGAGTATGGAAAAGCTGCGCTTGAACGACAGCGCCTTCACCTACCAGAATGAGTCCTCCGTCGCGCTCGGGTTCGGGTTCCGGTGCGGCTTTCTCGGGTTGCTCCACCTGGAGGTGATCCAGGAGCGGTTGCGGCGCGAATTCGATCTTGATGTCATCAGCACTTATCCGTCGGTCATCTATCGTGTTTTCCTTCGAGATGGGACGTCCATTGAAGTGGACAATCCGGTCTACCTCCCGGATCCAACCCGTGTGGATCACATGGAGGAACCGATGATCAAGGCCTTTGTGATCTGCCAAAATGAGAATATCGGTGACATTCTCCGTCTTGTCATGGATCGGCGTGGGACGGTTGAGAAAACCGAGACGCTCGATTCGAAGCGCGTGATGTTGACGTCCGAAATGCCCCTCAACGAAATCCTGATTGATTTCCACGACTGTCTCAAGAGTGTCAGTCGCGGCTATGCCTCAATGGATTATGAGCACACGGGGTATGCGCCCAGCGATCTGGTAAAAATGGATATTCTCCTGAACGGGGAGCCTGTGGATGCCTTTTCCTGCATCATTCACCGCGACAAGGCGGTGTCCCGGGGACGGCAGATGTGTGCGGCGCTCAAGGAGGTCATCCCCGCCCATCAGTTCACGGTTCCCATCCAGGCGGCCATCGGCAAGAATATTGTCGCCCGCGAAACCATCAAGGCGATGCGCAAGGATGTGACGGCCAAGTGTTATGGCGGCGACATCAGCCGCAAACGCAAATTGCTGGAGCGCCAGAAGGAAGGCAAGAAACGAATGAAGGATATCGGCTCGGTCAGTGTGCCGCAGGAAGCTTTCATTTCGGTGTTGAAAAGCACGGGTTGACCTGAAAGAGGCGGGTTCTATGGCTGGATATTTCCAGAGACGGCGGTGGGTGAAGTTCGGCAAAGAGTGGTTGCGCCATTCCCGGCTTTGCCGCTATATGCGCGAGGATGTCGCCCCGTCCGATGGGCTGACGCGGCTGGATCAGGCCCGTGGCGAATTGAAGACCGTAATGGACGCCGGCCGCGTCGAGGAAATTGAAAAGCGCTGTGAGGCCCTGCGCCATGCGGTTGCCGTGATCATGCCCGTGCGGTTGTTCCCCGCCTTCCGCGAGAACCTGGAAGTGCTGGTGGTGGCGGTGGCCGTCGCCATGGCGTTCCGGTGCTATTTCCTGCAGCCGTTCAAAATCCCCACGGGGTCGATGCAGCCTTCGTTGTACGGGATTCATTACGAGCCCCAGGCGGAGGCGGGCCTGCTCGACCGGGGGCCGCTGCGGGTTGTCAAATGGCTGGTCTGGGGCGAGTGGTACAC
>Ga0194063_10002329_pt1 | contig 11892 bp, 10 predicted proteins | sample SepL3720m_MetaG_FD_155459 | JGI IMG/M metagenome (GOLD analysis project Ga0194063, IMG submission 155459) | Anoxic zone freshwater microbial communities from boreal shield lake in IISD Experimental Lakes Area, Ontario, Canada - Sep2016-L373-20m | ecosystem: Environmental > Aquatic > Freshwater... | reverse complement strand
GTGCTCTACAGCGGCCGGCTCTCGGACCGGATCGGCCGCAAGCCCCTGCTGATCGTCGGGTTGGCCCTGGCCGCGGTGTCGACAACGGCTTTGGGATTCGCGACCTCGTTGCCGTTGTTCTTCCTCGAGGCGGTGATCGCCGGTTTGGCTTCGGGTATCTACAACTCCCCCCAACAGGCCGCGGTGGCCGACATCATCGGCAAGGCCCGCGGTGGGACGGCGATCGCGGCGTTTCAGATGATGTCGGATTTCGGCTCGATCGTCGGCTCGCTGGGCGTGGGGTTGCTGGCCCAGCAGCTGTCCTACGCGTGGGCCTTCGCCATCAGCGGCGCGATCCTCCTCGTCGCGGCCGTCGGGTGGGTGTTGGCCCCCGAGACCCACGACTGAGCTGCCGGTTGCACACGCCGGGCCTTGGCCCGGGGCACCTATTGCATGTGCCCGCCTCGGCGCGACAAACCGACGGCCCAGGCGTTGTCGCTGATTGGTGGGCAAATTTGTGGTGAGGCTTCGGCGGCGTCCCGTTCCGGGCCCTGACGTGCTGTGGTTTTGAGGCGCTAGGACGGTGGTGTAGTTTCAGTTTCGCAGACTTGGGGCTATGGCGCAGTTGGTAGCGCACCACACTGGCAGTGTGGGGGTCAGGGGTTCGAATCCCCTTAGCTCCACCAGGAGAAACGGCGATATTCCGGGCTTCCGGAAGCTTGTTTGACGACAGTTTTGACGATTCGGTGGGAGCCCCGCACTTTGCGTGTGGTGGTCACGGGTCCCTCTCCTTCATGCAAGAACTTTCGATGAGCGCAGCCTCTTGTCCGCGTGCTGTCGAAAAGCACGAGCAGAGCCTGTCGAAAAGCAAGAGTGAAAGCTGTCGGAAATGTAGACTAATGCCATGTTCGACTATCGGGCGCGCGTCGTCGATTCCGAGTTGGCCGACCGGCTGACCGCGATTGGTGCCGTCCTCATCGATGGTCCCAAGGGCTGTGGGAAGACGGAAACGGCCCTTCAACGGGCGAAGACTTCAATTCGCTTCGACACGGACCCGAACGCGCGCGCACTTCTAAGCCTCAATCCGGACGAGTTGTTCGACCACGAGACGCCGATCCTTTTCGATGAATGGCAGCGCGCGCCCGAGGTATGGGATCAGGTGCGGCGGCATGTCGATGATCTGCGTCGCCGGGGTTTGTACATCCTTACCGGTTCGGCGACTCCTAAAGATGAGCGCGAATTGCACTCCGGCGCTGGGCGGATTGGCACGCTCCGGATGCGACCGATGAGCTTATTCGAATCCGGCCATTCGACAGGTGAGGCTTCGCTGGCCGCTTTGCTTAGCGGTGAAGATCAAAGGGCGAAGCGAACCGCGATGACGGTTCCAGGCCTCATGGAGCGAATTGTCATCGGCGGTTGGCCGGCCTTGCTTGATCAGTCTGAGCGCAGTGCCCGCCGGTGGATTGCCGATTACCTCGCCCAGATCGTGGACATTGACATACCTGAGTTTGGCGTCGGCAAGCGCACTCCCGAGCGATTACGTCGCGCGCTCTCATCACTCGCGCGTTCTGTCGGGACATCAATAAAAGTCACCGCACTAGGTGCAGACGTAGCAGGCGATGACCATCGCGCTCCGGCTAGAGAGACTGTGAACTCCTACCTCGACGCGCTGGATCGTCTCAAACTCACCGAGAACTCGCCGGCATGGAAGCCGCACATGCGTTCGCGCACCGAACTTCGGGAGGCGCCGGTCCGTTACTTCGTTGACCCGTCGCTGGGAACCGCCGCGCTCAAGGTTGGATCGCGGGATCTGCTTGCCGACATCGAGGCCGCCGGATTCCACTTCGAAGCGATGACAGTTCGCGACCTTCGCATCTATGCGCAACCGCTCGGCGGCACGGTCTACTCCTGGCGGGAGTCTCACGGTCGTAAGGAAGTTGACGCGATCATCGAAACGCCGGATGGCTGGGCCGCATTCGAGGTGAAGCTGTCGGGAGATCAAAACGTGATTGATACGGCTGCGATAGGGCTCCTGGATTTCGCCGCCCATGTAGACACCTCGAAGCATGGCAGACCGTCCGCTCTCGTTGTCGTGACAGCGACTGGCGGCGGCGGGAAACGAACCGACGGGGTCCATGTCGTGCCGATTTCCGCTTTGGGGCCCTAGCGGTGCACGCCGAATGTGAGTTCGAGTTTGATCCGGCCAAGAGTGCGGCAAACCTGGTCAAGCACGGCATCGACTTCACTGCAGCCCAGCCCATTTGGCGGGACATGGACCTACCGAGACGAACACGTCCGGATCATCTCGCCGAAAAGCTCGACCGCAGCGATCCCCCTGCCGCCTGACGATCTTTTACCGCGCGGTGATAGCCGACCCGGTGCGACGTTTCCGCACCGGCGATTCGTGCAGCCACACCACGGCGCGATGGGTGCCCCACACGCTCAGCGCCCCAACCGCGACTAACTCCATCGACTTCCAAACATGCGTCATCGCAACACCTTTCCCGCTGATGCCTTGGAGTTGACGGTGTGGCGTGGTTCTAAACCCGCTCACCCGCGGAGAACCTCGCTCGCCGAGAGCAGATGCGGGCGGGAGCGATCCAGGAATACCGGTGCGCCCGGGTCGGTGGACAGCGCACCCGGGATATCCGGGGAGTTGTTCGACAGCGTGGCGTTGAGCACCTGCACGAACTCGGCCGGCTGGTCGTTCTGCGGGTAGTGGTTTGCCCTCGGCAGCAGCCAGAACTCGTTGTCGCCCGCCTTGGTGGCCAGGTAGGCGTTCCACACATACGCCGCTACGCGCAGTGGGGCGATGGTGTCCTGGAGCCCCCAGATCAGCGTGGTCTTCACCGGATTGGCGGCCAGGGCGTCGAGCCAAACCCGCTCGTTCTGGGAGCGCTCCACCAGGTACTGGATGGTCTCATGCATGACTGCGACGCCGTCGTTGTAGGAGAAGGTGTCGGCCAGCGCGACGATTTCTGGATCGTCCGGCCCGCGCGCCGGGGTGAAGGTGCCCTGCCCCATCCCGGCGGCGAGCATCTGTGGTGCCAGTCCGGCCGCCGTCTGCGGACCGGTGGTCGGATCAAGCAGCGCATGCTGCAAGGCGTTCAGGCTCGACAGCGGCAAGAAGATGTTGCCGTTGCCGAGCACCAGGTCAGTCAACTCGAAGCCGGTCTGGCCATCGGCGCATCGGTCGGCGAAGCTCAGCGCGACGCTGTCGCCGCGGTCGTGGGCGACGACCGCTCCGGAGCGCGCGCCGAGGATCTCGGTGAGGTAGTGGCCGACCAGTTCGGCGTCGCGGCTCAGGGTGTACCGCTCGCCCTTGGGTTTATCGGAGAATCCGAACCCGGGCAGATCCAGCACCACCACCCGGTAGTGGGCGGCGAGAGGGTCGACGATGTCGAACCAGTCGATGCTGCTGGTCGGAAACCCGTGCACCAGTGCCAGCAACGGTGCCTCGGGGTCCCCGAACTCGGCGTGGAAAATACTCAGGCTGGCGCCGTGACGCAGGGGCTGCGACGGAACCCAGTCGAAGTGCCCGCCCGCCGCCAGCCACTGCCGGGCTCGTTCTCCCATGCTCACGACAGCGACCTCCGGGGAACCGAAACTGCTTTCATTACCAGGGAACTCCCGCTGGGTTGTTGTCGAGAACCCTAGACTCCAACCATGAACAGGCCGGGCTTGGTCTGGATTGCCTGCGCCGTCGCGTTGAGCGCCGGCGTCGGTCCCGGTGTTGCTCACGCCACCGGCCACGGGCCGCCGCCCCCGCCACCGCCGTGTTCCTTCATGCTGTCGCCGCCGATCCGGGACGGCGACTCGGTCACCGCGATGGTGCAATCGTCGGGCTGTGCGCCCCTTGCGGTGCCGTATTCGGCCGTCGCCTGCCTGCAATCCGGCGACGGGTCGCCGATGCGCTGCGAACAGGGGGACGGCACGGATCCGACGCGGGTCTCGGTGCCCTATGCGCCCGGTGTGACGTTCATCGCGACGGGCCGCGGATGTGCAGGCTGGGCTGGGTTGTCGCCGGCGCCGGACTGCCAACTGCTCGGACCGAATTCGGCAACTCTGTAAGCGCCGGGTTACCGTCGACCGCATGTCGTTCCCGAACCCGACGATGAAAAAACTGGTGGCGGCAATGGTCGGTGCGGCCGTTGCACTGGGCAGCCCCGGCGTTGCCTCGGCCGCTCCCAAGAACTACTGCGCCGATCTCAAAGGCGTCACCGCCGCCAATGTCTGCCGGATCCAGGTGAGCGATCCGGGCTACACCATCAACATCAGCTTCCCGAGCAACTTCCCCGACATGAAGTCGGTGGCGGACTTCGTCAGCAAGACCCGGGACTCATTCCTCGGCGCGGCGAAATCCTCGACCCCGCGCGATACGCCGTATGCGCTCGATATCACCCCGACGTCCTACACCTCGCTGGTGCCGCCGCGAGGCCAACTGTCGGTGGTCCTGAAGGTGTATCAGAACACCGGTGGCGCCCACCCCCGGACGTCGTTCAAATCGTTTGTCTGGGACCAGGCCTTCCGCAAGCTGGTCACCTACGAGACGTTGTGGCGGCCCGACAGCGATCCGCTGCCGATCGTCTTCGCCATCGTTCAGGAGGACCTGCAGAAGCAGGCGGGCAAGCCGGTGCCGATCGCCCCCGCCGTCGGCCTGGACCCGGCGAACTACCAGAACTTCGCGATCACCAACGACGGAGTCATCTTCTTCTTCAACCAGGGCACGCTGCTGGCCGAAGCTGCCGGGGCCACACAGGTTCTGGTCCCGCGCTCGGTGATCGACCCGCTGCTGGCCTGATCGCTCATCCGAACCGGACAGCAAGTCCGGGCCCGTGGCGTAACGGTGAGGCCGCGCCGCGGTGTGGTGGGATCGGGAGGTGCGACAACACCGGCTGACCCGCCGGATCCGGGCATGCGCCGCCGCGACGTTAATCGCCGCATCCGCGTCGGGGTGCCGGGCGCCGGCGCCATCCCCGCCCTCACCACCGTTGGCCGCGGAGACGGTGGTGACCGTGCGCCCGGGCACGCCCGCTCCGGCTCCACCCGGGCCGGCCGTCCGCCGGGTCACCGCCGCCGAACTCGGCGAGACCTGGCGCCCCGGCTGCCCGATTGAGCCCGAAGCATTGCGGCGAGTCGAGGTCGACTACATCGGCTTCGACGGTGAGGTCCACCGTGGGGCGATGGTGGTGCACCGTGACGTCGTCGACGAGGTCATCGCGATATTCGCCGACCTGCAACGGCTTCGGTACCCCATCGAGAGGATGCAGACCGTCGACCGCTATCGCGGGGCCGACGACGAGTTGTCGATGCAGGACAACAACACCTCGGCGTTCAACTGCCGGCCGCTTCCCGGGAACACCGGCTGGTCGTTTCACGCCTACGGCCGCGCCGTCGACGTCAACCCGCTCATCAACCCGTACCGGGACAGCAGTGGGGACCTGCAACCGAAGACCGCGGGACGGTACCTCGACCGCGACCAACAGGCGCAGGGTCTGCTGCGCGCGGGTGACCCGGCTGTCCGCGTCTTCACCGACCGCGGCTGGCGCTGGGGTGGGGCGTGGCGCAATCCCGTTGACTACCAACACTTCGAAATCGGCTGACGTTTCATCGCCGTCACAACGGGCATGCTTCGCCAATGGGCCTGACTGTCGCGGTGACCGGACCAACCGGTGAGATCGGAATATCGGCGGTTCGGGCACTCGAGAGCGACCCCGCCGTGCAGCGCATCATCGGAATGGCCCGGCGCCCGTTCGATCCGTCCGCTCACGGATGGACCAAAACGGTTTATCGGCAGGGCGACATTCTGGACCGGGACGCCGTCGACGCATTGGTCGCCGATGCCGACGTGGTGGTGCATCTGGCCTTCGTGATCATGGGGTCGCGCCGGGAGAGTGAGCGGATCAACCTTGCGGGCACGCGGAACGTGTTCGAGGCCACGGTGGCTGCCACCCGGCCGCGCCGACTGGTCTACACCTCATCGGTCGCCGCTTACGGATACCACCCCGACAATCCGTCCCCGATCACCGAAGACGTGCCGACTCGCGGAACCCCCGAGCATTACTACTCCGAGCAGAAGGCGGCTTGCGAAGCCGCCCTTGCCGATATCACCGCCGGATCCGATCTTGAGGTCTACGTCCTGCGGCCGTGTATCGTCGCCGGACCGAAGGCGCCGGCACTGGCCGACGCGATGCCGTGGAGTCACGGTCCCGGACTGCTGCGGACCGCCGTTCGCGCGGCACTGGTCGTTCCCGACCCCGGCATTCCGCTGCAACTGGTGCACCACGACGATGTCGCTGCGGCGATCGCCCTGGCGGTGACCACGTCGGCCCCGCCCGGGGCGTACAACATCGCGGCCGACGGGGTGGTCACGGTCTCCGACGTCGTGTCAGCCTGCGGAGGTCATGCGGTGCGGGTGCCGCACGTGGCGGCCACGGTGGCTTCGGCACTGCTGGCCCGCCTTCCGTTCGTGCCGGCACTTGCGGAGTGGCTGCACACGATGCGGGCCGCAACGGTCATGGACACCACAAGAGCCCGGACGTTGCTGGGCTGGACACCGGTGTTCACGACATCCCAGACACTGGAAGCGCTGGCGCACAGCAGGAACGGTCTTCGGGCGCAATGATGTTCAGCGCGGCGGATCGCCCTGCCAGGAAAAGCTGTTGACGTACTGACCCATGTCCAGGGCCAGCTCGAGATCGGTCGCCGACGGACGGCCGGGGCCGAAGTCCGGGCCGAACTGCCGGTAGGGGCCGATGGCGCCGGCGATCAGTGCCAGATCGTTGTGGACCGCGACCAGGATGACCATCCGCAGGTGCCGGAAGCGGGCATCGCCGTCCTGCGGCCAGATGTCGGCCACCTCGCCGTAGCCGGGCCGGAAGCCGACCATCGCATTGGGAATCTCGTAGGACTTGCGCGCGTTCGGGTAGCTTCTGGCGAGGATCGCTTCGGTGACTTCCTTGGGCGAACGGCCTTGTGCCGGTTGGCTCCACAGCCGCAGCACACCCCCGTCGCCGGCGAGGTAGCGCGCCGTCACGCCATCATCGGCGGTGGTCACCTCGTAGGCCGACCCCGGTGCCGGGTAGGCCACCGAGAAACGCCCGTCCGGTGCGGTGAAGCGGGGATTGCTGGCGACCGGCGTCCCGATCGGTGGATGCCCGCAGTCCGGCGGGCAGTTGTACTGCACGGCCGGCGTCGCGATCGCCGCCGACAGGCCGACCAGTGCGGCCGAGACCGCCACGATCGTGATCGCCCACCCGGCCAACACCCGCACGAACGGGGTACCCGTCAGGGGTGCCGAGGTGTACGCGCGGTCCGGCAGGGCGTACCCCGGCCAGACCGGCCCCGGGGCCGACGCCTGCCCGTCCGGCAGGGGAGTGACGTGCCGGCGCTCAGCCTGGGAGGCGTGCGAGGACGCATGCGCGGCCGCCCCGCAGAGCGGGCAGAATGCCATGTGTGGAACCACATTCCGGCAATACGGACACAGTTCGGGCTCTCCGGTGCACGGCTCGGGATCCTCATGCAGCAGCGCCAGTTGTAGACCGATCCGCAACGCGATCACCGCGATGGCGGCCATCGCCACATGCCAGCCCAGCATCTGCAACTGCGGAACACCGGCGACGTCGATCACCCCGACGATGGCGTAAATAGTCAGGACCACCGCACCGGCGGCGAACAGTGCGCCGACCACTGCCGGGCGGGACAGCCGTCGGCCCTCGCGGGGGCGGGTGAACCACAGCGCGGCGCCCGCCAGTCCGCCCGCACACGCCGCCGTGAGCGGGATCGCAAGCCCGCGGATGCCGGCCTCGACCAGCAGCCACTCCACCGTCTGATCGGCGGCGACCGGGCCGGCGGCGAACTGCGGCGCAAGGCGGGTAAAGGTGGCCGCCGCGGTGAAGCTCAGCGCCCCCAGAACGCCGATCACGAAGCCCTGCAACGACTCCCGTGGCCCGGGGCGCGTCAGTCGGATCACGAGTGCGGGCAGCAGCATCAGCAGTGCGCCGCCCTCGGCGACACCCAGGCCGTTGCGAAGCACGCGGTTGCCGGCCATCCCGGCATCGAATGCAGCACCGGTCTCCCGGATCACCAGGTCGCCGGTGAGCAGCACCCAGCCCACGCCGATCGCGACGCCCAGGGCCGCGGTGAGTAGCAGGGTGGCCCGCGGAATGTCACGGTCGACGCCGGAGGCGTGGCTGTAGATCCCGAACAGCAGCGGAAGGCCAAGCGCCGCAACGGCGATCAGCGCTCCGGGCAACCGCAGTTCGACGGCCACCGCCATCATGGCCACGATCAGGACGAGTCCGGCGGTGAACGGGCCCCGGGACAACTGTGAGGTGTGCGGGAACAGCGTGCTGCTGATCGCCGGGCGCAGCACATGCTCCTCGGGCGCGGCACAGAACGCACGCGGTCGCAGCCACCGCGGTCCGTCGCCGGGCTGCGGATGCAGATGCGCGCCGCACCGGCCGCAGAAGACGCCGACCGGCGTCTCGGCCCCGCACGCCGGACACGGCATCGTCATCACCGGAGTCATCGGATCCCGATCCGCCGCTGTACCGCCAGCAGGTTCTTCGCGAGGTTCTCCGTATCGGGGGTGCCGAGCCCGGTCACCAGGTCGTAGCCCGGGCCGGCCAGGTCAACGGCATTGCCGCCCAGCGTCACATCCCGGAAGGCCGGAAGCCGCGCACCCTCGGCGATCTCGTACAGCAACGGGTTCAGGTAGCCGATCGGCTCCCCGCCGTTTTCCACCAGGTACTGGTTCATGACGGCCGCCATACCGGCCCACAGTGGCGCCGACAGCGAGGTGCCCCCGCCGACCACCTGCTCGCCGTTGAAGAAGATCCGCATCCCGGTGAACGGGTCGGCCAATGCGGCGACGTCGGGGGTGAGCCGACGGTCGGGGGCCGCCACCTGCAGTCGGGACTGCCACGGCGGCCGTGCGAACAGGGTCGAGGTCCCGCCGCCGGTGCCCTGGGTGATCGGCGGGTCGAACCAGGACTGCTCGCCCAGCCACCTGCCGTCGGCGTCGGTCGATAACCGGGTTCCGCCCACGTTGGTCATCTCCGGCAGTGAGGCCACCGAGTCGAGGCCGATATCGTCGGGGCCGGGCGGGGCGGACCACTCGTGGCCGTCTTTGCACTCCAGGCCGGCCAGGTCACCGCTGGCGTTGAACGCCGTGGTGCCGTGACGCTGGGCTTCGGCCAGCGCGGCGCGCGCCGGAGCCAGGTCGGCGGCCGTGATGAGCTTGTCGCAGCCCCACCCGATCGAAAAACTCCACACCGCACCGGGATAACGGCGGTCCGCCTCGGCCATCATGTCGCCGATCTTGCGGTAGGACGCGTCGCCCTCCACGGTGGGACGGGCGTTCACCAACACCGTTCTGGCATCCGGTGCGATGGCGTGCACGGCCTGCAGATCCATCGTCGCTTCGCCATTGCGCTGGGTTGGCATGGGCCCCAACACTTCCGGCACCAACGGCGGCAGTCCGAACGTGGTGGCGAACGCGTCGAGGTCGCTCTGGTCGAAGCCGTCGAACGCGAACACCAGCACCGTGACGCCCTTGCCGGTGTAGCCCAGTTCGTGCAACGGGCCGACGTTATAGCTGCGCAGCAGGGCATCCGGGCTCACGGCCTTGTTCGGGACGTCCAGTGGGCGGATGACCGGTGCCGACTCGTGGTGGGGGGTGTAGCCCAGGATCCGGCCGAGTTCGGCGACCTCGCCGCGCACCGCGGCGGGAACGGCGGGCTGCTGCGGGGAGGCGTAGAAGACCTGACCGCGGTTGCCGCGGTAGTCGTGGACCGTGACGTCGAGGGCTTCGGCTGCCGCGGCGGGCGGACCCGAGAGGGACGCCCAGCGCTCGCCCGGGCGCCACGTCACCGACAGGCCGTGGCTGCGTGCCCAACCGGTCAGTGCGTGCGGCGCCGAGTCGTCGCGCAGGGCCGCGGTCATCTCCACGCGATCGCCGTGAGCCGGGCCGAGATCCTGGGAGGCCGCCAGCAGGGACGCGTACGGACCGGCGATGGTGTCGGGTGCGGCGATCTCGTTGACCTCGGGCCGCTCGGGCCGCTCGGCGGTGTCGGCGCAGACGGCAGCGACGACGAGGCCGGGAACCAGCCACCAGGCCAGGGCGGAGCGCACCAGGCGATTATTGCCGGTTACGGGCCGCCGGGCGCGGCGCCGGCTGACTAATCCGGGGTCGGGTCGCTCTTGTCCGACCGGCTCTCCATGTGATCCCCGAGCGCATTGTTCTCGTAGGTGACCTCGACGGTGCTGTCGGTCTTGACCTCGCGGACCTCCTCCACCGGATGCTCCACCAGACGGTGCACCGGACGCTCCGCAGCCTTCGTGGCCGGCGCGGAGGGCGCGACGACCTTCAGCGGCGCGGCGACCCGGGGCTTGCGGAACAGCCGCGGCAGGGCGGCGAGCAGGCCCAGTAACGCGAGGATCGGGAGCAGCCACCACCACTTGAAGCCGGCCTTGTGCTCGATCTGCGGGGCCGCAGGTGCGGTCACGCCCGCCTGGGGAGTATTGGCGGCCGTCGGCGCCAGGTAGGCGATCGGCTTAGCCGGGGCCAGTTGGTTGTCGACATTGCCGATGATCGAGTAGTTCTCCTCGACCTTCACCGCCCGGACTCCCGAGCCGGGGCCCAGGTTGACGTTGTTCAGGTTCACCCAGACGATGTTCGGGCTCAGCGCCGACTCGAAGTAGTAGATCTTATTGGTGGAATCGGCCACCGAACGCCAGTACGTGGGGGAGAGGTTGGGGTGCTCCGGGTCGCCCACACCCCATGGCACCGAGACGTTGCGCATCACGGAGAACACACCGGCGACGGCCTGGCGCTCATCGGTGGCCTGCGGCAGCTTGGACAGGTAGTACGACGCCCGCACGAACCGGTCCTGGGACTGAATGGAACCGGGCAGCTCCTTGTTCTTGTCGACGTCGTCCCACTTGGCATTGAGCTTCAACTGCTCGTCGTAGGTGGGGCTGTTGGTCATCACCTGGTACTCGCGGCCGTGGTGGATCACCGGCTTGCCGTGGAGGTACTCGATGATCGCGGAGTCGCCGGAGGCGTCGGTCACCGACAGGTGGACCGTCGGATGCGCCGCACCGCCCGGGCCGAAGTTGATGGGCACCACGTACATCGACGGGTTGGTGAACGCGTCGACCACCTCGTTGACGGTGGCGAAGTTGGTCAGCACGTAGTCCACCCACGCGGCGAAGGACAGCCGCGGCCGGTTGTCGGTCGGGGCGGGCCCGAAGTCGGACTCGCCCAGATACAGCAGGTTGGCCACCAGGCCGGTGGTGTTCATGCCGTCGAACACGCCGTCGATGGGGCCCTTCGGGTCGGTCGTGCCGGCCACCTCGATGGCGCCGTACTTACGGGTCCAGGTCAGCGAATTCACCCCGCCCGCGCCGTCCTGGGTGCTGCCGGCAGGCACCGCGTACAGGTGCGAATGGAAGGAGTACGGCCAGTCCATCGAGCGGCCGGTGATCACCATGCCGTCCGGGCCGAGCCAGGTCACCCGGCTGCAGGCGTTCGCTGCCGGCGCCATTCCCAGGACAGTTGCGACCGCCAGCAGCGCGGTGATCAGGCGCATAAGCGCTCGTTTGGGCATATTGAGTCCTTTCCGCTCTTCCCCGCCGTGCTGGCAGGCCGGTTATTTGCTGAAGCGTAACGCCGCCCCCCGGCGCCCCGATCGGCGACAATGGTAGCTCGGGAATCCCCGGAAAAAGCGGTCGGAGGATGGCGATGGACGAGCGACGTGCGCTCGAGGGTGGGCGCCGCCGCCTCGGCGTCCAGGACGCGTTGTGGCTGGAGATGGACCGTCCGCACAACCTCATGGTTGTCGATTCGGTGATCTGGACCGCCGAACCGCTGAACTTCACCAAGGTCCGCGCCGTGGTGGAGGAGCGGCT
>Ga0194063_10002328_pt1 | contig 11895 bp, 10 predicted proteins | sample SepL3720m_MetaG_FD_155459 | JGI IMG/M metagenome (GOLD analysis project Ga0194063, IMG submission 155459) | Anoxic zone freshwater microbial communities from boreal shield lake in IISD Experimental Lakes Area, Ontario, Canada - Sep2016-L373-20m | ecosystem: Environmental > Aquatic > Freshwater... | reverse complement strand
CCACGGCAGCAATAAGGCCGCCAGCCCGAGCATCACCCGTCGCGACGGGAAACGCACGGCCCCGTCGAGACTCTTCCACCTCAGGATCATCAGCCAGATGGCCGCCGGCGGCACGAACCAGCCGTAGTCGTAGTATTCGCCGTGGTTCCACACGTGCGATGCCGCGACCATGGCAGGCATCCACAAGGCCACCGCTCCCGCCAGTGGAAGCCAGGAGCTGGTAACATCCGGTTTCATCATTCGTCTGCGGTCTCCGAAATTTTCATCTCTCCACCAGCTCGGCTTTCCACCGATACACCTTGAGGTTGTATCGGTCGGCGAGCCGGTCGAGTTCGACTAACGCCTCTTTGCTGGGATACCTGATGGCGAGAACGATCCCCTTCAGGCTCTCATCCTTCACCAGCTTCGGCACCGCGGAGAGGTCGCCGAGAATCTGGAAGGAACGGATGCGCCGCCCGTGCAGCACTTTCATGTCATCGAGAAACCCGAGGATCCGCAGGTCCGGATAGACATCATGGGCGCTGGATTTCAAGTGATCCAACAGCAGCGTGCCCGAACTCCCGGCGCCGAAAATGACCACAGCTTGGGTTTGATCCTCGGTCAGATGCTTCGCTCGCTGGTGCCGGGCATCCAATCCCAATTCCCGCAGCAGATCCAGCGCCACCCGCGGCATGCAGACTCCGCCGCTGGCGAAAACATAACTGATCAGCGTCAGTCTCAAGGCGCTCCATTCAAGCGAGGCATATACCAGGCTGAAAATGGTGAAGGTTGCCATCGCCGCTGCCAGCAGGGCGATCTGCAGCGAGACGATGTCCCGCATCGTCGCCCGCACCCACAGCCGCCGGTGGACCCGCACCGCCCACAGCGCAAGGCTGCCCAAGGTCAGAAACACCATCCCGTACTGGGCCATGGCATAGGCGTCTTTCAGCAGGATGAAATGGTTGGTCTCGATGATCACTGCGGCAACCCCCGCACCCGCCAGCACCAGCAGGTCATAGACGAACAACACCGCCGCCACCCGCCGACGGTGCCCCGGTAGTTTGATCGCCATGTGGATCACTCTCCCCGTGTGCTCGATTTCCACCCGCGCCAGGCTTCTAATCCCCACCAGCGCAACGATCAGGAAACCCACCAGCGACAAAGCCAAGAGCTGATTGCCGAACACCAACGGCATGAACGCCAGCACCGCCAGCAGGATGGCCAGTCCTTGCAGGGCGACGGCGGCCTTTCGCTGGGATCCACCGGAAGCCAGCAAGCGGTGGTGTAAATGATCGCTGTCCGCTTCGAAGATTCCGCCCTCGATTTTCTCTCCTCGCAGTTGCTTGAGGAGGCGCCGCATGCCCCGCCGCCAGATCGCCAGCAGGACATCGAGCAAGGGCACTCCGGCCACCGCGATCGGCAGCAGGAACACCCCGACCATCGCCTTGCGCCCCACCGCATCCGTGGCGGCTGTGGCCAGGAAAAACCCCATCAGCATCGATCCGGCATCGCCTAGAAAAATCCGTGCCGGGTTGATGTTGTATTTTAGAAATCCGAGAATCGCCCCGCCCATGGCAAACAGCAGCAACGCGGAATCCAGCCGATTATGCGTCAGGGCCATTCCAGCCATGGCAAACGCGGAAACCGCCGCCAATCCGCCACAAAGCCCATCCAGTCCATCAATGAGATTGAAGGCATTGATCAGGACCACTGCCCAGATGACAAAAAACGCGTAGTCGCAGGCAATCGGCCAATCCACCGGGAAAAGTCCGGTCTGGATCGGAAACAGCAGGAAAAACACCGTGGGTGCCAGCACGTGGGCTCCCAGTTTCACCCAAGGCGACAAGCCCGCACGGTCGTCGAAAAACCCGGCGATCATCAAGACCGCGGAACTCGCCGCGAACGCTCCCAGCCACGGCCATGAAAAATGCCCTTGGCTTTGGATCAGTCCAGTGGCCAGACCGCAGCCGGTCACCAGTAGGAAGCTCAGCCAGATGGCGATCCCGCCGGCACGCGGAATCGACTGGGTGTGGATCCGCCGCGCGCCGGGCTCATCCATCAATCCGAGTCGAGGCGCCACTACAAGCATCACCCGGTTTAGACCGAGCGAGAGCGCCAGTGAGACCAATATGGTCAGTAAGATTTCAATCAACATATCATGGGGTTTTTTTAGGGATGCACGGGCCGCCACATGAAGGTTTATGAAACCGTCAGTGACGCAGAGATGAAATTGCCAAGTGAAGCGCGATCGCGTGTGTGGCAACGGGTCGTGGCGGAGGGGCAGGGGAGCCCGTCACGCCTTGGCGCTGCCAACCAGAACTTCCGCCACGCGCGCCACGTTGGTTTTTCGATCAAAATTCAGATCCGCGAAAAGCTTTGCCGCGCGCCCGCGACGCGCCCGCTCCTGCGGGTTCCCGGCTTCTTCAATTGCCGCGGCCAATGCAGCGACGTCAGCGGACTCCACGGCCCAGCCGCCACCGCTTTCACTCACCCAGCGGCCAATGCTGGAACCGGCGCTGCCGATGAAAATCACTGGCCGCTCCGCCGCGAAAACGCCCTGCAACTTGCTTGGCACCATCGTCCCGGTCCACGCCGCATCCAGCGACACCAGATGCACGTCCGCACTCCGCAAGTGAGCGTCTAACATTTCAGCGGCCACGTAATCGTGCAGCTCCACAGGCCCCCCGGGGTGCTTACGAATGAAATCCCGGATTTCCTCCCGCCGCTTGCCGCCGCCGTAAAAGACAAAGCGGGTTTTTGGGAGATTTTGGATTTTGGATTTTGGATTTTGGATTGAAAGAGGGTCTGCTTCATCACTCCGGATTTCAACGTCTGCTTCGCCTTCCGCCACCTTGAGAATCTCAGCGAAACGATGACCCAGGCCCATGTTTCCGGAATACATCACCACCAGCTCGTCGTCCGCCCAGCCGCGCTCACGCCGCAGGTCGCGCGACGGAAGCAGCTTGTCGATGGCCCGCACCATGGTCACCGCTGCCGCTTCCGTTCCCCACAAAGGCACCCACTGCACGCAGGAGCTTGAGGGTTGAGAGCTGGACGCAGGCACTACGGACAGGGCTGGATCCATCACTTTCTCCACTCGCTCCGCCATGTCAGGCCCCAGTGTCAACACCGCCACGCAACGACTGCCGCCGAACCCGAAGCGCGCCAGCCGCGTGAGAACCCGATAGACGTAGCCCTTTTCCTTCAGCATGCCATGGGCCGCCATCACGTCCGGATACAAATCCATCACCCAGTGCGCGTGGTCCACCCCGCGGAGCTTCGAGATCACCCGCGCCAGCACCGACAAATAGGGCGGCGTCGTCAGCGCCACGATCCGCTCCGGCCGCGGGTGCATCGTCATTAATTTCCAAGCAACCCCGATGTAGTAGAATGTGTAATCTAGCAGTTTTCCAACAAACGTTGATCGCCCGAGTTTCGTCGCCCCGATGCGGAGAATGCGGAGGTTTGAATTTTGAATTTTGGATTTTGGATTTTGAATGGTAGAGGGAACAGTTGTGGCATCCCGCACCGGCACCTCTACCTCCTCCTCTTGCGTCTTGCGTCTGGTAGTCTTGCATCTTTCCCCCGCATAGCCCCCAGCCGCGCACAGCACCGTCACGCCATGCCCATCCGCGACCAATCGCTCCGCCACCGCCTTCAGCATCACTCCCGTCGGAGCCGCATCCGGCGGATAGTATTGATTGAGAAAAACCAGATGCATGGAGCTGAGAGACAGAGGGTAGGGGACGGGCCGATTCAAAAACGCTCCCACTTCGCGTGATCAATCGCGGTTCAAATCTTCTTCCATACCTCGCCCGCCTTCACCATCGTGCCCGCCGGCACCACGGCACCAGGCCCCACGAATGCCTGCGCGGCGACCCAACAGCTGTCACCGATCTCGATCGGCTCCGTAATCAGATCAAAGCTCTCCTGCCGGAAATCGTGCGATCCCGTACACAGGAAAGCACGCTGGGAAATACACACATTGCTGCCGATCCTCACCCGGGCCAAGGACAGGATCTGCACCTCGTCGCCGATCCACACCTGATTCCCGCATTCAAACCGCCACGGCAGCGTGATGTTCACCCGACTGCGGATCACCACCCCGGCCCCGATCTTCGCGCCGAAGATCCTCAACGCCGCCACTTTCAGCGCCGAAGGCACTGGAAACCACGGCGCAAACAACAAGCTCCGCACCAGCCACCACAGCGCTTCTTTCCAAGCGGGCGCACCGCGGGTGAAAGGTGAGTTGTTGTATTTTGATAGATCGATCATGGGGCCGAGGTCATCGCTGCGTACACTTGCTGCATTTCATGGGCGACTGAAGTCCAGGAAAAATCCCTCTGCATCCAGAGGCGGCCGTGCTGGCCCATCTTCTGGAGTTCCTCCACTGGACGGTTTGTGGCTTCCGCTAGAGCGGCGGAAATCCCATCCACCGAGACCGGGGTCCACCAGCCGCAATCCTCGGCATGAAGCTTCTCCCAGGGTGCGCCGTGGGTGGTCAGGACGGGCAGTCCGTGGGCCAGGGCCTCGGCGATGGCCATTCCGAAGTTTTCACTATGTGTCGGCAGAACAAACAGACTGGCGTCATCAAATGCCTGGCTTTTGGCCATACCCTCCAAAGAATCCTCGAAAGACCATTCACCGGTCAAACCGGCCCGGCTTACCAACGCCTCAATCTCGGCACGGTGTCCGGCTTCGTCGGGACCGACCACCCGCATCCGCCACCCGGCAGGCTTGGTCTTGGCCCATGCCTCCACGAGCAAAGGCAGGCCTTTCTTCGGGTGTAAGCGGCCGAGAAATAAAGCGGTTTTGATTCCGGATTCCTTGGGTCGGTCAAGCCTGGCAGGAGGAAGATCCACCCCGTTAGAGATCACGCGAACGGGAACCTTTATACCCAAAGACCGAACTTGGCCGGCTTCGCTCGCGGCAGTGGCGTGGAGGATGGAGGCCGAACAGAGATCTCGTTGCTGATAGGCGTGCCAAGCCAGTCGTTTTTTCCAGCGCTTGTGGCGCAACGCCCAAGGTTCGAGCATTCCCCGGATGCTTACCACCCGGGGGATGTCGTGTTTCCGTGCCAGGCAGGCCAGCCGGTGATTGTGGGGCAGCCAGATCCCATTGTCATGGATCAGGTCAGGGGTTCCAAATTGCGCCAAGGCTCCGGCGGCGTCGCCCGTTAGGCGTTTCACCCCGTTGGCCTGATCTAGAAATTCGGTGTCGGCGGCCGATTGGTCAGGTGCCCACACACCCACCTCGATTCCCAGTTCCGCCAAGGCCGTGGCCAGCCGCGATACCGAGCGGGCAGGCCCACCGTATGAAGGTTGAAAACTGGCTACCGATAGAAACACCCTCATGATTGGACGCGATGGTTCGGGCGATCCGCCAATTCCCGGTAAATGGCCTCATAAGCGGCAGCCACGGCAACCGGCTGGAAGCGCCGCACGTTTTGAAATCCCCGCTCTACGAGAGACAGCCTCAAGCCGGAGTCCGCCATCACCCGTTCGACCGCTGCGCGGATCGACGCCACATCTTCCGGATCGACCAACAAAGCACCGTCTCCCGCAGCCTCTGGCATGGAGCTCCGCTGGCTCGTGATGACCGGCCGCCCGGTCGCCTGCGCTTCGAGGATCGGCAGCCCGAAGCCCTCGAACAATGAGGCGAACACCAGTGCATCACAGTGTTGATAGGCACGGAGCAGCTCATCGTCGTCCAAGCGCCCGAGGTATTTGTAATCCAGCCCGCAGGATTCCAGAAATGCGCGCTGAAGATCATCGACGGGACCGACGATCCACAAGCGGCAGGCGAGCCCGCGCATGGCCTCGGCCACGCGTTGCAGGTTTTTATTCCAGCCGGTGCCAACCTGGAGAAACACCGGCAACCCGCTGTCCCACTCCTTGGGTGTGGCAACAAATTCACTCCGCACGCAGTTCGGGATCACCCTCACCTTGTGGTGGAGATCCGGTGAAATCCAGCGGCACAAATCTTCCCTCGTCGCTTCGGAAATCGTCGTCACCAACGCGGCCCGCCGCACCGGCCATGCGAACCACAGGCATCGCACCACCTCCCGCCGCCAGCCGCGCAGCCGGTGCAGGATGGCGCAGTCGTGGATCGTCAGCACGAGCTGGTTTCCCGGCAGCGCCAGTGCGAGATAATGCACGTCCCCCGCAATGTGGCAGATCCGTCCGCGGCCCGCCCGCGATGCCGCCCACAGATTGCGCAGCCGCGGTAGCAGACCCCGGCTGGCAAACGGACTCACGTGCGTTTCGCATAAAATTCCCCTGCCTAAGGCCGCTCGTACCTGTTCGAACAAGCGTTCAATGCTCACTTGCGCCCCAGCGGGTCTGCGTTGGATAAACAATACCTCCAGACGTGGATCGCCAGGCACGGATGCTTTCGATAGGAAATTTCGAGGCATGAAATCGATGTCAATAGGCCCTACCCGGCAGCTGCCGACCGACGGGCGGCCCGCGGCTCTTTGAGTTTTTTCAAGACCTTTGGTTTCTGCAGAGCGGATGGAAAAAACTTCGTGTCGATCAGCCAATACAGTCCGAATGCCACGATGGAACCCTTGGTTACCTGATTGAGCACCGTCACGAATTCCGTTTCAGCCTTGATGGCTTGATAGAAAATCATCGGGACCCAGAACAGGAAGGTCGGATGAATCACCGAGTGCCGCAGGCAGAACGCATAGAAGCTGGCGAAGGCTAGGCCGAATCCCAGCATCAGCGCGATCCCGCCTACCCGGCCGAAGTTCGCGTAAGCCTCGCCCAGCGGGCTGATCGCCATGGAGGTCGAGTCCGCTAGGTCCAGGCCGGTAAAGCGCCGGAAATTCGTCTGGCCCCCTGACTTGGCTTTGTTCCCCGCGAGGATCCGCGGCAGGAACGCCGCCGACACGGCATCCTGAATCGTTTCCCCATTCGCATACGGCTCTTCATCCGGCACATGTCTCAGGACCGCTGAAATAATCCAGCCTTGGTTGAGGCGCGTGATTACATTGGCCATGATCTCATCGCGGGTCGCGGGCTCGTCGCTCGTCCAGAATTCAGCCGCCTGCTGGACCAGCGAGGCGTCTTGTCCGTTCCATACCTTGGCCCGGTAATCTTTTTTGACGGCCTGGATGGTAAAGACGATCAGAGCGGCACTTAGCAGGAAACCCGCCTTAGGCAAGGGGTCACGCTTGCGCATCCCATACCAATAACAGAAGAGCATTCCCATCCACAGGATCAGGTCGTGGAACATCGCCGATTCCCCGGTGGTCTTGAAGAGGGGAACCAGGGAAATGATGACCCAGATCCAACGATGGCTGTTTCGTGAGAAAAGGAAATAGAGCGTCCCCACATAGCCGAGTTGTGAAAGCAGGTGCACGACAAAGGCCAGCCCGCCCGGGACACTTGGTGCGGCAAGACGTCCTGCCAGAGCGATGCCGCTGAGAACCCAACCGATCATCATGAATTGGTCGCGCCGCACCAATCTCAGGATCTCCCGCTGGCGTACCGAAGAACCCACCGCCAGCAGGCCGAACACATAGGCTGCGGCCCCCGGAAGCGCGTAGCTGAAATACGTGGCCTCATCGACATACATCGCATAACGGCCCTCTAACATGGTGCTGCGAAAAGCCAGCAGGGGCCCCAGTGTCCATTGCATCACCCCCATCATGGCTGCCATCTGCATGAGCGGCAGGCCCTGATCGATCCGTTTCTGGAATTCATAAAGCACGATTCCTAGCAGGACGAGCACCGAGAGGACGTTTGAGAATACCTGTGTGCTGCCCGCGAAACCGACGATCGCGACGATAAGCAGCGACTTCACGCTGGCCCCGCGTTGCTCCAGGGCATGCCTGACCCGCTGCAAGATCGCTTGCGGGGTTCTCCTTGCGGCCTTCCGCTCGGGCGGACTCGAGCTTTGGGGATCCTGGTGGATTTCAGGGCTCATGCGTGAATTCTGCAGTGCAGGGCTTGCAACAGGGGGGCGCTGGCATGCTCTGCCGAAAACGCCATCGGATCGATATCAAATCGCTCAATGGGCATCGGCAAGAAATCCTCCATCTGGCGGAAATCCACCATTCGCAGTGGCAGCGCCTGGAAATTCCGGTGAAACAGGATCATTCCCTCCATCTCCGGCGGATACCAGACTTCCAGACCGCAGGTGAGCGCCTCGATCGCCTTGTTTGGCACGTTGTGGACGAAGTTAAGGGTGTTTCCTTTATACAGCACCAATGCCACGTCGAATTGAGTCAGTAAACCCGGTAGTGCGTCATAGGCGCATCCCGCCGGATGGGTGGAAATATTGGGAGCCTTCAGTGACTCGAGCCACTCCCAAACGTCCGGCCTCACGTTGTGCCCGCAGAGATGCAGGCTGACTTGATCGGGACGCGCCGCCACCCACTTGCACACTTCCCGGATGTATGTGTCCTCAAACGAAAGCGAACCCACACAGATCAGGCGGAGTGGCGCGGACTCGGGCTTGTTTTGTCGGGCGCGATCAGCGCCCTGGCCGCGGGCGATCCACTCGCGCGGCGGGTAATTCGGCCACACCCGCGCTTTCGCTGCCGTCACAGCGGCGCAATCGCCCTGCATCATTTGCAAGCGCGTCTCGTTGGTTTGGGAGATCCATTCGGCGATTTTGAAGAGATCACTCTTTTCAAAATGATGGCAAATCCGACTGGTCCGGGACCCCGCACCCAGGAAATCAGCGGGCGCATAGTATTCATGGTGATGGATGAATAAACGAGCGGTTCCGCCGAAGAGTCGGTAATACATCCAAACCGCCAGCGCGGAATGCGGTTCAATCGACAGGATCCCATCCGGCTGCCACCGCGCCAGTTCCCGCGCCACCGTGAGATGCCAGTGCAGGAAACCTGCCAACCTTTTGACGCTGCCACACTGGGGCCCGGGATATCCCGGCCTTCTCACCACCACGTCATCCATCGCGTAGATCGGCAGGCCCTTGCTGTTGGCGCTCGACCACGCCCTCACCTCCCAGCCATCCTGTCTGGCGAGATCAGCCAAGGCGTTGGTCGCCGGCGGATAGATTTCCAACGGCAGTTGATGGACAAAGGCGATTTTCATATCAGTCCCTTCGCCGTCCTCCAGAACCAGCGTCCTCCCGGCACGAGCAGGATCCGGTCGCGCCAGGTATTCATTTGAGGAGTGAAAACATCGCGCGAGAGCCGATAGCGGGCGGAGGGATCGTTTCTCCCGGACGGAATCACGCTGCACGCCGCGCGAAATCCATGACGCTGGACGCACCGCACTACCGCATCATTGAAGCGACCACCTGGATACGCCAGAAACCGGACCGACTGACCAAGAATCTCCTCAAGGTCGGCCTTGCAGCCGCCGATCTCATCGTCCAAGTGGTCATCCGATAAAGTTGCCAGATTCGGATGCGTCCGGGTGTGGGCACCAATCTCCATTCCGTTCGCCGCCATCTCGCGCAGCATGGGGGGCGTCATCCGCCGCTCCGCCGCCACCCCGGCCATGGACCCCGACACCACAAAGAAGGTCGCCGGAATCCCCAGTCGGGTAAGCACCGGCAAGGCATGATCATAGTTGTCGCGCCAACCGTCGTCGAAAGTGACGGCCACCATCTTTCCGGATCCACGGTCTGATTCCACCGCCTGCCGCACGTATTCATCCAGCGTGACAAACCGGAACTTCCTGCGACGCAGCGATTCCAATTGAAAGGCAAAATCTTCCGGTCCGAGATTGTATTCCCATCCCTCAATCGAGCGCCTTTCCTCTGCGACAGGGACCTCCGCGATTGGGCAGACATGGTGATACATCAGGATCATGACGTTGGTGGAGCGGAGTTGAAAGTTGAGAGTTATGAGTTGCTGGGACGCTATCAGCGATCTCCTATTTCTCAATGCCATGCCGCGAAAGAATCGCATCCACCGCACGGCCGTAGGTATAGGGTTCCGCCATGGCCCGCCGGTGCCCGGCTGCGGCGACCGCTTGGCGGTTTGGGTCGTCGCCCAGATAACGTTTCACCTGCGCGGCCAAGTGATCCGAATCACTGAACAACGCCACTTCGATTTCTTCGGCAAAGGATGCGCGGATCTCCGGCGTGTCTTCATGCAGCAGAAAGCCACCCGCACCGGGGATCTGCCACGAGCGCGCGGTAGTCGCATCGCCGCTTCTCACACCCGTCCCCGCCTCGCTCAAAAGTCCCAGATTGAGTTTCGAACGCGAATAGATCGCGGCCAGTTCATCCCCATAAGCCCCGCGTCCTTGCCAGCACGACCGCACCTGCGCCCGCGCCTGACCCCAGGCTGGACCCCAGATCTTCAGGTCGATATCCGGCAAGCACTGCCGCAAGCTCGTGAGAGTCTCCTCCTTTTTCGCCGACCAATGGCCGACAAATGAAACGTCGCAAACATACGAGTCAAGCCCCTCACCGGCTGAAACCACAGGCCGATGCACCTCCGGGTCAAACCCGTGCGGAGCGAAGCGCCAATCCGCTGACAAGCGTTTCAGGTGGGTATCTTCGAGATGGTAGCTCTTTGAGGTGAACACAGAGTCATACAAGGGCAGGCAGGCCGGAATGTTGCGTCCGTGATCATGGAAACTCACATCCGGATAGAAGCAGTAACAGGGGATTCCCTCCGCCTTGAAACGGGCCAGGGTCTCCGGTGTCAGCAACATGCCTTTGAATACCAGCAGAAAATCCATGCCCTGGACCGCAAGCAACTCCGCCACCGAGCGATTGTAATCGCGAGCCATCAGGCCACGCAGAATTCGGCGCAGCACCTTCAACAGCGGATGCCGCCACTTGGTCGGGAGATGATCCTCGTAATTGCGCTCCAGAACCAAATGCCCCCTCCGGCGCAGCTCCGCCGCCATGGCCCGGGCATCACTGCCCCACCAATCCGCACCCAAAAAACCAATACACAAAGATTTCATTCAATATCCAAAATTCAAAATTCAAAACACAGCCATCCCACAGGAAGGAGTAATTGGGATCCTTGTTTTTCTTGATCTGTGTTCATCCGTGAAATCCGTGGTTAAAATCTGAAGAATCGGTGGAAGAGGACCACTGATGAAATCCGGAGCGGAAGATTTTCAGCCGCAAAAAGGCGAAAAATAGGCGCAAAAGGAGAATCCTAATCCATCTTCTTTTTTGCGTTTTCTTGCGCCTCCTTGCGGCTAACTCCCATCGTCACCGTCTGACCGCGGTTTGGAAGCTAAGGAGTGCCGATCTTCAGTCGGTTTCTTTGATATCGTGGAGTTTCGAGTGTTTCGTGGTTTTTCGGGTGGAAGAGGGGGCTCGCGCAAAGGCGCTAGGACGCAAAGGTGGAGAGGTGGTTTAAAAAATCCGGAGCGGGACCTTCAGCCGCAAAAAGGCGAAAAATAGGTGCAAAAGGAGAATCCCAATCCACCTTCCTTTTTGCGTTTTTCTTGCGCCTCCTTGCGGCTAAATCCAACACAGCCATCCCACAGGAAGGCGCAATTTGGATCCTTGTCTTTCTGGATCTGTGCCCATCCGTGAAATCCGTGGTTAAAATCTGAAGAATCGGTGGAAGAGGCCACAAAGGACACAAAGGACACAGAGGAAAGGCCAAATGTATCAACCGCTCGCAAAAAACCGCAATCGGCATTTCGCCAAAAACCACTCAATGACCTGCAAGATCTAAGCTCAAGATGCTTCATGCCCAGTCTGCGGGACGGCTGTGATTTTTTTTAAACTCCCTGCGCTAAGCGCGACACGGGGAAAGAGAACCACGGATGGACGCTGATAAACACGGATGATCCATGGCTTGGACCGGTTCGTGAACTCGTCCACAGGATCTAAGGTCATTCTCCCCCAGCCTTCACTTTCTGCCTTTGCGGCTTCGCGTCTTCGCGCGAGCCCTCTCCGTCCTCGAGACAGGCCCGCGTGTCCTCGAGACAGCCCCGCGTGTCCTCGAGACAGGCC
>Ga0194063_10002327_pt1 | contig 11896 bp, 18 predicted proteins | sample SepL3720m_MetaG_FD_155459 | JGI IMG/M metagenome (GOLD analysis project Ga0194063, IMG submission 155459) | Anoxic zone freshwater microbial communities from boreal shield lake in IISD Experimental Lakes Area, Ontario, Canada - Sep2016-L373-20m | ecosystem: Environmental > Aquatic > Freshwater... | reverse complement strand
GGAGGATCTTAAACCGGCCGTGGCACGGTTCAGCCCCGAATTCATCCTGATTTCCGCCGGGTTTGATGCGCATGCGTCGGACCCCCTTGGCGGAGTTATGCTGTCCACGGAAGGCTTTGGTAAATTGACCCAGATCGTAAAGGCCATGGCTGAAGAACACTGCGGCGGACGTCTGGTGTCGACATTGGAGGGCGGGTACGACCTGGAAGCCCTCGCTGACTCTACGGAAGCCCATCTCAGGGCACTGCTGGGAATTGAACAATCAGGGTGATAGCACAGGGTTATCGTCAGAGGTCACATTATGCACGGCCCCTGAAGCATCCCCGCTAACGAACGTAACATCCGTGGCTAGCGTCTCATGAAAGTCATGATGGTCATGATTCATCAACCCTCATGTCTACCCCGCTGGCTCCAGACATTCCATGCCAACTTCCACCGCCAGGGCACGGCCAATCATTTCCACGTTCAAGATCACTTTGGTCTTGCCCTTAACCGTTTGAACCACGCCCTCAAGCCCCTGGAAGGGGCCGTTGCGGATACAGACCCGTCGGCCGGCCTGGAACGCGGCGCAGGCATCCAGCGTCGGATCAATGGACAATGCCTCCCGTATTTGCGCCAAATCCCGGATGAGTTGCGCTTGATTCCCGACATCGATCAGGCGGACGATCACGTTGCTTTTCAGCACCTTGTCTTTCTCGTCCGGGCCATAGAACACAAAGGCGTAACCCGGGAAAACGGGTTTCTGTACGGTCACACGCCGCCGTTGATAGATTTTGGTTTCCTCGCGGAGAGGAAGATCAATCTGGACACCATACCGGGCACAGTATTCCGCCAGCTTCTTCTCGCACCGCGGCCTGACATGCGCGACATGCCACACCGCCTCCCCGGGAATTTCATTAACAGCCTGATGATCCATGGTAAAGTTGCATCCAGTGCCTCTTTTCGTACGCTTTCTCCGAAGCCCCGTCAAGCCCCCGCACAGCTCGTCATCAGACAGAGGAAGTCCAGACAAGCGGATCCGGAAGCAGACAGGAAGAAGAGGCTCTGGCGGTTAATCAAGTCTCCTTGACAAGTTCCAACTCGCCACCCAGCATCTGGTCGCCATCAAACAGGAATCGCCCGATAAAAAGCTTCCCCGACAACAATAACGGGATCCAGAGGCGGTCGTCCGCCCACATGTTGTGATAAGGAATCCTGTCCAGCGGGACCCAGAACGGCAGGGCCTCATCTGTTTCCCGCAGCTCCCCGGAGAAGTCCGCCGCCGTGAACACATAGCCGTGGATTGAATGTCCATCAACGAATTGGAAATATAATTGCCCGGCTTGCCGTGCATTTACAGGAGTAACCCCAATCTCCTCCTCGACTTCGCGAACCGCCGCCTGAACCGGAGTCTCTCCTGCCTCGATACGTCCCCCCGGACCATTGAACTTTCCGGCGCCGAGCCCCCTTTTCTTGTGTATGAGGAGCATCCTCTCCTCCCTGATAATCAACATCAGGGCCGCCTGCTCGCGCGCAACCCAGACTTCCCAATTAACATCTGTATACTTCATATCAAAAAAATGACGCCGATATCGCTATCGGCGTCGGCTTCATTCTTGCATCATGCCCCGCAGGGCGTGATCTTCAGGAAGTTATTCGGCTTTCTTGGGCGCCTCGGACGGCTGGGTGGCATCAGCGGACTCGGCTGCGGCTTTTCCGCGACGCCGGGGAGGCATATCCACCCACTCAAGATAAACCATTTCGGAACTATCGCTACCCCGACGCCCGAGCTTGATAATACGCGTATACCCCCCCTGGCGATCCTTGTACTGGGGCGCAATCCCCTCAAAAAGCTTCTGCACATGTTTCCGATGCCGTAACACGGCCAACGCCTTGCGTTTCCCGTCCATCAACGCCGTCGGCGAGACAGATGACAAGGCCCGCTTCGCCACGGTCACCATCTTCTCGGCCAACATTCGCGTCTGTTTCGCCTTGACCACCGTGGTTTTGATCCGCTGTTCCTCAATGAGATTAGATACCATCGAGCTGAGCAACGCCTTGCGTGCTTCCGCCGTCCGGCCAAGTTTAACCATATTCTTTTTGTGTCGCATTTCAAACTCCCGACATCATCACACCGCATCCGGCATTACCGGCACGATTTCATCCCGTGATCACCCTGCGGGTGATCTCAGCCTTTTTCCCGTGCCGCTTCCTGGCCCTTCAGAGCCTTGATCACATCATCATCGAATTTGTGACCCAACCCCATCCCAAGCTCCTGCAATTTAGCCTTGATCTCGTTCAGCGACTTCTTGCCAAAGTTACGGTATTTAAGCATCTCCGCCTCGCTCTTCTGCGCCAGCTGGCCTACGGTTGTAATATTGGCATTATTCAGGCAGTTTGCCGCCCTCACACTGAGCTCAATCTCGTTGACACTCATGTTCAGCGTCTTGAGCAATTGTTCCCGTTCCATGTCAACCTTCGCCTCAACGTCCTCGAATTCGACCACATTCTTGTCGTAGTTGACGAAAACATCAAGATGATGACGAAGCACCGCCGACGAGACCGTCACCGCATCATCAGGAGAAATTCGTCCGTCCGTTGTTACTTCCAAAACGAGTTTATCGTAGTCCGTCCGTTGGCCAACGCGTGTATTTTCGATAAAGAAATTCACCCGTTTCACCGGAGAAAAAATGGAATCGATAGGGATGCGCCCAATATCCTGATTTTCCTTCTTGTTCCACTCTGCCGGACAGAACCCGCGACCGATCTTGATTTCCAACGTCATATCAAGAACTCCGTCGGAGGACAGCGTGGCCAGGTGCTGCTCGGGATTCAACACCTCGATGGTCCCATCGGTTTGAATATCTCCAGCCCTGACTTCGCGCGCTCCCTTAACCTTAAGATGCAGCAGTCGCGATTCGCGGCTCTGGGCTTTTAGCAGGACCTTCTTGAGATTCAGGATGATATCGGTGACATCCTCCACGACGCCCGGCAACGCACAGAATTCATGCGGAGCGCCCTCAATACGCACAGAAGAAATCGCCGCGCCCTCCAGGGACGACAACAATACCCTTCTCAACGAATTTCCAATGGTACGCCCATAGCCCACTTCCAGCGGCTCCGCGACAAACCGGGCGAAAGTCGGCGTAGCCGAGGATTCGTCCTTCATTAGCCGCTTTGGCATTTCGAACTTGCTCAGTCTGATTGGCATGGTTCAATCCTTCCCCGGGGAGAGCCTGAATCCCGTCACCCGGCGCGAAATTCTTTACTTCTTATACAACTCAACGATCAACTGTTCATTGACAAAAGGCGCGATCTCGTCACGCGACGGAACCCGCACCACTTCACCCTTGAGCGCGTCCTTGTCCAACAGCAGCCAGGATGAAAGCTCGCGTGTCTGCGCATCCAGAACCTTCCGGATAGCCTCCTGACTTTGCTTGCGACTCTTCACCTCGATACGGTCACCCGCCTTAAGCACCATGGAGGGAACATCCGCGCGGCGACCATTGACTTTGACGTGACTGTGCAGCACCAACTGGCGGGCATTGCGGCGAGACGCCGAAAACCCGAGCTTGTACACCAGATTGTCAAGCCGCATTTCCAGCAACTGGAGCAACATCTCGCCCGTCACACCACGTTTGCGCAACGCGCGTTGAAAGAACAGTTTGAACTGCCCTTCCTGCAGACCGTAGAAACGACGCAAGCGCTGTTTTTCCCTTAGCTGAACCCCATAGTCCGACTTCTTGGAAGGACGCGCACCATGCATTCCCGGCGCGGGACGCCCGGTATCAATTGGACATTTTGCCATGCGGCAACGGTCACCCTTGAGAAAAAGCTTCATGCCTTCACGGCGGCAAAGCCTGCATGCTGGCCCTGTATATCTACCCATTCGAATTCTCCTGTTCTCTCAAATCCAACATTACACGCGGCGACGCTTGCGAGGCCGGCAACCGTTATGCGGCATCGGCGTCACATCCTTGATTACGGTGATATTCAATCCGGTTGATTGAATGGCACGGATTGCGGATTCACGCCCTGCACCCGGGCCCTGAACGCGCACCTCCACCTCCTGCATGCCGCGGGCCACTGCCTGACGTGACACTTCCTGCGCCACGACACTGGCGGCAAAGGCCGTACTCTTGCGGGATCCTTTGAACCCTGCCCGACCGGACGTGCTCCAGGCGATCACTCCGCCCTTACTGTCCGAAATCGAGATGATGGTATTGTTGAATGTCGCCCGGATATGAACGATTCCAAACGGCACTGCGCGCCCCACGCGAACGCGAGGCTGCTTTACGGCGCGAACTCCACCTTCGGCGCCACCTGCAGCAACCTCCGAAACCGGAGATCCCGCCGCATCCGGCGAAGCGCCGGCCTGTTCTTCCGCCTTGTCTTTAACGTCTGCCATTGCGAACCCGACCTCTTTCAATCTGATTACCTTACGATGCTTTGGCCGCCGACCGCGCCTCTTTACCGCGAACCGCACCCACGGTACGCCGCGGCCCTTTGCGGGTGCGCGCATTTGTACTGGTACGCTGACCCCTCACAGGAAGCCCACGCTTGTGACGGCCGCCACGATAGCTGCCGATACTGATCAACCGACGGATGTTCTGAGCGACTTCACGCCGAAGATCTCCCTCAATCCGGTAGTTACTTTGAATAACGTTGATGATGCGCGCCAATTCCTCATCGGTCAGATCATCCGCCTTGGTGGCGGGGTTAATCTTGGCCTGGGTAATCACTTCGCACGCCGACGTCGGACCAATCCCGTAGAGATAACGCAACGAATATTCAATGCGTTTCTTGCCGGGTATATCAACACCTAGTATTCTGGGCATGTCCCAATTCTCCTTAACCTTGCCTCTGCTTGTGGCGTGAATTGGTGCAGATCACCCGGACCACACCCCGCCGGCGCACTATTTTACAGCGCTCACAAATTCGTTTTACTGAACTTCTGACCTTCATCCCATGTCTCCATTCCAAAAACAGTCGACCAAACTATCAATGGTCTTGCCTGTTGTCCATATCAAAATTCATCTTGAAGTTACTACCCCAATGTCAGAATCTCCGGCCCGTCCGGTCCAATTGCCACCGTATGCTCAAAATGAGCCGACGGCAGGCCATCCGTAGTTTTCACGGTCCATCCATCAGAAAGAACTTCCACAGCCCACCCACCCATGTTCACCATAGGCTCAATCGCCAAGGTCATTCCTACCTTCAATTTGGGGCCTTTCCCGGGATTTCCAAAATTAGGAATCTGCGGATCCTCATGCATTTTACGCCCGATTCCATGACCGACAAAATCCCTCACCACCGAAAATCCAGCCCGTACCGCCACTGCTTCAATCGCGTTCGACACATCTCCGAGTCGTTTCCCGGGAATGGCCATGGCAATTCCCGCCTGTAACGCCAACTCGGTCGATCTAACCAGCCGGATGACTTCAGGATCCGTGACTCCAACCATGACCGTCGTTGCCGTGTCACCGACAAAGCCACCGAACAAAACCCCGATATCCAAGCTTACGATCTGACCCAACTCAATCCGACGACTTCCCGGAATTCCGTGCACGACTTCCGAATCGATCGACACACAAACATTTCCAGGATATCCACGATACCCCAGAAACGCGCTCTTGGCTCCCAACGACTCAATCAGCGCTGCCGCCTTACGATCCAGCTCGGCCGTCGTCACCCCGGGGGCTATCGCAACGGCCAACTCATCCCGTACCTGCGCCGCCACCCGTCCGCTTTCACGCATCATGCGGATTTCGTCGCGACTCTTGATAATGATCATGACGCGACCAATGGCTTCGCTACGCGCAAAATCTCCGCCACCGTCTCCCCACGCTGACGGGATGCATCCACACGCACCAGGATCCCCTTCTTCTCGTAATACGAAATCAAACTTTCAGTCTGCTTCGCGTATACATCCAATCGGTTCAGAATCGTAGCCTCGCTATCATCCGCGCGCTGATACAACTCTCCGCCGCAGGCATCACAGACCCCCTCGCGCCTGGGAGGAATGTTGGTCAAATGAAAGCCTTGTCCGCACTTCCTGCAGACCCTGCGTCCGGTTAACCGCGAAATCATAAGCTCACGCGCCGCATCCAGCAGGAACACCTTGCCCACTTCGGAATCGTGCAAGGCCAGTGTCTTCTCGAGCAGTCGCGCCTGCTCAATCGTCCGAGGAAAACCGTCGAACATATAGGCCGCATCGCTGGCGCCCTGAGCCAACCGCTCCCCGACTATCCCAATGATAACATCATCAGGAACAAGTTCGCCGCGCTTCATGAAGCCTTCCGCCTGCCGCCCTACGGCTGTTCCGTTTTTGACAGCCTCGCGTAGCATATCCCCCGTGGAAACGTGCAGGAACGGACTGACGGCCCTGATCCCCTCCGCGATCGTTCCCTTGCCGGCACCAGGCCCTCCCAATAAAATGATAGTCTTCATTGATGCCCCTGTCACCGATCCTACCGTCGACCACGAAGTTTGCCTCTCCGCAGGAATCCGTCGTAATGACGCATCAGCAAGTGCGATTCCACCTGACGCATCGTATCCAGCATCACGCCGACCGTAATCAACAAACTGGTTCCGCCGAAGAAAGAAGCCACCAGGGAGGGCACGTCAAACTGCCGGTTCATCACCGTGGGAATCACGGCAATCACCGTCAGGAAAATGGCTCCGGCAAGAGTGATTTTCGTCATCGTATTGTCGAGAAATTCCGCCGTTGGTGTGCCGGGACGGACACCCGGCACATAACCGCCGTATTTTTTCAGATCATCAGCAATCTGCACCGGTTGGAATTGAGTGGCGACCCAGAAATACGAGAAAAACAGGATCATGACGCCGTACAGCACCATATGCAACAGGGCATCCGGACCGAGATTGTTGGCCAGAGTTTGAGCCCACACCCAATTGTCAGGCAGACGCCGAAGAAGAATCATGGGAAACATCAGGATGGATTGGGCAAAAATAATCGGCATGACACCCGAATAGTTGATTCTCAGGGGCATGTAGGTGCTCTGTCCGCCGTATTGCTTACGCCCCACCATACGTTTGGCATACTGGATCGGGATCTTGCGCTGTCCCTGGGTCAACAGGATCGTGCCGGCCACGACCGCAAACAAGGCCAGAAGCAACACAACACTAAACACCGGATTAAACTGGCGGACGCCGTCTTCGCCAGCCTTGAACATCTGGATCGAATAAAACACCGCCGCTGGCAAACGACTGACAATACCCTCGGTAATGATAAGTGAAATGCCATTACCAATGCCACGCTGCGTGATCTGCTCACCCAGCCACATGATGAACACCGAACCCGCCGTAACCGAAACAACCGTCATTACTCTGAACCCCAATCCAGGGTTGAGAACGACGTTCTGGCTCAACCAGATGTTGGCCGGATTTTCAAGGGTAGTCGCCAAAAACCACCCCTGAATAATACAGAGAAAAACAGTCAGAAACCGGGAATACTGGGTGATCTTCTGCCGTCCTGAATCCCCCTCACGCGCAAGGCGCCCGAGGGATGGAACTACGGCCGTCAGTAACTGGAGAATGATCGAGGCACTGATGTATGGCATGATTCCCAATGCCCCCACTGCGCAGTTGCGCAGGGCCCCGCCGCTGAACATATCCAACAGGCCCAGCATGCCGCCACCCGAACTCTGCTCCGCGCTGGCAATCAGGCGCTGCAAGGCGAGCGCATCCACGCCCGGAATCGGCACGTTCGCCACGAGGCGACACACGAAAATAAGACCCAATGTGAACACGATACGCGCCCGCAATTCCGGGATCTTGAAGCTGTTCGTAAATGCGGATAGCATGGGGCCTTCTTTTTCCTATGGACAGATTAAATAATTTCGCAGGTCCCGCCAACAGCTTCAATCTTGGCCTTGGCCTCCTTGCTGAAGGCATTGGCTTTAACCGTAAGTTTCTTGCCAAGGGCGCCTTTGCCGAGGATCTTGATCCCATCACCCGCACCATTGGCCAACCCTTTAGCCTTGATTACCTCCGGCGTCACCACGGTGCCCTCGTCAAACAGGTCAAGCATGGACACATTGACGGGGAGATACTCCAGGCGGGAAATGTTCTTGAACCCGCGCTTGGGAATACGACGGATGAGGCGCATCTGACCGCCCTCGAACCCGAGCTTATGCTTGTGCCCCGATCGCGCATACTGTCCTTTGTGACCGCGCCCGGACGTCTTCCCAAGACCGGAGGCCATACCCCGTCCCAGGCGCTTGCGTGTTTTTCGCGCCCCGTGCGTATTCGTTATCGAGTGCAACTTCATTGTTCACCACCTATGCCATCAAGATGTTCAAGTTCAAATCTGGCGCGCCGCCAGGATCTCTTCACGCGACCGGAGATGCTCCAGCGCATCGATAGTCGCCTTTACCACATTCACTTTGTTTCCGCTGCCCAGGGATTTCCCAAGAATATCATGAATCCCCGAGAGCTCCAAAACCGCACGCATCCCACCCCCGGCAATAACACCGGTACCGGCCGACGCAGGCTTGAGCAGGACGTAGCCTCCATCACATTGTCCGGTCACTTCATGGGGAATCGTTCGATCCTTGAGCGTCACCCGAAACATGTTGCGCCGGGCAATGTCCCCGCCCTTGCGGATAGCATCGGCCACCTCGTTGGCTTTTCCAAACCCATACCCGACCATGCCCGCGCGGTTTCCGACCACGACAATCGCGCTGAAGCTGAAGCGTCGTCCGCCCTTCACCACCTTGGCGCAACGGTTGACAAATACGACGCGCTCCTCGACATCGCTGGAGGAGTCTGAATCCCGACCCGATCGTTCTTTACTCACATTGTGCTCTTTCATGTCTTTATCAGGATTAGAATTTAAATCCGGCTTCACGCACGGCATCCGCAATCGCTTTGACGCGACCGTGATACTTGTACCCACCCCTATCAAAAACGATGTTCTTCACACCGATTTCCTTGGCAATCTCCGCCAGTCGTTGCCCAATCAATTTGGCTCCAACGGCATTCTTACAGCCCACACCCGCTTTGCCGGATGACGAGACCGAGGCCAGCGTAGCTGCCTTGTCATCATCCACCAGTTGCGCGTAGATGTGCGTATTGGACACCATGACGCACAGTCGCGCCCGGTCGGTTGTACCCGAAATCTGCTTGCGAATCCGGGCATGCCGGCGCATCCGATTTTCTTTCCTATCCACTGTTTTCATACGTTAGGCCACCGTCTTTCCGGTCTTCCTCTTGACGTGCTCACCCTTGTAACGGATTCCCTTGCCCTTGTAAGGCTCTGGCGGATAATACGACCTGATGCGCGCGGCGACATCACCGACAAGCTGCTTGTCTGAACCACCCACCGTAATGGTGCTTTCCTTTACCGACACCAAGATCCCCTTGGGGGTTTCAAACACTACCGGACTCGAGTAGCCGATGTTCATGGTCAACTTGCTTCCCTGAACCGCAGCGCGGAATCCCACGCCCTGCAACTCTAGCTCGATCGCATACCCTTTGTCGACTCCTGCAATCATATTCGCAACGAGGCTGCGGGCCAACCCATGGCGGCTTCGTCCAAGCGAGGTGTCTTCCGAGCAGGATAAAACCACTGTTCCGTCCTTGATTTCCGCCTTAACCGTCGGCGGCAATGTCAAGGCCAACTCACCCTTTGGCCCCTTGGCCGACACTGTTGCCTCTCCCGCCTGAACCGCTACCCCTTTCGGGATGGCTACCGGTTTCTTACCGATTCTTGACATACTAATCCCCTGTTTGAGCCTAATTACCCGCACCCTTCCAGGTTGCGAGGTCGCTCCGACCGCCTATCCGGCGAATCCTTACCAAATCTGGCAGAGCAACTCTCCTCCAACACGCTTTTGGCGTGCTTCACTATCCGTCATGATCCCGGCCGGGGTACTCAAGATCGACACCCCCATGCCTCCCAGCACCAGGGGAATCTTATCAAATCCCACATAGCGCCTAAGCCCCGGCTTACTGATCCGGCGTAATCCCCGAATCGTCGGTTTCCGGCTGGCATCATACTTCAAGACCATTTTTAACACCTTGGCACGGCCTTCGCCCTCGACGGAAACGTCCCGGACATAGCCTTCCTTTTTCAGGATAACCGCAATCTCACCCTTCAGTCGCGAATGGGTGATGTCGGTCGTTTTAAGACCCGCTGCGGATGCATTCCGAATGCGGTTCAACATGTCACTGATTGGATCTGACAAACTCATAGTCTCTCCATTTTACCAGCTAGCCTTTGTCACACCGGGAATCAACCCGACGGACGCAAGTTCCCTGAAACAAATACGGCATACATGGAACTTGCGCATATACGCGTGCCGACGCCCGCAACGCTTGCACCGATTATAACGGCGAGAGCTGAATTTCGGCTTGCGGCTCGCCTTTACTTCCTGTGATATCTTGGCCAAAAGAAAATCCTCCCTGCCGTGTTCTACTTATGCGATTTCGCAAACGGAAACCCGATCATCGTGAGTAATTCACGCGCCCGCGCGTCCGTCGACGCAGATGTGACAATCGTCACGTTCATTCCCTGGACCTTCTTGACACTGTCCGGGTCAATCTCAGGAAAAATCGTCTGTTCCTGAAGGCCGAATGTATAACTCCCCCGCCCGTCAAAACCTTTCCCAGGCAATCCGCGAAAATCCCGGATGCGAGGCAAGGCCGCATGGATCAAACGTTCCAGAAATTCGTACATCCGGGCTCCGCGAATCGTCACCTTCGCACCCACCGGCATTCCTTCACGCAGCTTGAAATTCGAAATGCTCTTGCGAGCTTTGGTGATCACGGCCTTCTGCCCTGTAATCCGTCCCAAATCTTCGGAGATCGTTTTGATCTGATCCTTCTCCATGGCTGAATTAAACCCCATGTTCAGGTTGATCTTCAGGAGGCGGGGAACGTCCATGACATTCTTGCATCCCAGCGATTTCATCAACGCTGGAACAACCTCGGTTTTATATTTTTCCTTAAGTCCCTTCATAACCCCACCTTACGATTCAAATGCATGACCGCACTTTTTACACTTGCGGACGCGTTTTTCGTCTTCGGTCACGCGTTTAACGCGAACCGCCTTCTTGCATTGCTGGCAATAGAGCATGAGATTCGCCAGCGCCATGGAGGCCTCTTTCCGGGTCACGCCGCCCTTCGGGTTGTCTTGCGACTTGCGAAGATGCTTGGTCACCAGGTTCAGTCCTTCCACGATCGCCCTACGCTTCTCCACAACCACCTGAAGCACTTTGCCCTGTTTGCCTTTTTCTCGTCCACAAGTGGCCACCACAATGTCGTTTCGTCGGATGTTCATGTGCTCCTTTATTTACAACACTTCCGGCGCCAGCGAGATGATCTTCATGTAGTTTTTCTCGCGGAGCTCGCGCGCCACGGGGCCAAAGATGCGGGTTCCGATGGGATTGAGCTTCTCATCAACAAGCACCACGGCGTTATTGTCAAACCGGACAGCCGATCCATCAGGTCGATGAATCGGTTGACAGGTCCTTACGATAATTGCCCGGCACACCTGGCCCTTCTTAACCATCCCTGTCGGCTGGGCCTCCTGCACGGCTACTCGAATCAGATCCCCAATGTGAGCATACATCTTGCGCTGCCCGATCAAGCGAAAGCACCGCACCCGGCGCGCGCCTGTATTGTCCGCTACATCCAGATTTGTTTCTTCTTGGATCATGGTCGTTCGTTCCTGTTATTGGCGTTTTTCCGTTTCCACGACCTCGACCAGACGCCACCGCTTGAGCTTGCTTAAGGGGCGCGTCTCGACAATCACTACGCGATCGCCGACCTTGGCCTTGCCCTCCTCGTCATGTGCGTAGAATTTTTTCGTCTGGCGCATTTCCTTGCCGTACAGAGGGTGTCGAGTCTTACGTTCCACCCGCACTACGATTGTCTTCTGCATAGAGGCGCT
>Ga0194063_10002326_pt1 | contig 11899 bp, 9 predicted proteins | sample SepL3720m_MetaG_FD_155459 | JGI IMG/M metagenome (GOLD analysis project Ga0194063, IMG submission 155459) | Anoxic zone freshwater microbial communities from boreal shield lake in IISD Experimental Lakes Area, Ontario, Canada - Sep2016-L373-20m | ecosystem: Environmental > Aquatic > Freshwater >... | reverse complement strand
CATAACATTCGGCTTGTTCTTTCAATAGTATTTTCTTCTCTTTGATTATACAATCATAATGTTCGACATATTCTTGGTTTTTTGTATTACATTCTCCATAATTTTCTTGGAAACTATAATAGATGTTGTTTCATGTCTTTATCAAAGATTCCATAGTAGGATATTCATAGACTAATATTTTTTCCTTGTTTGTTTGATCGAATATATATCGTTGCTTGTTTCATGAGAGACTACATAATTCGTCCATGGTCGTATAAAACGATAAATTAGGTAATTTCCAAGAATCGATATCCTTTATCTTACATCAAATTACTTTTTTTCTGATGCTATATTCTCATATCGTTCCGTCTGATGATAATACTGCTATCCTAAATTGATTTACTCAATCTGATTTTTCCTCAGGGGTATTTATGATATCAACTTTTTTTATGTTTTTGTTCGCTTTATTAAATTCATCAAACGTTTCTGTTGTATCTTTCATTGCATATGCTTCTGCATATTTTTTTTTGCTAATGAAATCATAATAGGCATAGAATATTCAGTTACTACATACTTCTTCTGCTACTTCTTGTCCTGTAATGTTCCCAGTATTTTCTCATCATGTCACATATGACATATATGTTTCCGTATTTTTTTCTTGATTTTTACCACATCATGATAGTATTAATAATCACATTATCACAATCATTGCTATTGTTTTTTTCATTTTTTTGTCTAATGAGATAAAAGATTTTTTTCTCTATTCTCTATTAGAGAATATATATTATCCTTAAAATTACAATAATTTATGGTTGAGAAAACTTCCTGATTGACTATAGTCTTTGGGAAGTTTTTTTTATTGTATGAATAGATTCTATGATACTTTCATGAAAAGAGTTGTCTGTTGCTTTCAAACAAGAGCTTATTACCAAAAGAGCTACATTTTTTGGTGAGAGAAAAGCATATGTCGCTATTATTTTCTTAGGTGAAGACTATTCATCTGCTACCTATGTGAAACATAAAAAAGCCTATGGTGATAGTATATGATTGCCGGTGATTGTTTTTGGGCAAAATCATCACGCCGAATATGATAGGAATCAAGCTGGAAAATTCGATGATGTCGGTATTTATATCAATCAGAATTATGATAGTGTTTGAAAAGTTATGGAATTGATCAGATATCTCAATCATGATGATGAATGTGTAGGAATTATTATTCAACTTCCTTTGCCTCAACAATTCGAAGAATATAAAGAACAGTTATTGGCTGCTATTACTCCGCAAAAAGATCTTGATGGTCTTGGTGGTGTTGTCGTGTGATTATCAGAAATGGGGCTTATAGATTTCGTCCCTGCTACACCCAAAGCAGTATTGTATCTTCTTCAGCATTATAAGTTGGATAATTTTACGGGGAAGACTGTCGCAATTTTGTGACAAAGTAATATCGTTGGGAAGCCTTTGGCACTTGAATGTATCAAGAGAGAGGCAACGGTATATACCTGTAACGTCAAAACTCCTCCTGAACAGATCAAAACCATCGCTAAAATGGCTGATTATATTATATCTTCTACCGGTAAAGTTCATCTTATCGATGATTCTTTTGTGCGTGCTGATAAGTCTCAGATTATCGTTGATGTCGGATATGGGCATATTGATGGGAAACCTGTCGGTGACGTGAATATCGCGACTATTCAAGATAAGGTTGCTTCCTATACGCCAGTTCCTGGTGGAATTTGACCACTTACGGTAGCGTGTTTGTTTGATAATGTTTTTGTGTTACAATCATATGGAGATGTTTTGAAACCTTATAAACTTTAGCTCCTTTCAGTCGCGATAAAAATTGATAAATGCTTCGCGATAAAAGCTCTCTATGGTCGCGATAAAAACTTTACAATAAAAAATTCTTTATCAATTTATCGCATGAAGTGCTTTTATCAATTTATCATTTGTTTTAAAATTTATGGTCTATGATGTGATTATAGTTTGATGATGAGCTTCAGGACTTTTTTGTTCCTTATTTTTGCCGAAAGAACTCAAAAAATGTATTATAGAAAAAACTGATAAACTCGGTTCTAAAGTCTTACTTTCCTGATGAGAAAGATGTAATCTGACCAATATCAATTTGGATCCTGCACTTCATTATATCGGACAATCATTGAAATCATTACCTTCATTGTTTCATGCTTTCTGACCAGAAGATATGATTCAGTATCTTACAGACAATGCTATCGAAACTAAAATAGAAGAAAATGGCAGAGTATTGCTCAAGAGTGGAAAAGCTAAACAGCTTGTGGATTTTCTTGTCGATGAATCCAAAAAAAATGAGACAGATTTTTTACTTTCTCATGAAGTACTTTCTATTCAACAAAGTCATTCTGAGTGAAACGAAGAATCTAGTATTCACGATACCCTTCACTCTGTTCAGGGTGACAAGAAAAATCATACTTTTGTAGTTACTACATCTGCGGGCATATATTCTGCAAAACAGGTTATTATCGCAACATGAGGAATGACGTATCCACAGATAGGTGCGACTCCATTTGCGTACGAAATTGCTGAACAGCTATGATTGCCACTTTCTTCGCCGCATGCAGCGTTGTGTGGTATTGAGACCAAGGAAGACCTCTCTTTGTTAGTATGAAATACGGTGCAAGCTACCGTGATGTTGTATTGTGATAATAAAGTTGTCTATAAAAATACTTGATCACTCTTATTTACTCATATAGGACTTAGTTGACCAATAATCTTTGATGCAACGTTGTATATCGACCAGGATATTTCCAAATATTCTTTGCAATGTGATTTTGATATGACTAGTACCAGCAAGAAAGTTATTCAGTTTTTCAAACTCGTGTCGTGAGATACTGTACGTGATATTCGTATCAAAGCATTGAGGCCGATGACCGAAGCGAAAGTTTCTGTCTGATGAATTCTTTTGAAAGAGCTCGATCAACATTTCCAATCAAAAAAAATTCCCTGATTATATTTCATCGGAGAATCTCTCGATATCACTGGTAAAACTTGATGATACAATTTGCAACGAGCATGGACAAGTGCATATGTGTGTGCAAAATCAATTGTATAATATATAGTTTAATTACTTCTTCATAAAGTATTTGCGTAAAAGTAGGTAGGTGATGTATGCTATGATAATACATAATACGATGAAAAGTGGATATGCAACTCTCCAGTGTTCTGGGCCTGTCATCATACTTCGTTCGGACATTCCTCCTATACCTGCGATTACGGTCAATGGCATAAAGATTGAATTTACAAACGTCAATCTTGTTACACTCTTGTTACTTTTTATGCTTAGATAGGTGTTGTAAGCTGACATAAGCGAATCGTTTTTTTCCGTCAAGACGTTTATCGTTCTTATAATTTTTGCAAGTTTTGTTTTTAGATTATTGAAATATATAGTCAGGTGTTTTTCGTGAAATTTATTTACATGAGCTATGAGATCGTCAATGATTTCTTCTTGTGAAAGAAAGTTGTGTTTAATAAAAATTTTATTTAAATCTTCATTAATTAATTCGTCGATCACATCGTCTCATTTTACATGTATATTTGTCTGGATATCCAATAGTTTTTGTGAAGAAAAGGTCAGTGATTGTATGGTTTTGTCATAAAAGGTGTCAATAATTCTGTAGAGTATATAGTAAGGCGATGATTTGTACTCGACTGCTTTCGAAAGCTGTAATCACTTTACTGCGTTCGTGCTAACAGATTCTCAAGTCGTCGGTATAATTCAATCATCCAAAATAACTTCATTTCAATTTTTCTTTTGGCGATTGACTATATATGATCCATCAATTTGTTTCGCTTCTTTTGTTATATCATCAAAAAGTTTATTGAAGCTTTCAGATTCAATTCCTATCGTCGTAATAATATGATCTTCTCATATAATAACATCTAACTCATTGAACATATGTCTTGCTTCTTCTGCTATATAATGAGTAAAGGTAAGTGCTAAGAAAAAGTGATTGCTACTTGTATCAATCTTTGATTGTGCATTAACGCCCAAAATATCATCCACAATCATTTCGTGAAATCCATATTCTTGTGCGATTTTATCGATAGTTTCTTTATCAGGTGTCTGGATAAATGTCCATTTAGTTTTCCCGATTTGTAGTGTTCTTTGCATAATGTCTTTTTTATAGTGTGTAAAATTTACTTCTCATTACGCTCTTGGTCAGCATAATTTCGATGTTGTAAAAACTTTCAAATAGATTTTAGTTTTTACTGCGTCTCAATTATATCCAGAAATCAATTTTTTGCAAATTTTAAAACCTTGACATAATTTCAAAAATGGCTTCTGTAGTATAAAATACTATTGTTTGATAACTCATGGTTTGCAAATATATCTCAAAAATAAAAAGTGTAAATACTAAAATAGGTATTTATGTTTTTTACTTATAAAAATACTTATATCTGATCCACTATTTTGATTTGTTTTGCTCTTTGGGGTATACTTATATTACACAAATGAAACATTTACCCCTTTATTGTTAGTATTATGGAAAACTTCAATGCAAAATTATCATCTGAATCAGTTCGTAATGTACACACTCTTATCCAAAAGATTGAAGGTGTATGTAAAGATATTGAAGCAGGTCTTGCTAATTGTCTTGAACTCAGTGGAGATTCAGTAGCACAATACAGTGTAACTACTGCTGAAAAAGTAGAATCTGAATTTGTAAATGTTGTCGTAGATAACATTACTAAGATTAAACTTCATCTTGGTGATCTTAAAAAAGCATTGAATCACAAAACAATCACTGATACTACTACTATCGAGAAAATTATTTGATCACTTCAAGATACTTCTGCTACATTACAGACATTCTTACTCGCAAACAATTTCAATAATAATACCTTCCAAATGCCAGTAATGGAAATCCAAGCAACTATCGACCAGATCTTCGAAGAAGTAACATTGGTTGAAGAATATGCTCATGCTTAATTAGTTGGCGGTCTTTCAAACATATAAGTTAGAGAAACTCTCACGGTATATCCGTGGGATTTTTTATTTAAAAATATGTAGTTATTTTTTTTCTAAAAGTCATTTTAGATATTCTGCTACTGCACAAATTTTTTGGTAATGATTTTTGGTTTCTTCATACTCTTTGGTATGTTCTTCATACCATTCTTTATATGTTTTAAACAATCCTTTATAAAATCATTTATTTCATTCAAAAAATCATACATGAGATTCTATTAATGCTGTTTTTTCATCTTCAGTAAGTTTTGCTTTTTGTATAGTCTCTATGACATACATTTCTGCTTCCATCATACTGTTTTCGTTATCATCATGATCTGTCAGTTCATGAAGTAATATTGTTTCTGTATAACATTTAACTTTTTCAGAATGTTTTATTACTGAGTCAGTAATTTCTAATGTTTTTTCAATTTTTCCTTCTGTGTATGGAGATTTTGCTCCTCAGAATTTAGTAAATGCGTTTTTTTCTCATTCACTTAATTTATCTATTTTTGATATAATAAAATCATGATTTTCTTCTTCTCAATTTTTGTTTATGAATGAAAACGCTCCCATTGTTTCATCTTTAATTTCTATTTTACCTAGGCTCATGTTTGTAATATATTATAAAATTTATTTCTGGGCTCGAACCACTTTCTGTTCACCGTTTACTTCTTTAAATTCTTTTGCTCTGACTTTGATTTTGTCACCGATGTTGTAATATTTTTTTCGTTCGACTCATTCTGGAGCGACGATAAAGTTTTTGTGTAATAATCATTCTACTCATTTTACGGTGACGAACATTCCATAATTATAACTGAGTTTGATATATCCATCATATTCTTGTCCTAACTTGATATCTTTGATACTAAATCCAACTTCACTCGGTACTGCTTGTTGTGGAGCAGGGGATGGAGTTGTCGTATTTGGTATTGGTGCTTTTACTGCTGTACTTGTTGCTCATATTGTTACTTGTGGAGCTGGTGTCTGAACGGGAAGATCTTTTTCTATTTTGGCAATATTTGGACAGAATTTCAAATAATTTTGTGTTGTGACTCCTGCTTGTTTGTAAATAGCATCCAATTGTTGTAATGTATTTTCTTTATTACCAATCCACATCATAAGTGGACCACCATTATTTTCTATCTGAATAGTTTGATGTTGGTAAATATCTACATGTACGAAAATATCTTTTCCACCTAAGGTTACTTTTCCTCCTGCTTCGTATTTGATAGTTGCTTGATCTTCCAATCATTTTGGTTTAGTATACCAAATTGCTTTGTGCGCATAGTATTCTGTATCAAAAATGATTGCATCGGGTTCTACGCCATCTACTGCAAATTCAGTGAAGTAACTGGTATGTTGTTCTACAAATAAATCATGGAGATTATCCATTTCTTCGTCGCTTACTCCCAATGATTCGAGTTTTGCTTTTTCCATAATTTTTTCTTGGACAGAGAATGTTTTATTTGTCCATGCGGTCATGAGTTTCTCTAGTTGACCTCTTTCCATCGCATATCTTTGTCTTGATTGTTTTCTGATTTTATCGATCAATTCGAGTGATCATTCTGGTGTAGTGATTGGCAATGTTTTCATCGAAAATGGATCAGATGAAATTCCATCAATCATCAATCTTGTATATGCGGTGAATTTCGGAAGTGAAATAAGATCGTTGACGCTCGCCATGTTTTTGAATTGTCCAGTGATCGTGTCAGCATCATCTTTTCCAAGTGTGAAAGCTATGGTTGTACCTACGTTACCAAAGATTGCATCTCTTGTTTTTTCATCAAGCTGAGCGGTATATTGGTTGGCTACGATAAGTGCGAGTTTATATTTTCTGGCTTCTGAAAGTATGGTAGCAAATGATTCTGATGCGAAGTTTTGGAACTCATCGATATACAGATAGAATGGTCTTCTCTCGTGTGCCGCAATATCAGCTCTCGACATGGCATCAATCTGGAACTTTGTTACGAGCAATGATCCGATCATGTTTGCATTATCTTCTCCGATTCTTCCTTTACTCAAATTTACTAAGATGATTTTTCCTTCATCCATAGCTTTTCTAAGGCTTAATTTCGTCCTTGGTTGACCAAAAATATTTCTGACTAATTTGGACGAGAGAAATTGTCCGACTTTGTTGGTAATCGGTCCTACGGCTTCTTCTCTTTGTTTATCGTTCCATTTTGCAAATTCATTTGTCCAAAATTTTGATACGACAGCATCTTTTACATGAGAAACTACTTCCTCACGAAAAACTTTGTCGGTCAACATCCTGAGGATATGCATCAGTGTTGCATTGGGATAATCCACGAGTGCAATAGCTACATTTCTCAAAATATATTCCAATCTTGGTCATCGACTATTATCAAAAAGTTTTTTGAACGTAGAAACTACTCCAGATGCAATCAAGTTTTTCTCTTCTTCTGTACTTCCTTGAAGGAGGTTAAATCCGATAGGAAAATCTGAATCTGAAACATCAAATAAGATGACATCATTGATTCTGTTTTTCGGAATATGTTCGAGTACGGTATCAACTAATTCACCGTGTGGATCAAGTAATGCTAGTCATTTCCCTGCTATCATATCGCTTTTCAAAAGGTTTGCGATAAAGGTAGATTTACCTGTACCTGTTTTACCCACGATATACATATGTCTAAATTTATCTTCTTCTCTGATACCAAACGTTATTTTTTCTCCTCTATAATCGGTATTACCTAGGATGGTAAGCTCTTCTGCTTTTGTATTTTTTGTAGTAGGCAAATTTGTCGGATAGGGAAGTTTTCTATATAAAGTATAATCTACTCCTTTATTGAAATTTTCTATAGTCGGAAGATGAAAGAAATTTCCCGCTTGAGAATGAGTCATTCCGTGAAATTTTTCAGATGTCTTTATTTTAATTTTTCCATTGGAAATATATGGCGCGAATGCTGCGATGATATTTTTTTTCAATGATTCTTTGATATATGGATCTTTGGTTATGATTTTATAACTCAATGAACCAAATATTTCTGGCTTTATCTCTGGTTTTTTTTCTACTGGTGTCCCATCTTCATTTTTCTTTTTTGGTTCTCGTATCCGTTTGAACACAGAGTTCATATATTGTAAAAAATTCTTTTTGAGTTTAAATGTATAGGTGAAATAGATGTTGAGTTTAGAATTTGCATCTACCATATTGTACAGTGAAAATACTCCGTTCATCGGATCCATATAGGTTCCTCATCTGGTGAATTCGTCTTTTCCGAGCAATGTTCCTTCTTTGGAAAAAAGAAGCCAATCTCTGCTTTGTGGTATAGCTATAGGTTCTTTGAGCTCAATAAGGTCTGAAGTCGGGTAACTAGCAAAAAATGTATTTTCAAAATAATTTTTGAAATCTTTTGGTACGCCAACATATAATTTAATATCAGCACTATTTCCACTGATCATGAAAATTATTTTCTTCTTTTTGAGACTGATGATATTTTTGCTCACGGTATCTCGATGATTGACTCCGCGATCGTTGTCTTTGAAAGGTTTAATGTGAAAAAAGACATATCCTGCTGAATGACCACTCATAGGTGATGGTGTTACCGGTGTTGTCATTGCTTTGTTTGGTGTTTTTTTTCATCATGTTCAGGCAAGCATTTTGCCTAGTTTTTCTGCGTGTTTTAACATTTTGTTTTGAAATGGGCTAAAGTCTCAAAGGAAATACAGTTGAAACTGTTCATCGACTGTTTTCGAAATCTATAATCACTTCATTGTATTCGTGCTTCTAGTTTCTCAAATCGTCGATATAATTCTCGCATCCAATCTGCTTTTGGCAGAATTGGTGGTCGAAATATCTTTATTCTACCTAATATTATATATATTTTATAATAAAAAGCAAGTATTTATGTTTTTTTATATTTGTCTCCCTTTGTAAGGGGAGAAGCCGAAGGCAGAGGGGTTTAAGGACAGTCCATAAATCCTCCTGTGCTCCCGCACCACCCCTCCTTTAAAAAGGAGGACAGAATACGTTGTATTATTTTGGGGTTTCTCTATATCTTCAATACTTTTATTCTTTGTGCTTTAGCAGTGTATTTGTACAGTTTTGATCGTTTTTTCGGCTTTGATAAGGTATGTATTTTGGCTGAAAATACAAACAAAAAAAAAGTGAAAGCAGGGGATTTGCTGGTATTTGGTAATCAGTATTTTTTGGCATTGGGAGAAACTTTATCATTTTCTGAACAATATCACCATCTGGCTACGACTCAGGCTGACATCGTCTACAAAGAATTCCTCTCTGCTCCAGCTTTGAAACTTTTTCACTGGATGGTCGAAACCTATTATACAACCTACAAATCTGTAGTAAGACTTTTTTTTGCTGATGATATACAAAAATTGCTAGAACGTGAAGCTAAACTCAAAAAATCAGTAAAAGTTGCTTTGCCGTCCAAAACTACTTTGCAATATTCTTTTTCTCTTGCTTCACCGTGACAGACATTGATTGTTTTTCCCGACTTGTGGACTATGTACAATACCAGTACTGAAGCGTTTCGTGATCATGATGCGGTAGCGTGTTTATCGTCAACCCAAAGCCAGAATCAAAAAGATGTCCATCGATGGGAGATCAAAAAATGAGTAAAATCTGTAATTGTTTGTACCTATGCTGAGATATTCCAAGATTTTCATGACCTAAAAAAGATAATTTTTGTAGATCCCCATAAACGATATTATGCTAATCAACAAGATCCGAGATATAAAGTTGGTGATGTAATAGAAGAAATGAAGAAGTTATATGATGCTGCAGTAGAAATAGTCTGAGTATAAAAAAAGTTCCCTCAATACGAGGGAACTTTTATGCGGTTAGTGTGTGGTATTAAATTTGTATGGCACCAGTAACAACTCTTGCTTCGAGGTCGAAATCAGTGTTATTAAATGCCCATTTGGCCAGCACAAACTGTATGCCATTTTTTGTAAGAAACAATTGTTTGTTTAGATTCAAGGTCTGTCCATCTATCAGACTTCCATCCGATTTGATGTATTCCTCGCCATTTAATAGGTCGTTGGGTGAAGTTTCAGGTGAATATGATACTTCATATCCATCGTTTTGTAATTTTTTGAGCAATGCCGGCAATGCTTCACCTATTAAAAATTCTTTTGCCAATTCATTGAGTTTTGCTTTTTCCGGTTGTGTGATTTTTGGTTGTTTCCAATACCCGTAGGCATAGGCAATTAACCCAGCAATTACGCCAATTACGACAATTGCACCGAAGTAGGTGGACCATTCAGCCCATCGGTTGAGGTCATGAATTGCAATGAAGATCATAGTAATACCCATGATGAGCATTATGGATTTTCTCCATTGTTTTCCGTATTCCTCAATCAGATTTTTGTTTGTTTTCTTTGTCTGTTGCATAGCCGCGATCACTGCAGCATTGTCGTTGTTAAACTGTGTTTTCAAATTTCCCATTTTTTTATTTGTTTATGTTTATTTTCTTATATTTATTTTCTTGTAAATGTCAACACGTATTTGTTTTTTTTCGTTTTTTGGTATATAAGAAATTATTCATTATGGGTTTGATTTGGACAAATTCGTTGTTCTGAGTATAATAAAATAGTATTTAATAGCTTTCGAAATTTGTAATTACTTCACTTTATTCGTACTTACTTCCTCTCAAGCTACTAAATATAGTTCTCGCATCCAAAATATCTTGAAACAGATTTTTGGCGTTCGAACTATGATTTTACTTCATATATATTTCAATGAGCACAGGTAGATTTCATTCTAGATGGAAAGCATACTTTCAAATATTACTCGTGGTTCTTGGTTTAGGACTTATAGGTTTCGGCTATCTCAAAGTCGATATGTTTCTGATGAATCAAACTATTACGGATAAACGTGATACATTATCTGGGCAAAATGCACAGTTAGAATCATATAAAATGCTTACAGGATATAACAAACTCCAAGCAGTAAAAATTCTTGAAGAAAAACAGACAAATATTCCACGATCTGATCATATTTCCAAGATGATAGCTATGTTGGAAGATATGAAAAAAATCGATACAAGTACTACAGATACCATTATTCTTTCTGATTTTAATGTCAGTATGGAAAAGATAACCCTCAAGGGACAGGTTTCCAACTTATTACTTTTGTATTATACCAGTCCAGCAAAAGGTATCAAATCACTTATCGATAGATTCTCTAGTTTAGATTTTGTCAGAAATATTCGTATCCAGACCTACGATAGAGTAGGAGATAATAACTATTACGAATTCGTTTTAGAAGCTAACATTATTAATGATGCAGGAACAGGTAGTACAGCAGAATAGTCAAATTATCGATAGATTGCTCGGTGAACAACAAGAGAAAAAATCCGCTGGAGTCGATACATTTGCAGAAGATAATCAGGTGTTGATCACTACTTCAAGAGTGGTAAGTATCAGATATAGAATTTATTTTATAGTTCTGTTGCTTATTCTTGTTGTTTTTGGAAATAATATTCTTTTGCCTGCATGGGACAATTTTCAGTCAACACAAACAGAAGTGAGTGATATCAATCTTCAGATTTCTAGCTTTGAAACTAGAAAACTAAAATCTGAAGCTGATCAAAAATTAATTACAAAAATCGAAACACAACAGTCAAATATTATCGCTTGTCTCAATACGAGAGAAAATTGTACCGCGATAGATCCTGCATTGAGAACTAACTTTTCGTTTGCGAGATCATATATCCAACTCAATAATCTGACTGATCCCAAGATGTTCGTTAATGAAAAAATTCTCTTAGCAAACATCAACGAATACTTACTCAGAGATCCTGTAACCAAAGCAAAAAATGGATTGATCAATAAGATTGCTATCGGAGAACCAAAACAATTCTTCTGAAACTTATATTACGTTCCCCTCAAACTCAATGTTACGTTTGATACCAAGGACGCATTACTTTCTTTCATCGACAATGTAGAAAAGAGAGTACT
>Ga0194063_10002325_pt1 | contig 11901 bp, 7 predicted proteins | sample SepL3720m_MetaG_FD_155459 | JGI IMG/M metagenome (GOLD analysis project Ga0194063, IMG submission 155459) | Anoxic zone freshwater microbial communities from boreal shield lake in IISD Experimental Lakes Area, Ontario, Canada - Sep2016-L373-20m | ecosystem: Environmental > Aquatic > Freshwater >... | reverse complement strand
CAGATATGCAATACCACAAAGTGGTAATACATTTTGCTAGATCTTATTTATATGGGGTGAAAAGGAGGAATTTTTCCTTAAAAAATGGCTCCTTGAATATTTTTTCAATCTCCCAAATATGGGGTTTACAACCACTTTCAAAGATTTCTTCGCTCAAATCGCCCCCTTTTAAGCAAATAAGGCCATTGGCTGGCAGCTGACTTCTCCTTAAAACAGGCTTACTCCAATGCCATAAATCCTTCAAGGGGGCCACGGCACGGCTGACAACAGTATCAAATTTTCTATTGCGAATATCCTCGGCCCTGCTATGTAAAGTGCTTAGATTCTTTAATCCTATTTCAGCAGCAATTTCATTTACCACTTTAAGCTTTTTGTTAATGCTATCCACTAATAGAAACTGTGTTTCGGGAAAAAAAATCGCCAAAGGCAAACCAGGGAAACCACCGCCTGCTCCCAAATCCATAATCTCTTGCCCTGCCATAAATTCAAATTGAGTAGTAATGGCCAGGGAATGCAAAACATGGTGCTCATAAAAAGCATCCATATCCTTTCGACTGATTACATTTATTTTTTCATTCCAAGCTGTATACAATTCTTTTAATGTGCCCAATTGGGCTAATTGAGCGGGCGTAAAATCGGCGAAATAATGAGTAATTATTTCCATGATGGCCTTGGTTTTTGTAATAAAGAAAAAGAGAAAAATAGATAATAAAAAAACATTCCAATATCAAAAAACAGAAACCAAGGATAAAGGTCTTTCTCCCCCAATTTTTTCAATCCAATAAAATAGATAACTGCTTGTAATATAAAGCGAATACCAAATACAATGAGCCCCCATTCCCATTGATAGAAAACCAAGGAGGCGGTCAGTAATGGATAAAAGAGAAAATGCGAAAATGTATATATACCCAATAAGAATTGATGAATGGGTTTGTAATATTTACTGGTGCTATAGTGGCGTCTTTTTTGCTTGCGCCATGCTTGCCAATTACGTGGAGGTTCACTTAAAGTAAAAGCATCCTTATCTATATTAATATCCGTATTAGTTGAATTGGCCGCCATATTGATAAATAAATCATCATCCCCACTAGGTATTTTATTATGTGCCGAGAAGCCTTTGTGTCGAAAAAAAACTTCTTTTTTATAACTCAAATTACGGCCTACTCCCATATAAGGCATGCCAGCCAATGCAAAAGAAAAATATTGAAGCGCTGTGGAAAATGTTTCCCATCGAATAATTTTATTCAACAATCCCTTTTTCTTGTGATAAGCCCCATAGCCTAACACAATTTCAATTCCGTCTTTGTAGGAAGCTTGCATTTTTTCCATCCAATACTCAGAGGCAGGCACACAATCTGCATCTGTCAAAAGCAGGATTTCATATTTGGCCGTTTTAATTCCTACACTCAAAGGGAATTTTTTACCGGGTATTAATTTAGCCTCCTGTTTCAGTTCTACTACATGCAATTGCTTAAAGGCTCTTTGAAATTCTTCCAACAAATATTTGGTTTCATCAAAGGAATTATCATTCACAACAATCACTTCATGCGTAGTGCCATATGTTTGTACCAAGGCTCCCGGTAAATTTTTCGCTAAATTTGCAGCTTCATCCCTTGCACATATAATTACAGATACAGGATGGGTTTGCGATATCGCCTTTGCTTTTGACTTATAAAAAGCAAAACGAAGAAAGAAAAACAAATAGTAAAAAACTTGTACCAGGGTGATGAGACAAAAAGCATAAAAAAACCATTGCCCCCATTGAGTAAAATTCATTGGGCAAAAATAACTAAATCAATTATAGAAAAGTTTATTTATCAAACTGAATTTATCAACCTATATCGGTTCTTATAACAATTATGGCAACCCTAAATTTCGAACTTTTACATACTGATAATCAAACCAGTGCCAGAACTGGAAGAATCACCACCGACCATGGCATCATTCAGACTCCCATTTTTATGCCAGTTGGTACAGTGGGAAGTGTAAAAACAGTTAGTCAGCAACAACTTAAAGAAGAAGTAAAAGCCGAAATCATCTTAGGGAATACCTATCATTTATACCTTCGGCCAGGGCTTGAAACCATGGAAGCAGCTGGCGGATTGCACCAATTCATTGGCTGGGACCGACCAATACTTACCGACAGTGGAGGATACCAAGTTTTTTCATTGGCCAATAACCGAAAACTAAGTGAGGAAGGGGCACTATTTCAAAGTCACATTGATGGCAGCAAACATCTTTTTACGCCCGAGAAAGTAATGGATATACAAAGAATCATCGGTGCAGACATTATAATGGCATTTGATGAATGCCCACCCTATCCCAGTGATTATAGCTATGCAAAAAATTCTATGGAGCTCACGCATCGCTGGTTACAAAGATGCATGGCCCGACTAAAAGAAACGCCCGACAAATATGGCTATACCCAAAATTTATTCCCCATTGTACAAGGCAGCACCTATAAAGATTTGCGCACTGCATCTGCAGAATTTATTGCTTCGCAAAATGCTGCAGGCAATGCTATTGGAGGATTGAGTGTGGGAGAATCTACGGAGTTGATGTATGAATACACGGCACTTTGTTGCAATCTTTTGCCAGTGAATAAACCACGCTATTTGATGGGCGTAGGCACGCCTTGGAATATTCTTGAGTGTATTGCATTGGGAGTAGATATGTTTGACTGTGTGATGCCAACACGCAATGGTCGCAATGCAATGCTATTTACAAGTCAAGGGGTCATTAATATTGACAATAAAAAATGGGAAAGAGATTTTAGCCCAATTGACGAAGGCATTGATAGCCCAATGAGCCATTACTACAGCAAAGCTTATGTTAGGCACCTGATTAAATCAAAGGAAATGCTGGGACTCACCATTGCCAGCGTTCACAATCTTTCATTCTATCTATGGCTGGTTAAGGAAGCCCGCAAACAAATTGAAGCAGGCAATTTTAAATCATGGAAAGAAGAAATGGTCATTAGATTACAACAAAGGCTTTAATGGAAGAAGATTGTTGGAACTAACAAAATATTAACAACCCATTATTCCCCAATAACAGCAGGCCTCCTCGCATTATTTCACCAACCATAAATCTTGGCATACAAATTGAAAAATTGGTAACAGCCATTTAAAATTTTATCTTTAACTACCTTAAATGAAAGATTATGAGTAAACATTTTTATTTGTTATTGCTGTTGCTGTTTCCAATATGCATGTTTGCGCAAGTGCAAAATGCGGCCATCCCAAAAGATGCACCAGTGGATGTAAGTATGACTGATTTCAAAGGGAAAATATTGAATAATGAGATTGTTGTTTTTAGAAGCCAGTTAAATAGTAAAGAATACCAAGGCTTAACAGATGACAAGGGAAAGTTCTCTATCCGACTACCATCAGGGGACAAATACGAGATATTTGTTTTGGGATTTAAAGACAGTACTAGTTTAAATGTTTTAGAAATCCCAGCTTTAAAAGGGAATGCGTATTATAAAGATCCTTTCACTGTTGAATTGCAACATTTACCTTCTAAATCATTTGTGTTAGACAATTGTAATTTCGAATCGGGGAAATCAATTTTACTTCCCGAAGCTTATCCTGTATTAGATGAATTGGTAGAATATTTGAATCGTAAAGATGATGACCGCATTGAATTAGGTGGCCATACCGACAATGTAGGTGGGGCTGCAAAAAACCTTCAACTATCATTGGATCGAGCATTGGCAGTGAGACAATACCTTATTGAGAAAGGCATTGATCCCAATCGACTGATGTCAAAAGGATATGGGCTTACAAAACCAATCGTGAGCAATGCAACAGCTGCAGGAAGAGCTCAAAACAGGAGAACAGAAGTGACGATATTAGAATAAGAAATGCGCCTTCCGCATTAGCCAGTTTAATTATTAAAATACCAACATAAAAAATCCCGTTAGTTCATCACTAACGGGATTATAATTTAGTTGCTAAATCAATTATTCTGCAGCTGGTGTTTCAGGAGTAGCAGCATTAGCAGCATCTCCATCCATTTTAGCTTTCAAATTAGCCAAGGCGCTCAGATCACCTAATGTAGATTTCTCTACTTTGCTCTGAATGCTCTTAACTACTTTTCTAGCGCTATCAGCATCTGCTTTTTTCTCTTTGATTACAGCTTGCTTTTCTTCTTCTTGCACTTGTTCCCACATGCGAGTATGACTAAGAATGATGCGTTTGTCGTTGCGGTCAAATTCAATTACTACGAATTTAGCAACTTCATCAGCAGCGATGGTTTTACCATCTTCTTTTGCCAAATGACGGGCAGGTACAAATCCTTCAAGGCCATAAGGCAATTGAACTACGGCACCTTTATCGTCTCTCTTGATAACAGTACACTCATGCTCTGATCCCACAGCGAATACTGATTCCAAGGAATTCCAAGGATCTTCTTCAATTTGTTTGTGGCCCAGTTGCAATTTGCGACTTTCTTTATCAATGCTCATAATGATTACATCGATGGTATTACCAACTTTAGTGTATTCATTAGGGTTATTAAAGCGCTTCAACCAGCTCAAGTCGCTGATATGAATCATACCACCAATACCTGTTGCTAATTCTACAAACACGCCATAAGGAGTGATGTTTTTAACAGTACCAGTATGCTTGCTACCTTCAGCAAAACTAGTTTCGATGGTACTCCAAGGATCTTCTGCCATTTGCTTAATGCTAAGGCTCATCTTCCTGGTGTCTTTATCAAGTGTTACCACTTTTGCTTCGTACTCATCTCCTAACTTAAAGAATTCTTTAGCATTGATTGGTGTATTAGCCCAAGTGATTTCACTTACGTGAACCAAACCTTCTACACCTGGAGTAATTTCAAGGAATGCACCATAATCTTCGATGTTCACCACTTTACCTTTCACAATTTCAGCTTCTTTAAGATTTTCTGCTAAAGTATCCCAAGGATGAGGAGTCAATTGTTTCAAGCCAAGGCTGATACGTTTTTTATCATCATCAAAATCCAATACTACTACATTGATTTTCTGATCTAGTTTCAATACTTCGGTTGGATGATTGATACGACCCCATGAGATATCAGTGATATACAATAGACCGTCTAATCCGCCCAAATCAAGGAATGCACCAAAGTCGGTGATATTCTTAATGGTTCCTTCCAATACTTGACCTTTCTCCAATTTACCCATGATTTCAGCACGTTGTGCTTCAATATCACTTTCAATAAGAGCTTTATGAGATACAACGGCATTTTTGATGGTTTCGTTGATCTTAACCACTTTAAATTCCATTGTTTTGCCAACAAACTGATCGTAATCTGTAACTGGTTTAACGTCAATCTGAGAACCTGGTAAGAAGGTTTCCATTCCAAATACATCCACAATAAGACCACCCTTGGTTTTGCTAGTAACCAAACCAGTAACAATTTCACCAGTTTTATGTACTTCCATAATGCGCTCCCATGCACGTGTAATACGAGCACTTTTGCGACTAAGGTGCAAATTACCTTCGCGGTCTTCTTTTTCTACTACCATTACTTCAATAACATCCCCTACTTTAACACCACCGGGAATATCACGGAATTCATTCAGAGAAATCAAACCATCACTTTTAAAACCAATGTTTACAACCGCATCAGTTTTGGTTAATGATTCAACAGTTGCCTGGATCATTTCACCATCATTGATTTGTTTGAAAGTGTTGTCGTAAACCGAGTCATACTTTGCTTTTTCTTCAGCAGTATAACTGGTTACATTTCTTTTGTCCACACTCCAATCAAAATCATCATGTGGAGTTGCAATTGTTTCAGCAACGGGAGCTTGAACAGGCACGTTTGTTACCGCAGCAGTTTCAACCACATCATCGGCGGCTGACCCTTCCTGTGCATCTGCGTTTAATTGTTTAAAAATGTTAAATGACATAAAATAACCCCGGTTTTTTTAACGGGGTGGCAAAGGTAAGAAAAAAGAAGGAAAATTAAAGGGAATTCAAGGAGAATATCTAAGGCCCTAAAACCTATCCCCGATTTTTATCCTATTACTAAACAATTATTTACATATATGAAATATATTTTCTACACAAAATTCAACAGGGATCCTTAAAAGGTCAAAAAAAAGCTACCAAATTCAATACAGTGTAAGAGACTAACCGAGGGGAGTCATTTTTAATTTATCTCTCCTCCTAAAAGCAGCTATTTAACAATGTATAATTGAGTTGATTAATATTGAAATCAGTATCTAGTAACTTTACAATTATTCACCGCTCTACGAGAAATCAATTTATACAAACCATTGCATTGAGTAGCATGACTGGACTAATTTATCAAATGAATGAACTCAACAAAATTGCTGGCAGCTTTGCGAGTACTAAAAGGATGCCTGCACTCTTTCTTGGACATGGCAGCCCAATGAATGCCATTGAAGAGAATGAATTTGTAACTGGCTTTCGAGCAATTAGTAAAACCCTTCCTACTCCCAATGCAATATTGTGCATTTCGGCTCATTGGGAAACCAAAGGCAGTTTTGTAACCGCTATGAAATCGCCCACTACCATTCATGATTTCGGAGGATTTCCAAAGGCCCTCTATGAAGTTCAATATCCCGCACCTGGAAGTCCCTCCTTGGCATTAACAACTCAAGCATTGGTTAAAAAAACAGCTATTGAATTAGATGAAAAATGGGGTTTGGATCATGGCGCCTGGTCGGTCATCAAACACTTGTACCCTGCCGCAAATATTCCCATCATACAAATGAGCCTTGACTATACCAAAGACCCAAGCTATCACTATGCATTGGCAAAAGAAATTGCTGCACTACGTGACAAAGGCATTTTGATTATTGGCAGTGGCAATATGGTACACAACCTTGGCCTACTCGCTTGGGATAAATTGAATACAATCGGTTATGGGTTTGATTGGGCAATAGAAGCCAGTGATACCATGAAAAAATTAATACTCAATGGCGATCATCAACCACTTATTAATTACAAGCAACTAGGCCAATCTTTTCAATTAGCCATCCCCTCGCCGGAACATTACTTGCCATTATTATACATACTTGCACTACAAACCAAGGGCGAAAAAATAAGTTTGTTTAATGACAAAGCCATCGCAGGATCACTTACCATGACTTCTGTTAAAATCGAACAAGCTTAACTGTTATACTACTACAACTTATTAAAGACATCATTGCATTTAGGGTGCAGGAAAATTTAAAAAAAGCAAAGCAAAAAAAAATAATAATTGCTGCAGGAGATTATAATTGCTTTACAAAGTAACTAATGAATGCATTTGAATATAAGTTATATTTTAACTATCTTCAATAGGCATTCCCAATTTATTCCAATAAATATCCCTCTAAAAGGGGATAAGGTAAGCTTTCAATTATATTTAATTTAGCATTCAAAAATTACCACATATGCAAAGTTCTCCTTCCAGTACTACACGATCTTATTTGAATACATTTCCTTTTTTACTCATCGTCAGCATCTTGCTATTTCCTTCTATACTCAATGCACAAAGCATAGAAGGCAAATACAAACTAATAAAAGAGAGTGATGGCCAAGTGCCGAAATCGCAGGCAGAAATAACATTAACATTTACCAATGCGGGCTTTAGTTTCAAAGCCATTCAACCAGGACAAACAGTAGATGACAAAGGCAGCTATAAAATAACAGGAAATAATATTGTCCTCACTTTTAAAGAAATGTCGCAAGGGAGACAAAGCGGTACATATACTTTAGTAAATGGAATACTCACGCTTCCATTCAAAATGATGAGTGATGGAAAAGGAAGTTCTACCTGGCAACAATTAGGCCCAGGCACTGTAGCCAATCTTGTTTCGAGTAATTCTGTCAACTCCACAATCAAAGCCAATCTGGAAGGTGCTAAAAGCAAAGCCAAATATATCAACCTGGTAGATAGTCGTGCTACTGCTACTTCCAAAACGGTGAATGGTGGATTAGCAGAAGGCTATTACATAGAAGCGACAAGATTTTATTTCAAAGGATTTTATTTAGAAGCTATTTATGGATATGCGAAGGCAGCTGAAATTCAACCTACCAATGCATTGTATCTAAATAATCTTTCGATGTTGATTATGGACCGCAATAGATATGCCGATGCGGTGGTATTGCTGCGGGAGGTTACACATAATTTTCCCAATCTTGCTATGGGTTGGGGCAATCTTGCCATTGCCAATCTAAAATTAAATAACCTTTCCGGTGCAGATTCTGCTATCAGAATAGCAAGAAGACTTTCTCCCAAAGATGGCTTATACTGTTATACAGATGGAAAGATTGAAGAAGAAAAAGGTCGTACCAAAGAAGCACAGAAAAAATTTGAAGAAGCATGGGAATTAGGATATGCAGGATCGGGAAGAGAAGGAGGTAAAAAAAGCAAGGCCGATGAGGAAAACAATCCAAACAAAAAAAACCAACAACCCAAACCTAGCCCTGTTAAGCCAAAGCCTTCCAATAAAAACAATCCCAAATCGGAAGAAGATAAAATTGCGCAATGGGAAGGACATTATGAAGCAAAGGCAGTAAGAGCTAGGTCTGGCGAAACTGGTGCTGATGCCAATACTAAATTTGGAACTGGCATGGCCAGCACCAATATCAATTTGCAAACCCTGGCCTGTGCAAAAGAATTTTCGATGGACATTAGTAGGATGGGTAATATTACTGGAAATGGCAAAGTAATGTATGTATATCAAGGCACTGCTGGCAACGCACTTACAGGCCTCACACCCGGCGCCATTGCACCTGCAGGAGGATTTGCAAGTAATTTAAAAGACGGATATCAAATCAGGGATTGGTCTTTCTCTGGCACTGTAGATGCAGAGGGGAATATAGAAATCAATGGCATGCCGCAAGGAGAACTTGACTTATTAAATGTAGGTAAGTGGCAAAAGATTAAAACATGGTCACCCTTTCCACCGGATGCAGCTGGGGCAGCAATGAAAGGGCCTTTTCACATGAAAGTTATTTTGGACGAGAAATTAGGCCCCTATATTTATGTGGACCAATACCTCGAATTAAACGATAAGTTGATTCGGCGCGTACATTACCAGGCTTATATCATGAAAACGGATGCCAACCTTAATCCGGACTGTAAATATGTTGGCCCTGAAGCACAAGCTAAATGCCCAGCCAGTGAGTTTATAAAAACAAAATTGGCTTTCTCTCCCTTGAAACACATCAGTGTAGAAGCATCCAATACTTTTACAAAGGGAGCAGATGGAGTGCAATCGCAACAAGAAATGGCGGTGAATGTGGGAGATGATTTCAGTGTAGGAATGGCTACAGGTTCCTATGAATTGCACCAAGACAATAGCATGGAGTTTACCATTGGTATTGGAGCTAAGGTAAGCGACTTAGTTAAAGGAAGCCCCATTGACTTGGAGCAAAAAATAGAACTCATTTATGATACTAAATGCGGGTTTGGTGTTAAAGGTTCCGCGGCATTTAAAAATGAATTATCTAGTTCAACCGCTTCAGTAGAAGGAGTTATTTTCTTTAATAAAGGATTGTAAGAAATTGAAAGAATAAAAAAAATGGGGCCTACTTCAAAAAAGTAGACCCCATTTTTTTATAAATTATGTTTTAATAAATCATAAACCTTTTCTTCATGTGCTTGTCTATTGTACCTACTTGTAACATATAGGCACCAATACCAAGTTTTGCAGGCACTGTAAAAGTATCATCAATGAAATTTAATTGTACCAACAAATCTCTTTGAAATACCAACTGTCCATTACTGTTGAATATTTGAGCAAAATAATGGCCTGGTTTAATATTATAAAAAGTATAATGTAAACTACCGCCTCTAAATACAGGCGTATTATATAATGTAAGACCGTAAGGAATTATTTTGGTAGTAAAACTTAATTGTGATCCATATCCGATACCGCCACTGTTCACCACATAAGCTTTATAATAATAAACCGTATTTTGAACTAAGCCAGTAGGAGTAGCAGAAAAAACAGCACTTGCATTGATATTTGAAGAAGCTATTCTGGTTCCTGTACCACTAACAAATCCACTGATACCACTGTACTCAATTCCATAAGAAGTGATCGGGCTGCAACCAATAGTAGCGGCTGTACCACTCAAGGTAGCAGAATTGGGAGTTAAAAGGGTAGCACTACCTGTTGTGGCAGTACCAGGACTATTAATTCCACTTCCACTCACAGGCACTGTAATTGAATTAGCACCACCTCCACTCACTGGAATTGGGCTTGTATAGGCAATAACAGCGGTTGGAGTAAATTTCACAAACACTTGTTGGCTGAAACTACCACCCACTTGTGCAATACTCAAACTAGCAGTGTATGTTCCTGTGCTAGTACTTGAAAAACTAAAGCCTGCTAAAGGACCAATATTAATATTACTTGAATTTAAATTGGTACCCGTTAGTGTAAATGAATTGGCCGAAGAAGCTATATTCAAACATATTGCACCAAAAGCAGAAGTTGCAGTAGCAGATAATACAGGAGAAAGCGTTGTGAAACTCTGTTGAGCACCATAACCTGTTCCGCCACCATTAGTAGCATAGGCCTTATAATAATAAGTAGTTGATGCAGCTAGTCCCACTAAATTAGAAGAAAAACTTCCAGCGCTTAGATTAGATGCAGCAACTTGCGTACCATTACCATTTGCAAATCCGTTGGTAGTACTGTATTCAATTCCATAAGCCGTTACACTTGAGCAACCATTCGACACAATTGATCCAGCTGCTGTTGCTGATGAAATGGTGATGGCAGTAGCAGCCCCTGTTGTTAAACTTGGAACCGTATTTACCCCAGCACCTGTAACAGTTACATTGATAGAAGAAGCGCCAGCTCCACTCACTACAATGGAGCCATTATATGATTGTACTAAGGTTGGATTAAACTTAACATATACGATTTGGCTAAAAATTCCACCAGCTTGTGGAATAGTTAAAGTTGCTGTATAAGTACCTGCAAGAGTAGTTGAATAAGTATATCCAGTAAGAGCAGCCACTTGTACAGAAGCAGTAGTTAAATCGGCACCATTGATGGTGAAAGAATTTGGACCTCCAATAGTATTCGCACATACATTACCGAAAGTCGCTAAACTAGTAGCAGATAATGAAGGAATAGCTGATGCAATACCGGTACCGCTTACTGCCACATTTACAGTACTTGCCACCCCACCACCAGTGATGGCTAAATTGCCTGATTTAAGACCTACTGATTGAGGCGTAAACCTTACATAAACAGGAGTAGCAGCCAATGTAGCTGTTGAATAAGCGATGGTAGTACTTGCTAACCAAGTGCTATTATTATTAGAAACCTGAAAATCAGTAGAAGGAGCAGTAATAGTAATATTTCCAGGAGCACCTGTAAGATTGCTGCCAGATACATTAAAACTTTGAGAAGAAGAATTATTTGCGACCACAATATTTCCAAAGTCAGCAACCGTTCCCGCTGTTAAAGCAGGCGTAACACTACCAGAACCAACCGTTACGTTAGTAACGGAGAAGCCTGGACGATTTCCAGCGCCAGATACTTCCCTATAAACCCAACGCAATTGAACTTCTGCTTGGTTATCACAAGCTCCAGGCAAGGTCACTGAAATAGTTTGAGGATTCACACTTCCTGTTCCAGTAATATTATCAGAACCGCCAGGATTTTGATATTCGGAACCAGCAACATCAGTAAAAGTACCGGTATTGCCTACACGATATTGTAAGCCCATTGCACCAACCCTGTTAGCAATTTGTTGACGTTGCGTAGCAGCTAAATAAGCAACCTGCACGCCAGTAACACTGCTGGTATTTACAGACAATACAAAACTTTTCATAGCAGCGGAAGTGCTTAAAAATGCAATTTTACCAACGGCATCTCCCACAAATGCAGATACAGCTGAATTCTGGGAGGTTACACCACTTGCTATTACC
>Ga0194063_10002324_pt1 | contig 11905 bp, 9 predicted proteins | sample SepL3720m_MetaG_FD_155459 | JGI IMG/M metagenome (GOLD analysis project Ga0194063, IMG submission 155459) | Anoxic zone freshwater microbial communities from boreal shield lake in IISD Experimental Lakes Area, Ontario, Canada - Sep2016-L373-20m | ecosystem: Environmental > Aquatic > Freshwater >... | reverse complement strand
CCTCCCATACTCTCCCCCCGCTATGGCCATCCACGCACACCGCAAAGGCGAAGAAAGTAACGACCGTCTGCAGCAGCGCTTCAAGTCGCAGGTGCAGAAAACGGGGCTCCTCAAGCTCCTGCGTGAGCGTGCCCACTTCAAGCGCAAGCCCAACAAGCGTCTCGTCCGCCTCAAGGCACTCAAGCGCGAGGAGTACCGGTCCGAGAACAGGCTGAAGAAGTTTTATTCGAATATGTGAAATTGATTCTCGCAGATCGATGAACAATTCAGATCTTCCTCCATGGGCTAAAATTCCTAATGAGGGAACTCCTTGGAAAGAAATTCCAATAGGCTCACTGGTTGAACGCCTTGTTCCTGTAGATACTTCAGAAATTGGAGAAAGAGGCATGAAAATCAGTAGTTGGGTACTCGCATTAAGTGATAAAGTTCGAGAATGCATGAAATTGGGAATCCCCCCTCCTAGTGGAACACCGCAGTGGTACGAAGAATTACCCTTCAGAGTCCTAAAGTCTTTGGATGACCCACCAACAAACACTCCAAGCCTTCCTCTAGAAGCAGCTGCGTAGTGACAATTCTCAAGCGAATATATGTGAGCTCGTACATATCAAGTCGCGCTCCAATTTGTCGCAGTTCGACACGGCTCACTGTGACAAATTGTTGTGCTAATAATGAAAAAAATGTCATGGTGAGCCGCGTCGAACCATGGCATTTTGAGATACAATAGTGATGCATGGCGCATAACCACGTATTTGTCGTCCGGCATGGAGAATCAGAAAATAATCTCCTGGGGATTGATTCCACGAAATTGGAAAACAAGAACCAATTTGGCTTATCGGAGAATGGAAGGAAAGAAATCGAAACTGAAGCCAAGAAATATCGAGATTTTGATCTGATCATCACTTCTCCATTCAGGAGAACGAAAGAGACTGCCATGATCTTTGCGAGAAACTCCCAATGCGAAATCATCGAGAATGCACTTCTGAAAGAGGTCTGCGTAGGTGATTTGGAGTTATGCACATACGCCGTGACCGACGCATTCCTGGAAAAATACCATGATGAATCCGTCCCCTATCCGAACGGGGAAAGCTTATTGGATGCGAAGAATCGAGCTATGGAATTTGTACATCACCTGCATCAGACCTATGACAACAAGAAGATCCTGATCGTGACGCACGGACATATCGTCTTGTTTCTGCAGGAACAGCTGGATCCGACATTCAATCGCATGAAGGCTATGAAAGAATACGATGATGCGAACTCACGAAAGGTGATTGATCTTTGTCAGAGCTGAGCTTGGGGAGGCGGTTGTATGCTAATTTTGAAAAAAATGTCATGGTGAGCCGCGTCGAACCATGGCATTTTTTTTCATTCCTCCTCAGCAATCGGCGCACTCTCAGCTGGAGGAGGTTCAATTACAGATAGTGTAGATGCTTCACGAAGCTTTTCATTATGCGCTCCAGCGAGTCCTTGAAGGCACATCTTGGTTCCCTCCGAGAGCGGCTGCACATGTGGCCGTCTTGCAGCTTCAACATTATGGATAAATTGCCTAGCACTATATTCACTCATACCTCAACCCTATCCCGCACATCATCAGTCCTCAAGTGATTCGGACACTTTCTGGGACATCCGAGCAACGCAGAATCTATGGAAACCTAGAAAATGTCAGAATATGTTCAGCCTGTACTGAGTCGAGTCGAAACATCAGACCACAGCATTTTGAAGAAAATCGAAAATTTGTCGCAGTTCGACGCGGCTCACTGTGACAAATTTTCATAGTTCTTCAAAAGCTCCATTTACCGCCCCCCCTGCAGAATCAAGAGCGCACGCGACATCTGCTCATCGCGATCACCTGTCGACGTCACCACCACATCGGGTGTCACGCCTTTGCCATTGATGGCGCGACCGTTGGGCGTGAACCACTCGGCGATGGTGAGCTTGAGGCTGCTGCGATCCGAGAACTCGAGGACCTCCTGCACCGTCCCTTTGCCGAAGCTCTGCTCTCCCACGATCTTCGCCCTGCCGGCATCCTGAAGCGCACCGGCGACGATCTCCGCCGCCGAAGCCGAACCCTTGTTCACGAGGACGACGAGCGGGACGGATGGAAGAATGGAGGGATCGTCATCAGTCTGCTCCGTGGTCGTTCCGGAGCGCGCTTTGATCTGCGCAACCACGGATCCTTTGGGAAGGAAATTGGCGCACACGGTATCCGCAGCATGGAGTAATCCTCCCGGGTTGTTGCGCAGATCGAGGATCATCCCCGTAGGATTCTGCAGCTGGATCTTCTCCATCTGTGCGCGCAGATCGCTATCAGTGAGCTTGCCGAACTGGGCGAGCTTCACCACCGCCACATTGCCCTGCCAGCTGATGCTGATCTCGGGGACCTTCACGACATCACGGACAACGGAGAGATCGAACTGATTACCGTTGCGGCTGATCGTCAGCTTCACCGTGGTGCCGACGGGACCGCGGATCTTGGCGACGGCATCTTCCACGGAAAGCCCTTTCAAGCTCACTCCATCGACTGACAAAATCAGATCCCCCGGTTTGATGCCTGCTTTCTCCGCCGGCGAACCGGTAATGGGCGTGACGACGGTGATCAGGCCATCTTTGCTTTCCTCCACTTGTGCACCGATACCGGAAACTTCTCCATTGATACGATCATTGAAATCCTGCGCCTTCTGCGGACGGTAGAAGACGGAGTACGGATCATCGAGACTATTGACGAGCGCCTCAGCGGCATCGTAAGCAGCGACGTCCGGCTGAATCTTCTCGGTGTGCAGATAGTCACTCTGGATAATGCCCCAGAGATTCTGGAGAATCTGCCCTTTGGGAAGCTGCGAGGAAGCTGAAATTCCAGGATTGAGTTTGATCTGAATGGTGGGAATACCGTCTGTCGTCATTCCCCCATTCTGGATCCCCCCTTCCCCTAGGACCTTGCGCAGCAGCAAACGCGCATCGATGCCCATCAACGTATCCGTCACGCCAAACTGCGTGGCAGATTGCGGCTCCATCCACCCATTACTCACGGCAGCCTGCACGGCAGAAGCGATGGCCTCCCCGGCAGCCTTCGCATCCCGAAAGACCGTCGTCGGTTTGGCAGTGACTTTCTGCAGCTTCATGACGACGTAGAGCGCTTCGCCACGGGTGATGGAGCGTGCTGGGTAGAACTCGGAGCCGAAGACCTCGAGCGCCTTGAGAGCATAGGCGGATGCCGCAGCAGATTCGAGAGCCTTGGGGATCCGACGGTAGGGCAACGTGATCCTAGAGCTCGGAGTACTGAAGAGTGTCACCGCAGCCTGCACAAATTCCCCCCGTGTAACGGCAACATCGTCCGCAGTGCGGAGAATACTGGCGACGGATGAGGCGGAGAGGGAAAGCGGAATAACGAAGAGCAACGCTCCGGCGCTCAGTCGCGTCAGAAGTCTGGAAAAGGAAGATCGTGAAGCGGATCGGAGCATGAGTGCGGGTGGAAAGTAGAGGGAGTCTAGCGAGGGAATGTAGAGGGAACAACGAAATCGTGATTATGAATGTTAATCTTGCGAGTTAATAGTTTCTGGTTAATGGTTATTAGTTTTTCAAAGAACATGCTCATCTGAAAAAACCAATAACTAGCAAACCAATAACTAGAAACTTATTCGTTATCCTCTCACAAACGTATCCACCGTCACCAGCACTCCCCTCTCCCGCTCATTCTCCGACTGCGAGAAGAGGACGCTCAGGATCCAGAATCCTCCCAGCACATAGAAGAGCGACGGGATGAGAATGATGGAACAGTAATGAAAGTATGATTCCGCCGCAGAACCGAATAGATCGCCGAGCGTGCGGGGATTGCCGGGGAGGAGATCTGGGAGGGAGACGAGGAAATTGAAGAGGCCATGGAGCAGGATGGCGCACGCAAGACCGGTGAAGATCATCTGCCTGCGGAAGACCGACGTCTCGGAAACGCGCATCAGTGAATGAAAGAGTGAGGAAAAGAGCGAAGACTTGCCGTGTTCGTGCGCCTCGGTAAGCGCAGGACCGGCGAAGAGCGCGAGCCCGTAGAAGTACCCGATGACACCGGTAGAAACGATATGCACCATCGTCGTGAGTATGGAGCGACCGACGATATTGCCGAAGAACGATCCCCAGTCCGCAGTCCCGGATGCGAACACACTCTCCTTCACGAACGCCACGAAGTACGTCGGATTGATGACGTTCTCGGCGAACGCGAAGCCAATGGCCACGATGATCGCGAGCTCGACCACATCGTTGACACACCGGAAAGTCGACTGACCGCTGCGTTGGAGCACCCAGAATTTACTCGCCTCTTCGATGAGCCCGACGAGCATGAACGAGAGCAGGCTTGCGAGGAGCGTCATCTGGATTCCCGGAGAGATAGCCGCAACTCCCGTGACGTAGCTATTGCTCGTGGCGGTGAAATTCTCGGGGACGACTTTGAAGAGGAGGAACTGCAGCTCGGTTCCGCTGCGGACGAGCGAATCGTAGAAGAGAATGGGAACCGTAGAGAGCATCCCCGAGAAGAACATGAGCAGGACAACTGTGAGGCGCTCGTGGTGATACTTAAGAAAGAGCGCGCACCACACGATGGCAGGAACAATGGCTACTCCCGAGGCCAGCACATGCGCCATGCGCTCCTGCGGCGCCTCCCTCCAGAGAATCTCGACCGCCACCCAGAAGAGGAACGTCCCCAGAACCGTGGCCTTGATGTGCGCACTCCACGGACCGAAGAGGAACTTCCAGGCCAGCGAGACGCCAATGACGCCGAGCGCCAGGGCAACGGCATCGGGTCGGGTAGACGCATCGATCACCGCGCGTTGAAATCCAATGAGGACGAAGGCAAGAAGAGATCCAACCGCACAGGCGAAGATGTACTCCTTCGCATGCTTCCACTTGAGGAGGGAAAGGATCGTAAGAGGAGCAACGACGCCGAAGAAGCCGATGGCACGTCGCAAACCGTCGTTCCCTTCGAATGGAGCGATGCCATGGAATGCCCGCAGAGAAAGGAAGAGTAGAAGAACCGTCCCGAGAAGTGTGAGGGCGATAACGCGCACCGGCGGCAGGTACGGATGACGCCGTTCGATGGAATCGATGGGCTCGAGTGAGAGGAATGAGACATTCACCATCCCCACCCAGACCCGCGTGAGCACGATCGCAAAAACGATGAGGAGCAACAGAATCCCAAGCACCTTTCCCGCATCCCCCTGCATGGCAGACAGCGCGGGAGTGGATGCAGCGAAAGTAGACACCGGCAGTGCACATGCTGCGCATACCGCGAGGAGATAGCCGAGGGGGCGCTTGGTGAGGATGTGCATGTTTTGATATATTATACCAGAGTTTATCGAATTTTCATATACCCGGGAGGCTTATGAAATAGCTGTGAGCTGTGAGCTGTGAGCTGTGAGATCGTGGCTAATCATTGCGCACTCAAAGCTCAAAGCTCCCTTCGGCTTCGCTCAGGACAAGCTCCGCTCAAAGCTTGATCCCTTCTCATGCAGTAGATAAAACGGTCATTCTTCGTTACCCTGCCGCCATGCCCGCCACCTCCCTCGACCAGCTCGTCTCCCTCTGCAAGCGCAGGGGCTTTGTGTTCCCCGGATCCGAAATCTACGGCGGACTAGCGAATACTTGGGATTACGGACCGCTGGGTGTGGAGTTGAAGAACCGTGTGAAACGGCAGTGGTGGAAGACCTTCGTTCATCGGCGCATGGATATGGTCGGTGTGGATACGTCGATCCTGATGAACTCCAAAGTATGGGAGGCCAGTGGGCACGTGAAAAATTTCGTCGATCCCATGATGGAATGCAAAAATTGTCATGGACGCGTGAGAGGGGACAAACTCTTAGAGGAGAAACTGGGAGTGGAGGCGGTAACTGTCCTCACCATTGAGCAACTTCAACCCATGATGACCGCGGAAAAGGTTTCCTGTCCACAATGCGGAAAAGTGGACTGGGCCGTCGCGAAGAAATTCAACATGATGTTCGAAACACACCAAGGAGTCGTGCAGGATGAAGCGGCCCTCGTGTATCTCCGGCCCGAAACCGCCCAAGGAATGTTCGTGAACTTCAAGAGTATTCTGGACACCATACGCCCGCGCCTTCCCTTCGGCGTCGCGCAGATCGGCAAAGCCTTCCGCAATGAAATCACTCCCGGGAACTTCACCTTCCGCACGCGCGAATTCGAGCAGATGGAAATCGAACTGTTCTTCGACCCGTCGACCACACAGTGGGAACCGCTCTTCGAGGAGTGGAAGAAGATGCAATGGGATTGGTATACCTCACTCGGCCTTGCCTCCGAACACCTGCGCTTCCGCGAGCATGCGAAAGAAGAATTGGCTTTCTACAGCAAGCGAACGATTGACATTGAATACCTTTTCCCATGGGGATGGGGGGAATTGTCGGGACTGGCGAACCGAACAGATTACGATCTCACCCAACACGAAAAAGCCTCCGGCCAGGACATGCGATTCACCGATCCTGATGATGCGACGAAGAAATTCATCCCCCATGTTCTCGAGCCCACCTTCGGCTGCGATCGTTCCGTTCTCACGTTCCTCCTGGAAGCATACACCGAGGAAACACTCCCGAATGGCGACACCCGCACCGTACTCAAGCTCGATCCGAAACTCGCACCGATCGACGTCGCTATCCTACCGCTAAGCAAGAAGGATAACCTCATCAGCAAAGCAAAAGAACTGTATACTAAATTAGTTCATGAAACTGATCTTACCGTTCAATTCGACATCACCGGATCCATCGGCAAGCGCTACCGCCGGCAGGACGAAATCGGCACGCCCAAGTGCATCACCATCGACTTCGGGACGATTGGGGAGGATGAGGCGCAGGGAACCAGAGACACGGTGACGATCAGGGACCGCGATACGCTGAAGCAGGAAAGGGTGGGGATCGATTCACTGATCGATCGACTGAAGACGAAGTGATGATTATTCCTGAGTGAACATTTCTGCTCTATGAGCGTGCACACTCTCCTCGCACGCAATTGACGGGCAATTGTGCCTGTTTCCAGTACTTGATAACCGTCTGATAACAGTGACCGACAATTGTTGCAGCCTTGTATGGATTACCATCGCTCTTCTCGTACGAAGCAAGCAACTTCTGAACATCCTCTTCCGGAATGACAGCAAAGAAACCTTTTTGATGGATTATAAGCCCTGCCTTTCGCCAGTAACGAATGATTGTTTCCGCTGAGAAAGGTAACTGTGCGCTAGCTCGTGATGCATTTCCGTCGCTCGTTTCGTATGCGGCGATAATCCTCTGTACATCATCAGGCAAACAACGTTGATGCCCTCCGTCCAATACCAAACCTGCATTCCCCCAACGATACCTCACCTGAAATGGCGTGAGCCCAAGTGCATCGGCTGCATCAACGGCATTGTGCTCATAAAGATCATAAGCCTGGAGCACATCTGCTGGAGATGCCTTCGATATTGATTCCTGGTCCTCCTCAGGAGAAATCCCGAGCAACACACCCAATTTCTCCAGCGTCTTTTCTTCGATCTGACGAACTCGTTCTCTGGTAAGACTAAGTCGATCTCCAATTTCTTGCAAAGTCTGTTCTTCTCCTTTCTCCACTCCATATTCTTCCCCCAAGCCATAGCGAAGGGAAATGATTTCATGAGCGCGAGAATCCGTCTCTTTCAAACTTTCGAGAGCAATGCGCAATCTCTCAAGATCTTCCTCTTGGACCATATCCTGAAGAGGAGGTGGAAACAAGTCGCTGTCCTCGGTGACATGACGCAACGTAGCGGCGGAGTGATCCCTATTCACTTCCTTCGCCAACAATCCTTTCACGAGGTATCCCTGCTGCTTATCGCTCAAATCACAATCTTCTGCTGTTGCCGACACACATTCATCGAATTGTGACGCAGAACCAGATGCATTGGCGAGATGAATACATTGGCGCCGATACCGTGCAACCTGACAACAAATGAGATCAGGAAGACGAATAACTCCTGCAGCATTTTCTGCTCTTTGGATGTAAGCACGAACCCAGAATCGCAAATATGTGCTGAAATTAGTCCTTCCATCATAGAGCCGTGCGGCTTTGCGCGAACTTTCCAATGCAGCGATAAATCTCTCATCGTTGGTAAGTCCACGGCCGTACGAAAGAGTCCTCGCAAAAAAACTGATCAAGCCCAGATTTTCAACTATCAGCCTCTCTACCACCTCCGGTGAATTGATGCGCCGAGGGGAATTTACTGCAGACGCCTCTGCCTCTGGAAAATTATGCTTGTTAAACACTGATACATATTACAAGCTTATTTGTATGAGTCAAATCATCTCAATGATGAAATGAAATGAATCCATAGCATTATTCAGGGATATCAGATCTTCCTCTTTATCATCGTCACAGACACCGCAATGTTCATCAGGAACGCTGTGAAAGCCATCAGCGGAATCGTGATGTAGCCGAAGGCGAGGATCTGGAAATTCACACAGGAGACACCCGTGGGATCGCACGAGGTGATCGCTTCCGGATGAATGTTGTAGTAGATCTGCTCACTGTAGTGCCAGGTGGAGAAGATGATCCCGAGAATCGACAGGAGAAGGATGTACGGAGCAATCGAACGATCGCGCTTGTTGAGAGCGAGAAGGAGAAGCGGAACCTGCGCATACATAAAGATCCGCTGGAACCAGCAGAGCTTGCAGGGTGGGAAGCCGGCAATCTCGGAGAAGTAGAGGCTGCCGCACGTCGCGATCGTCGCGATGATGAAGAGGATAACCAGTCCGTGCTTCTGGAAGAGCGGAATGAGATAACACACCTTCTTCAGAATCATTGTCCGGACGAGAATTCCAATGATCAAGACCGCGATGAGGATCTGCCCGAGAACGGTGAGAACCGAGAGTGCTTGGATGACGGTGGAGGGAGTGATCATGAAGGGCATTGAAGCAGAGCAGGTGAATGACGGCAATGTTTCAATTTAAGAAGTCATGTGGGAAGCATCCCGCGCTCGGTATATGGACATCAAGACGAAAACCGCGTATCCGAAAAAAATACTTTACCTTTCAGGCTTCTCTAACCTCTTCCAAACCTCTACTACCCTCAAAACACTCATCACAAACTTCGCTTCAAAACTTATTGCGCCCTTCCCTCCCCTTCCCTACACTGCGCCAGCATTGTTGATCGATCGCTGCGGTCCTGATCCCGAAAGGGAAATCCTCCGCACCAGGCGAAATGACGTCAACAACAAGACAAGGATGTTTCCACCGGAATCAATGATGCTACTACGCATCCATGCACCCGCAGTTCGTATCCTCACTATAAACTCCGGGGTGCGCTCAGAATTACAGAGAACTTTCCACCTTCCACTTTCCTCTCCTCTAACTTGTATAACCTTTAGAACCCTTACAACCTTTATCCCCTTTCCAACCTCCGCGATGCTCCCTACCGAGAAGCAACTCCTCCTCGCCTCCTGCCACATCGGGCACCCCAAGAATAAGTGGCACCCCAAAATGTCCCCATACCTCTACGGGGTGCAGAATGGCGTGCACATCTTCGACCTCACGCAGACCAAGGCTCATCTGGAGAAAACGGTGAGTGAGATGCAGGCACTGCAGAACGAAGGCAAGACCATCCTCTTCGTCTCCACCAAGCAGCAGAGCATCCCGCTGATCGAAGAGATCGGTGAATCGCTCCGCCAGCCTACGGTCACCAAGAAGTGGATCCCGGGCCTCCTCACCAACTGGAACACCCTCAAGCGCCGTATCAAGTACTTCTTGGATCTCAAGGAATCGTTCCGCACCGGTGAAATCGAGAAATACACCAAGAAGGAACAGACGATGCTCCGCAAGAAGATGGCCAAGCTCGAGACCGCTCTCGGGGGTGTCTCCGGTATGAATCGCATTCCGGATGCCGTCTTCGTGATCGATGCCCTTCGCGATCGCGTAGCAGTGTTGGAAGCCAACAAGCTCAGGATCCCCGTCTTCGGCATCTGCGACAGCAACGTCGATCCCAGTCTCTTCAAAGTCATGATCCCCGCCAACGACGACGCCGTGAAGTCCATCGGCATCATCCTCGCCTCCATCCGCGATGAGCTCGGCGGAACCAAGAAGGAGCAACGTCCGAGTGTAAATGAGCAGGAAGCGATCAATGAGAAAATGTGAGAATGATCAAGATCGAGTAAGCGAGTAAGCGAATACGAGAATACGAGGAACCTTTTCCATCCTGAAGACCCTTACAACCTTTAGAACTTCTACAACCTTTCCAACTCCACCCATGACCGCCATCACCGCCTCCGCCGTCCAATCCCTCCGTCAGCGCACGGGTGTGTCCATCCTCGAGTGCAAGAAAGCGCTGGAGGAAGCCCAAGGCAATGAAGAGAAAGCTATTGAATTCCTCCGAAAGCGCGGCATCGCTCAAGCTGCCAAGAAAGCTGCACGTGATCAGTTCGAAGGATCGATCTTCCTCATGCAGGAGGGATCCAAGGCTTCCATCATCCTCCTCAAGTGCGAGACGGACTTCGTCGCGCGCGATGACAACTTCCGCAAAGGCGGGACAGAACTGGCACAGACACTTCTGACGAAAGGAGAAGCGGCAGCCACGTCCTTCGCAGAGGAAGTCGTGCCGGTTCTCGTGCAGAAGCTCGGGGAGAATATCTCCGTCACCGAAATGCATCTCATCGAAGGCGCAATCGTCGGATCCTACCTGCACTCAAACAGCAAAATCGGTGTGGTGATCGCTCTGGAGGGAGGCACACTGGACAAGGCCCGCGACGTCGCGATGCACGCCGCAGCGATGAGCCCCGCCTACGTCCGTCCAGAGGAAGTGACGCAGGAAAAGGTGGAGAAGGAAAAGGAAATCTGGCGCGAACAGCTCAAGAAGGAAGGCAAGCCCGAGGCGATCTTCGACAAGATCATGATCGGCAAGGAGAAGAAATTCCGCGAGGAGAATGCCTTGCTCAAGCAGCCGTTTGTGAAGGACCCGAGCATGACGGTCGAACAATATCTCGCAGACGCGAAGGTGACGGCCTATGTAAGATTGGCGATCAGCTGATGAACGAAGGCAAGATGGAAATATGGCAATAAGGCAAGAATTACGAAGCGTATTGCCTTTTTGCCATTTCCTATCCCGCGGTGCGCCGGGCGCGAAGTGGGATGCCTTCTACAAGCCCTTCCGCTTCGCCCTCAATGCGGGTATAATGGAGAGTAATGATTACCACTAATATCCTCGTCGCCGAAGACGACACGGTCCTCCGTGAGGTCTACGCAAAGAAGTTTGCCCTTGCAGGCTTCGAGATCCACACCGCCGAAAACGGTGAAGAGGCGATCAATCAGATCGAGCTTGCACCGCCCGATCTCCTGATATTGGACCTCAATATGCCGGTGATGGACGGCTTCGCTGTCCTCGAGAAGTTCCCACGCAAAACACGCAAGTTCCCTATCATCATCCTCACGAACTTCGGCGATACCCGTAACCGCCAGCATGGAATGGAGCTGGGTGCCGATGACTTCTTCGTGAAGAGCGAAATGACGATCAAGTCGCTCTTAGAGAAGGTTTCCACCCTGCTGAAGGCGAAGGAGATGTGGGGGAAATAGCGGAAAGTTATTGGTTACTCGTTGATCAGTTATTAGTTTGGTTTTACATTGCATCAGAAACCTATAGGAACCTCTGAAAAGTTCTCGAGCATGTCATGGTGAGCCGTGTCGAACCATGACATTTGCCAATTTGTCGCAGTTTGATGCTTCGTCCCGGCTCAACACAGGCTCGGCTCACTGTGACAAATTGGCAATTATTCAGAGGTTCCAATAACCATTAATACGGACTGATACCCACCACCAGCTGAAGCTGGTGGGTTCAGCCACGGGCAGCGGCCTTAAGGCCTAGGTGCTCATTTCGATGGGGCCGTGGAGATCTTCACCTTCCTGAGTTTCAATGTATTTCTGGATGA
>Ga0194063_10002323_pt1 | contig 11911 bp, 2 predicted proteins | sample SepL3720m_MetaG_FD_155459 | JGI IMG/M metagenome (GOLD analysis project Ga0194063, IMG submission 155459) | Anoxic zone freshwater microbial communities from boreal shield lake in IISD Experimental Lakes Area, Ontario, Canada - Sep2016-L373-20m | ecosystem: Environmental > Aquatic > Freshwater >... | reverse complement strand
CTGCGACCCCGGTTGCCCGCCAAGGTGGTGGTGGCCGGACCCGCTCCCGCCCCCTTGGAGAAGGCCAAGGGGCAGTATCGCCTGCAAATCATCCTCCGGGGGCCGGCGACGAGGGCGATCACCGAGCCGCTACGGGTTTCAGTCCGTGAATTCCGCTGGCCGGCAGGGGTCAATGTCTCAATTGACGTGGATGCCGTGTCGCTGATTTAAGGATATTATCCGGGCTATAAATGGGATAGAATATACCCAGAGAGTGTACTCGGTTTCGAATGGCCCTTACTTAAGGCGTTTTTCTGACTCATAAAATAGTTTGTATGGTTTTGCCGTTCCAAAGGGAACACCGGATAGAGCCAATGGTGTTCTTGATGAAAACGCAAGGAACTTGCATGAAAACATGGAGATATTCGGCATTCATGGGTGCGGTGTGTGTTGCCGGGCGGCCAGCCTATGGCCGGAATGCGGCGCCGCATCGTGAAAGTCAGGCTGATATCCTTGCGACCCCCCTGAGGTTTTTCTTATTTTCCCTTGTTGGGTCTTCACATTGGTGATAAATTTGACAGCTGACACTGGAAGAAATATTTTTTTGAAGGCGCCACGACGGAGGGCTGTGCGGTGAGATCTAATACTCGAAATACAAACCTGTTTTTTTCGCCTTTGTCACTCCTGTGGTTGATCTTTACGGTATTTCTGGCGACAGAAACAACCGTTTATTCATTTGGTCCGATCCGACAGCCTGTCGGGAACGCGGCTGCAATTCAAGCCCCAGTTGCTTCATCCTCTCCTGCTGTGTCACCTGCGATATTGCAGGCAAGGCGGGCCACTGCGGGTCAGCGGTCTGATCTCGCGGTAATGTGGAATAACCAGCGCGGAGTACCGGTTGTTGTGAAGGGATTAGATATCCTGCGGGAACAATCCGCAGCACAGCAACAGGGCTTGGGGGTGGCTGCTCCTCTCGATTTCCGGCAGAAGGCCGTCAATGTGATGGGGGCTTTGGCCGGACTTTATGGCGTTGAGGATGCCTCCAGGGAATTCGCGCCGGGGACTGTTGAGACGAGCAAGTCGGGCTACCGGCATGTCCGCATGAATCAAGTTTATCATGGGTTGCCTGTGGTGGGCGCTCAACTTATCGTCCACTTTGATGCCCAGGGCGCGGCGCGGGTGGTTAACGGGGTGTATCAGCCGGTTTCGGGAGTGGTGATCACGCCTTCATTGTCAGTCGCCGAGGCGACAGCGATCGGAGTGGCAGATCAGGCGGCATTGGGGAATCCGGTCGGGGCCGTCACGGAGGCTCCTGCGCTTGTCATCTATGCCCGTGATACGGTGCCGACGCTGGCTTACCAGTTTACGATCTCGTATGGCAATGCCAAGGGCGCAGTTGGTCAGTGGCGTTATTGGGTCAATGCCCTGACAGGCTCCATTCTGCTGCGCTACAACGATCTGAAAAGCATTGGAGCTCCCACGCCCGCCACCGGCGCACCTTCCGTCATTACTGGCGGCATTCTCATGGAAGAGGGCGGGGGCACCAATAGCGTCACTGGTTGGCGTGAAAACAGCGGAGCCCACTATCTTTGGAGCTTTGCAAATACCTGGTATATTTATGATGCCAATCTTGGCGATTATGCCTGGCGGAGTACGAATAACTGGTATAACTCCGACCGGACCGAAATGTCCGCGGGCCGCAATGTTGAAGCTACGGCCGTCTATTATCGGATGATCCATGGGCGCAACAGCATCGACGATGCCGGTATGATGGCGCGCGCTGATGTTCATAATACCGGGGACGTCAATGCCTATTGGGATGGGACGAAGTTGATTCTTTTTGACGAACTTCCCTGCGCCCTTGATGTTTGTGGTCATGAGTTCACGCATGGCGTGACGCAATACACTGCTGATCTTGTCTATTACTCCGAATCTGGAGCGCTCAATGAGTCGTATTCGGACATCTTCGGGACCCTGATTGAATTTTATCTCCAGCCTGATGGGCGGGCCTTATACCCCGGCAGCAGTCCCGGCATGGCGGACTGGTTGATGGGCGAAGATACGGCGCCCGCCGTCGGCATCATCCGCGACATGCGCAATCCCAGTCGGAAGGGAGATCCCAGCCGGTACAAAGGATCAAACTGGTATACCGGATCTGGTGATAATGCGGGTGTTCATGTCAATAGCGGGGTTCAGAATTTTTTCTTTTACCTGCTGTGTGAGGGTGGCACCGGTAATAATGATGGCCTGCATTACTCGTTCCCGGGCATCGGAATACCGGCCGGCGGACATGTGGCCTATCTTGCGTTGACAAAATATTCAGGACCTGACACCGATTTTGCCGCGTCGCGTGAAGCTTGGATTTCAGCCGCCCAGGAGACGGATGCGTCCGGCCTGACCACGAATACGGTGTATCCCGTGATGGCGGCTTGGGCAGCAGCCGGGGTAGGGTTCGCCAACGCCCCCCTGGTTAATCCTTCGATTGTTCATGTCTTTGAAGGCGGAACCACCAATATCGGGGTGACACTGGCTGTGCAGCCTTTCACCAATGTTACTGTTACGGTTTCTCAACTTGGTGGTAGCTCGAATCTTGTCATCGTCGGAACGTCGAACCTGACGTTCACGACTTCGGACTGGAATGTTCCCCAGCCCCTTACGGTGGGGGCTCTGAGTGATGCCGATATGACCAATGATGTGGCAACCTTCATCCTTACCTCCGAGAGTTCGGGGGTCGGCAGTATGACGTTTACGGCTATCCAGATGGATCTTGGGGATACGCTTCCGCCCCAGTGTGTGATTACCGGCTCAGTGAATCCGGATCGCTCGATCATCGCGCTCGATTTTGAATTTGACGAGAGCGTTGCAGGCTTTACCGAAAGCGATATTTCGATCACAGATAATGTGGTGGGCGGGATCACCTTCCTTGATTTCACCGACGTGACCGGCTTAGGGCGGCATTATCGGGCGCGGTATACCAGTGCTTCCACGATAGGTGCTTTGCAGGTGACGGTTCCCGCTGGCAGTCTGACGGATTTGAGCGGAAATCTGAATCCCAATGAGCAATATCAGACGATCTATACGATTCCCTGGGTGCAGGCGGATTTTGCAGACTCGTTCGATGGCTCCGCGACCACCTGGACCCGTTCCACCAACGTGTATGATGCGATTACATCCGATGTCTGGCGTTGGGGACCGCCCGCCTATGATACCAATCTCTGGCACGGTCCTGCTGCAGCCTACAGCGCGTCAAACTGCTGGGGCGTGATGAGCGGCCCGTTTGACCGGCGGTTTGATGGGTGGGTGAGGTCGCCGGTGATACCGGTCGAAGCCAATCCGGTTCTCAGTTTCAAGCTATGGTTTCAAGCCAGCAATAGTGTGGGCTACGTCGAGGTGAATGGCGGATATGGCTGGGTGACTGTGGCGAATTATCACGCGGCAGATCCCTCCTGGCAGCCTCAGACCATCGAGTTGGACAATGCGGAATTCGGCAGCAGGTCGATCCAGATTCGTTTCCGTGCCATCGGAGACGACTGCGCGATCTATGTGGATGATGTCCGGGTGGAGAGCCAGAGAGCCCCCTCTGTCTACATGGTCGCGGCCAGCCCCGGAAATGGGGATGCGGGAACCACAGTTCCGGTAGCTTTTACGGTGTACAATTCGACCACGTCAACTTTATCTGGAGTGACGGGGACAGTGTCATGCCCTGATGAAGGAGTGTCGATTGGTGCGGGATCGCCGGTGTCCTATGGTTCTATTCCCGCCGGCGGCGTGGTGTCAGGGAGTGCGGTTTCCGTTCAACTTGCCAGTCCGGGCTATCCCTTCTGGGTGACTCCTGTCGTGCTGTTGCAGCATCAGGCCCTGGTGGGCGGTCTGGCCGCCGGGGCTGACGTTTTCCCGTTCACAGTCAATGGGTTGACCTTAACTCCCGCCACGAATTCGCTGCTGGTAAGGACCGGTACCGGGAGTGCGGTGACAAACTGGCTGGGCGCCCGGCTGCGAGGGAACGGTGGGGCTGATTCCTGCCTCTTCCAGGTGATCTATGCCGGAACAAACGGGGTGGCAGATGTCCCAACTGAAAATGGCCGGACGACCGGCGATGATCATATCCTTTTCGGTTCCGTCAGCGGGGATTCCTATGGGCGATTTGGCGAGGGAATGGGCGGGGCAGTCAATCTTGGGACTTTTGCAAAGCTGTTTTCGCACAATCTCGGTTCTAATGCTCTGGTATACGTCAGAGCATGGGATGCAGCCTCTTTTGCGGGAGCAGCGGCCTATGGGGATTCGGCTTTGCTGGCGATCACCCGGACTGCTTCCCAAACGAACAGTTATGGCAGTTGGGGCGTGAATCGTCCTGCGCCGGGAAGTTTCAGTCGCGACAGTAACGGGGATTCGATTCCTGACGGGTGGTGCGTGTTGCATGGGTTGGATCCGCTGGACCCGATTGCGCCACTGGGGTGCAAGGTGCTTGAGTCCAAAGCCATCACCGACTTTTTGAAACCCAATCGTGTGGCGGTGAGCAGTAACTTTGTGTTTGTAGCGGATACGGAGAACAATCGCGTTCAAGTTTGGGATCGTGCCCTGTCAACGCGGATGTCTGTTTTTGGCTCACCGACCCCCACGGAATTCCACAATCCGGCCGGGATTGCCGTGACGCGCGACGGTACCCGTCTGGCTGTCGCAGATACCCTGAATAACCGTATCCGCCTGTTCACGGTGACGCCGTTGACGGGAACGCTGGTGCCTGTGCTTGCCTTCGGGGCAACCGGCACGAACACAACCCAGTTCAACAATCCCATGGCTGTGGCGTTTGGTGCGACGGGTGACATTTATGTGGCCGACAGCAAGGCGGTCGGCCTGGGTAATAACCGTGTCCAGGTATTCAGCGGCAGTGGCGAGTTTCTGCGGACGTTTGGTGCTGCGGGAACGGGGGATGGGCAGTTTGGACGTTTATTAGGCATTGGCATAGGCCCTGATGGGGAACTGTATGCTGCAGATGGGCCCAATAATCGGATGCAAACCTTTGCCGCCGGTACTACATTCGATTGGAAATATGGTGCGAGCGGCTCGTCTGCAGGCCAATTCAATTGGGTGTGGGATGCTCAACCCGGTGTGGGTGGTCTTCTTTATGTGACAGATTTAAACAACAATCGCATTCAGATCCTGAACACGCAGCCGACCCGATCGGTGGCGGGAATGATTACGAACGCCGGTAGCCTTGGTAATTTCAGTCTTCCCCGCAGCGCGGCTCCCGCCCCTGACGGCAACGTGCTGTATGTGGCGGATACCTATAATAGCCGGATCATCCGGCTGAGGCTGACGTTGGATGCTGATGGCGATGGCATGGACGACGTCTGGGAAGTCCTGCACGGGCTGGATCCGACCGTGAATGACGCTTTGGCCGATGCCGATGGGGATGGCGTCTCCAACATTGGGGAATATCGCGCCGGAACTGATCCGCAAGTCCTGACCGGTGGTATCAACTTGAAGATCATGCAACTCAGTGTGGCGCCGGCCATTCTGGGCTGGCAGGCAGTCTCGGGCAACATCTACCGCGTCCAGAGTGCGACAAGTCTGATTCTCCCTGATTGGGTTGATGGGGAAATGGTGTCTGCCCCGACTACCGGGTGGTTGTCATTCTCGAATTCCTTTGTGAACACGAACCAGTTGAAATATCTGCGGGTGCAGTGGATCAATGCCCCGTGATGAAATCGCATTTATTTGACATTTTCGGATGGGTGGATTTGATAAACTTTTTACAAGGCGATGTTACATGAGACGGAAACATAGAGCCATGCAGTCTTTTGGTGAGTGCACCGTGATGGTGCTCTCTGTGGCGTTGCTTGTCGCCTGCTCCCGCCAGGAAAAGCCGACGGCCAAGGTGCCGGCGAAGACACCCCGGGTGATTGAGATCGCCCCCATGCCGCTTCCTGCCACGGGTGCGGTGCAGACGGTCAGCAAGGTCGATAATAAGAGTTATACGAATTCTCCTCACTATCGGCCGCCTCATTTGTCCACCAGCACGGCTGCGGACAAGAAGGCCTTGAGGGATCGGCAGCAGGTGTTTCAGCGAGACGTCGTTCAAAAGGGATTGGCCAGAATAAGAACAGTCTACGATCAGGAGTTGCAGGAGTTAGGGAAGAAAGAGATTGAAGTCCGTGAAAAGGATCCCGTTCTCAAGGCGGCGTATGGCCGGGTTGTGGAAGTCAACTCTGCCTATGAAGAAACCTGCGTGAAGACTATCCCGGGTTACGACGAGTTGCTCAAGGACTCCATCAAGTTGCGCGACCAGTTGGATGCGGCGCTGGCTCAACCGGACGCGGGGCAACCCGGCAACCGGCAGGCGGTCGGAGAAATCCGCAGGAAATTGAATCACGCCTTATCAGAAATCAGCCGGATGAGGACGGCGGCAAATGCCTCCGATTCGCCCGTGGGAACGGCTTTCGTCAAGGTGATGACCACGCAATCAGAGTATCAGCAGGCGTTGTTGAAGAATGACGAGTATGTTCAGGCGAAGAGGAAAGTAGACGAGTCGGCGTCCAGTATCAAAGATTTGACTTCGAGGCAATGACATCAAGAAGGAGCGATGATATGAAATCGATTAAATGCAGTTTCTGGAAGCCTGCCAATGTGGTCGGCAAGCGAATGGCATGGGGTCTGATCCTTGCGGGAATCCTGGCCGGCACAAATGGGTTGGCGCAGACACAGCAGTTGTCGATTTCCGCTGGCCCTGTTGGTGGCGGCTCTGTAAGCCCCTCGGGAGTGACAAATATGATGCTCGGGCAGACGCTCGTCCTGACCGCATCGGAAAGCAATCCTGCCTATCGATTTTCGGGGTGGCGGTTTTCTCCGACCAATGGTATTGGATTGGATCCGAGCGATCCATGGCAAACGACCAATGACCCGTCCGTTTCCGTGGTGATCTCGTCCACCAACGCCCCCTTGTTTGCCCGCGCCGATTTCGCTTCCCGCGGTGTGGTGCTCAACATCGTGGCCATTCCCACAAATGGCGGCTACACTTATCCGCCATTGGGAACAAACTGGGTTGCGCTCGGCGCCACGACATCGAACCTTGTTGCCACGGCATCAAACCGATATGAGTTTACTGGATGGACTGGGGCGGCCAATACCCCCGCTAATCCGGCGCCGGGCGTGTTCATGGATACTGCGAAACTGTTGGAGGCTAATTTCATCAGGTTGTGGACGGTCTCTCAGGCGAAGCGCTCCGGGCCCTCAAGCGCTGTCACGAATGTCATATCCCTGCGCGACGGGACCACTACGAATCTTTCCATTCCCTCTGCCATTGTGGATCAGAGCGGGAGCCGGCGCTACCGCTGCAACGGGTGGACAGCCGGAACCGGCAGCGTGTCGCCCACCACCCAGTTGGGGGCCAATTTCACGAGCGTTGACCTCAGTCCCATAACCACCAACACGGCGTGGACCTGGGCGTGGCAAACCCAGTTTGCCGTGACGGTCATCACCAATCCCTCGGGCTATATCAGCATCCAGGAACTCGGATCGGACAACGACCCCAACGATATGTGGGCGGATTCGAATACCTATGTCCGGGTTACGGTCACCGCCTTCGATCCCTCGAAATACGAGCCTGTCTACGTAAGTGTCAATGGAACCCGCTTTGACCTGAGCGCCACCTACCAGGTGGATGTTCTGGTGACCAATGCCATTACACTGGCGTCGTCGTTCCGGACCTCCTCGCAGGACGATCCCGGGTTTGTCGCCTATATGGCCCGGTTTGGCTTGAAGGCGGGCAATGTGGGCCAGCGCACCTTCGACGATCCCGATAATGACGGACTTTCCAATCAACAGGAATACCAGCTCTCCGTCACCAATAAGAGTTGGTACTACAATCCCATCAATTCCGATACCGATGGGGACGGGATGGATGACAAGTACGAATATGAATCTGTCGACTCCTCCAATCTGACGGAGGTTGCCAGGGCGTCCTATCGTCCGGCGGCCACGGACAATGGCTCCGGCTCGGTGGATAACGGCCCGGAAGGCAATCCGGATGGTGACTATCACTGGAGCACGACGGACGGCTACATGCATCGGGAACAGCCGCTCATGAATATCGAGGAATACCGCGGCCCCGACAACATCGCCCCCTACACGAATGCGGCCGTGAATTTTGGCGATGCGGCCTATCCGTTCCCTTCCAACCCTGTCGGGAACAGGCCGACGGTCTATGTCCGTGTGGCGGTAGCGGGCGACACGGGGGATCAGAGCAAGGGCAATGCGGAGAACTCGGATCGGGATACATATGATGACGGGTTCGAGTATTCCTGGGACCAGTGGCAGCATTGGGGCCGCACGAACGTGGCCTCCCTGATTGGCGGCACGCAAGAGGTCTTCATGGTCGGCGTGACGAACATGGTGGGGATCTACTACACCAATACCATCCCCAACTGGGCAACAACCCGCGTCTTCAACCCCGGCCATACGGACGTGGTCGGCAACGGTCCCGACAATGACGTGTTGTATGATTACCAGACCGGCAAAGTGTCCCAGTACTGGTACGATGCCAGCCGTGAGTACAACGTCTGGCGTCCGGACGCCTTGTCGCCGGGCATTGCAGGCGCTCCGCACAGCATCCGCATGGACAGTCCGCCCAATGGTGAGGCCAATCCGCGGCGTTGTTCGCATCCCTTCATGTGGGATGTGGATCTGGACGGGTTGCCGGATGGCTACGAGGTTGTTTTCGGTTATGATCCCTGGGCGAACCGCACCATCGGGCATGTGCGCCCTGATGGGCAGGATAACCCTGATGATGATTGGATGGCGCTGGTTAGTACGAGCGATGTGTTTTCTCTGCGAAACCACGAGGTATATTCTCTCACCAACGCCACCACAGCGGGTTACGATCCGCGAACGGCATGGGCCCAGTTCTACCCGGTCGCGAACACGATGCCCGGGCCAGGAACTGCGGTAGCTCCCAATACGGCGCGCTACAGCAACGTGGATGAAATGCGCGGTCCTGATGGCATTATGACTCTGGTACCCGTCAACCCGGGCGGCGGTGGGGATGACGCCACGCATCCGTTCAAGGCTGATTCCGATGGTGACGGCATCTGGGACGGGTGGGAAAATTATGTGGGGCTGGATCCTTCGGATGCCACCGATGCTGGTCTCGATCCAGATGATGACAAACTTACGTCCCTCGCCGAATTTCAGAGTTTTGTCACCTCCAGCACGAACCGGCAGGCTTTGTTGCCTGTGGCGGATTGGAACAACAAGATCTTCCCGACCGATCCGAACAACGGGGATACGGATGGCGACGCATTGACTGACGGCGGCGAGAAGTCCCTGTTCAATGGCACGGCGATCACGTCCACCAACGTGGTTATGGATAATGCCGGGAATGTCTCGACTCAGGTCTTCACGTTGGCCACTTGGAATGGCGCGTGTTATACAGGAGGGGGGCTGAATCCTACGAGCAGCGATACCGATGCGGATACACTTCCTGATCCCTACGAGGCTTGTTATGCAACAACTGCCGCTGCCGCTGGTCTTGATGGTACCCAAGGTGATGTCTTCGCGGATCCGGATAAAGATAAGGTGCCTAATTACCTGGAGTACTACTCGGCCTCGGTCTATCACTGGCAATATGATGCCTGGTTCGGTCACCCTGCCAACACGTTTTATAACAGTGGAGATTTTTATGGTGGTCCTAATGGAACCCCGAAACTCTGGGATTGGTCGCAGACCATCTACAACCCTCTTCAGGGGAGAGTCGGGCGTCTTGGCTATTCGGGTGCCTGTCCGAATCTGGTGGATTCGGACGAGGATGGGATGGATGACTATTACGAAATCTATCACGGACTGAACCCTGCCTACGGCATATACGACTTGGTCGCTTCAAAATACTTAGGGTTTCTATTAGGTATCTTTCCCTATGTCGCTGATCCGCGAACCCTGCCTTATGTAAATGGTTCACCCGAGATGGATTCCGATGGTGATGGGTTGCCCAACTCCGAGGAAGGGGTGGACTTGATTTTCCCTGACGAGTCGCCCAAGTATCATACCGATCCCTCGCCGATGTGGATCACCGACATGGCGTATGCGTGGAGTTGGGTCAATCTATATTATACGCCCGGCAGTTTCTGGCCATGGTCCGGCACCCTGCCACCTCCGATCTATGCGTATGACTTCGAGTGTAACGAAGGGTTCGATACCGACAACGACGCCTTCAGCGATCGCGAGGAGTTGGTGGTATCGCAGACCGATCCCCTTTCGCCCGAACGGCCAATTAAGCGGCGGGCTCTTTATCTGCCCCCCGGCCAGGTTGCCTATGCCCGCACGTTCCCCGGGTATTTCTTTACGGGGGAACAACTCCGTTCATTTACGGTGGAAGCCTGGATCCGTCCGATCAATCCCTCATCAGGGACAAATCAAGTGGTCGTGGAGCGGCCGACGGATGCACCCGTCGGCAATCCCATGTATGCGCCCGGCGTGCGGGTGAATTTCCGGCTCGGAATCGATCCGACAGGATTGCCCTATATTGCCTATCATGGCGGGGGCGCCGAGGCTATTTTCTATCAGGCCAAGGCCTCAACGACGTCGCGGATATCGCCTGGCAACTGGACGCATCTGTCAGGGACCTATCAGGTGCCCTCTGCTACCGACCCTTCGAAGCGGGGTGTTTTGACGCTTTATGTCAATGGGCAGCTTGCGGCCCAGACGAATCCTGATGAACTTCCCTCAACGGGGAAGTTTGGTAATGGGACAACGTGTATTTTCTTTGGCGCACCGATCATCATTGGTGCGTCGGACGCGTATCCTGATGGTGACATGGATGTCACTACGATCATTCCTTCGCCAGAGCCGTTTGATTTCTTCAAGGGGTGGGTTGATGAGGTCCGCGTCTGGGACGGAGCCCGTTCGCAAAGCCAGGTGGTCAGCGGCATGAAGCTGCGGATGAAGCAGACGGACGTGATTGCCAGTCTCGGCACGACGGTCCCGATGATGTATCACTTTAGTTTTGACAACCTGCCCGACCCCGACCATACGCCAACCGCTCCGGCCGGGCTGGGCTTTGATGTGACGGGTAACTCCATTTATCCTGCCGACTATACGGGTGTTGGCTTCTGGGCCACCGAACCGTCACGGTCGATGGTTTACGCCGGCGTGGGGGGTGGGGATCCCCGCTATCTGCCATGGATCGAAAATACCGTCGCGCATGTTCCAAAGGTTCCGCCGGTTGACATCGGCGATCCCAACGTGATCCAGAACGTGATGGACGGGACTAACATTGTGGGGCAGATCGTGCCGTTTAGAAACACGACAGATCCCTATGGGTTCCGGCATATTACTTATCCTGCAATTCTTCCGGAAATCGTCATAGGATTCATCATGTATGATGATGCCCTGCCGTTGGGATGGGCTGCGGCTGATGAAGACGTTGCCATGTGGGATAGCGGCGGTGTGCCTGCTTTGGATCCGTTCAGTTCCCTCGGGGATGGCATTCCCGATGCTTGGAAGGAAAAGTATGGGTTCGATCCCTTCGATCCTTCTGTTGCCGCTGGCGATCCTGATCAGGACGGGCTGAGTAACTACTATGAATATCTTTGTGGGACCGACCCCAAAGCGCCTATTTCAGGGACAGATAGCGTCCTGGATGGGGAGCAGGATGCGGATGGCGATGGCCTCAGCAATATTCAGGAACTTCAGCATGGCACGATGCCGAACATGAAGGATACTGATGATGATGGCCTTACGGATTGGGAAGAAATTGGCGGTAAAGTGGACCTCACCTGGGTGCGGCCTGCGAACAGTTCTCCCCCGAAAGAGCAGTCGGATCCCCTGAACCCCCTGTCGCCGGCAATCCAGCGGTCGGTTTACCTGAACGGAATGTCCCGCCTGATCGTTCCGCCCAGTGATAAACTGCTGTCAAAGGACTGGACTGTGGAGTCGTGGG
>Ga0194063_10002321_pt1 | contig 11915 bp, 10 predicted proteins | sample SepL3720m_MetaG_FD_155459 | JGI IMG/M metagenome (GOLD analysis project Ga0194063, IMG submission 155459) | Anoxic zone freshwater microbial communities from boreal shield lake in IISD Experimental Lakes Area, Ontario, Canada - Sep2016-L373-20m | ecosystem: Environmental > Aquatic > Freshwater... | reverse complement strand
CATATATAGTTATAGTATACAGCAATATCAACAGAGCTATAATAGTTAAGCTTCTTGGTCGGTATTGTTATTAAATACGAACTTACGATACATAAGATAATTCCATACTAGAGTAAAGCAGGTAGCAATTAATTTACCTATAACGAGGATTAAATTATTATCTGTTATAGACTGACCAATTATTATTTTTACTCCTTCAATTATAATTGTTTGGATTACCCATAAGCCAAACAATGTGATTACTAAGAATCTAATGGTTTGTTTTTTTGTGCTCTTGCTCTTATCTTTGAATGTAAATGTTTTATTAGCAAATAGGCTGAATGTAAGAGCAATTGATGTTGATATTATATTGCTATAGAGCTTTGGCAATCCAAGGAAATTAAATAAAGAAAACAATATAACAAAGTCAATGACGGTGTTAGTCCCGCCAACCATAAGGAATCGTATTTTATCAGCGTGCTTTTTTATTAGTTTTTCCATTGTGGTACTCCTCAACCAAGTAAAGTGGTCGCTGTTTGGTCTCATTAAATATGCGCCCGATATATTCCCCAATAATACCTAGTGATAAGAGTTGGACTCCGCCCATAAACAATACAACTGCCATTAGTGATGGCCAGCCAAGAGCTGGATCGCCAAATACAGTAGTCTTAATAATAACGATTATTATAAAAACAAAAGCGACTAAAGACACTAAAAAACCCAAAACGGAAGATATCCTTAAAGGAGAAGTCGTGAATGATGTTAAGCCGTCGATTGAGAAATTGATTAATTTTAGGTAGTTAAATTTAGTATTACCGGCTAATCTTCTATCGCGGTTGTAAACAATTTCTTTTTTCTTGTATCCTATCCAACTGTACATGCCTTTTGTATATCTTTGGGATTCACGAATCTGTTTTAGGGAATCGACACATCGGCGGCTAAGTAGCCTAAAATCACCGGTATCGATTTGAATTGGTATTTTGGTCGTTTTTTGTAGTACTCGATAAAACATTTGTGAAGTAAACTTTTTTAACCAAGATTCACCATCGCGACTGCTACGTTTTGCGTAGACATCATCATATCCTTCTTCCCAAAATTTAATCATTTGAGGGATTAGTTCTGGTGGGTCTTGGAGGTCGGCATCAATAATAACTGTTGCATCACCTGTTACGTGGTCAAAGCCGGCGATCATGGCCGTCTCTTTACCGAAGTTTCGAGATAAATTAACATATGATATTCGACTGTCTTTTTCAGCGTAATTTTTTATAATCTCTAGAGTCTTGTCTCGGCTACCGTCATTAACAAATAAAAACTCAAAATCATATGATTTATTTTCATTGCTCATTTTATCTAATCGTTGATATAAAGGCGCAAGGACTTCTTGTTCATTGTAGGCTGGTATTAATATGCTTATTTTCTTCATTATTAACATTATAGCATCGGGGTATGTATATTAGGAATTGTAAGGTCTAATAAAAAGTGGAAATATTGATTAATAATCTAGGGTATTTTAAAAACGCTCAATTGTTGAGTAATTTGTTGGTATTGAATTTTCTTAATAAGACATTTTATTTGTTAAGAATTTCTTTATATATGTCATATGTTTGTTGTGCGGTTCTTTTCCATGAATATTGTTTGATTCTTTCATAACCATTTTTTATTAGATTGTCCCTAAGTGTTTTATTTGTTAGTACATCATTAATTGCTTTGGCAATATCATCTGTAACTTTTGGGTTAAAATAATGGGCGGCATCGCCATAAACTTCAGGTAGGCAAGTTGCATTGCTGCTGACAACTGGAGCCCCATAGCCCATAGCTTCGAGACCAGGTAGTCCGAAGCCTTCCATTAGTGATGGAAATATATACGCGGCTGTATTTTTATATAGCCAATCTTTTTGCTCGTCAGGTATAAAGCCCGTAAAATGAATATTTTTATAATGTTTTTCTTTAAAATAATCTTGGTTATTTTTAGCACTCGCGTTCATTTTTCCAACTAATATTAAACCAAGGGTTGGGTTATTTTTAAGTAATTTCTGATGGGCATCACCTAATCGTCGAATATTTTTATAATCACTTTGTTGACCTACGTATAAAACAAATTGTTTAAATGGCGTATTGTATCTTATTAATTTATTTTCACAGATATCGGCAGCTAGGGGGGTTGTTGCTATTTTCCCATCTGAAATATTAAACCTATTTTGTAATTCTTTTTTTGTGAATTCGCTAGGTGTTATGATTTTGCTGCTAGATTTTGTAACTATCCTAAATACAAACTTACCTACCAGTTGTTTAATATGGTATATAAGCCAATTTTTATCAGAATTATAGACTTTTAGTAGTGTTAAGTCGTGAATAGTGGTTATGTGCTTACCTTTATATAATATTGGCTGTTGGGGCATGCAAAAATGTACAAGGTCCGGCTTAAGTTTATCCAATAATTTTTTAAAGCCAATCTGTTCATCTATTGAGTAATTTTTAAAGTTAGCTATTTCAACAGTAAAATTATTATTAGTTGGTTTCCAGTAGTCTTTATCTTTAGCTAATAATAGGATTGAATATTTGTTAGATTTATCGATTTCCTGTAAATATTTTAGCAATCTTTCAATATAGCGACCAGTTGAGCTGTTTATGATTCGGGCATCAATTGCTATATGTTTCATTATTATTTTATTATATCATCGTTGATGGTTGTCTGTTATTGGGCTTTATTGGATAGCAAAGATATGAAAATTATTGTTAGATGATATATATTATATTTTATATAAATAATAGGAGATGGTATAAATGGCTGATAAAAAAAGAGCATTGATTACAGGGATTACCGGTCAAGATGGTGGTCATCTTGCAAAATTATTACATGATAAGGGATATGAAGTTTTCGGTATTATACGTGGCCAACAAAACCCTAAAAAAGCTGCATTTGTTGAAGAGTTTCCTTATGTCCAATTAATTGAAGGTGACATGACAGACCATTCGTCTTTAATAAGAGCTATGCAAGTTGCTAAGCCAAACGAGGTTTATAATTTAGCTGCTATTAGTCACGTAGGTTACTCATTTAAAACACCACAGATTACTAGTGATATCACTGGTAAGGGTGTGTTGAACATGCTTGAAGCAATCCGTACGACTGATCCTGAAAATAAGGTTAGGTTTTATCAAGCATCAACATCAGAAATGTTTGGCGGATTAGATTATAATCGCCCAAAGAATGGGTATAATGAAGATTCAGCCTTCCATCCACGTAGTCCTTATGGTGTTGCAAAACTTTATGGATACTGGATTACTAAAAACTATCGTGAAAGTTATAAAATGTTTGCTGTATCAGGAATCTTATTTAACCATGAAGGTGAGAGACGTGGTATTGAGTTTGTCACCCGTAAAATAACAAATGCTGTGGCTCGAATTAAGCTTGGGTTACAAGATTATATCGAACTGGGGGATCTTTGGCCAAAACGCGACTGGGGATATGCTGGGGATTATGTTGAAGGTATGTGGCGCATGTTGCAACAGGACGAGCCAAAAGATTATGTACTGGCAACCGGCGAAACTCATTCGATTGAGGAATTTCTTGATTTAGCATTTAAGGAAATTGGGATTGATGATTGGAAGCCTTATGTTAGACAAAACCCAGCATTCATGAGGCCAGCGGAGGTTGACTTGTTATTAGGTGATCCATCAAAAGCTGAAAAAGAATTAAAATGGAAAAGAAAAGTTAATTTTGCTGGTTTAGTAAAGTTGATGGTTGAAAGTGACTTGGCTATAGAATCAAAGAAGCTTTAGATTCGATAAAGTCGGCAATTGTTTTCTGTAAATCGATTTGAGGGGACCATCCAAGGTCCTCTTTAATTCGTGAAAAATCACCTATTATGTCTTTAGCGTCAGTAGGACGTACTAATGATGGATCTGTTTTATAAGTTAAGTTGTTTAGTTTCATACTATCTTTTAATTTATTGAATATTTCTGAGCCGGGTATGCTTTTGCCAGAACAAATATTGTAAACATTATGATTTAATTTTAAAGATGTAGCAATTTTACTGTAAGCCTTAACAATATCTCTAACATCGGTATAGTCGCGTTTTGTTTCTATATTCCCGGTTTGTATGATATTTTCGTTGTCTAGTAGTGACGAGATTCTATCATAGAAGTCTGGTAGGATAAACCCTGAAGCTTGGCCAGGACCTATATGATTAAAAGGTCTAACTACTATACAGTCTAGCCCACGCTGACGATAATATTTTGCTTGATTTTCGTTAAGAATTTTACTTACAGCGTATGGTGATGAATAGCATATTTCACCCTCTTCATTGATTGGAAGTTTTTGATCTGGGCTATAAACAGCACCACTACTAACTAGCACAATTCGTGGTTTTGTTTCTTGTTTTATATAATATTCACAAAGATTTGTAACCATCGCGCTATTAACATTGATGTATTTTTGAGGGTTATCAAAAGATGGACCAACTGCAGCAAGACCTGCTAGGTGGATTACGGCCTTCACATTTGATGTGTCTGGCCATTCTTCTACAAGATCGGCTTGATAATAGCAATCTATAATATTAGATATTTCTGGATGGACATTTTCTTCTTGTCCAATACCAATAACCGAGAAACCGTTATTGTGTATTTCAAGTGCTAAATGTTTGCCTACAAACCCATTAACGCCAGAAATTACTATTTTTTCTTTGTTCATCTTATTATTATAACATTGATTAAAGCATAAGTTATCTCTATAATAAGTACTATTGTGAATTATGTGAATAAAATAAAACAGAAATATCATTATTCGATTATCTTACTAAAGAGGCTTGTAATTACGGATTTTAAAATTCGATATAAGGGTTCTGCTTTGGGTTATATATGGACCTTACTTAGGCCTTTGGCTTTATTTTCTATACTCTATATCGTATTCGTTAGGTTTCTTCGTATTGGTGGTGATATTCCACATTTTGCAGTATATCTATTATTGGGAATTATTCTTTGGAACTATTTTGTAGAGGTCACAAATAATGGACTTTCTGCGATAGTGGGGAAATGCGACTTACTGCGTAAATTAGCGTTCCCTCGTTATATTGTAGTGCTATCCGGGTCTTTTTCTGCATTAATTAATCTTTTTATTAATCTTCTGGTCTTAGCTGTGTTTATGTTTATTAATGGAGTCCCTTTTTCCGTACAGGCGCTTTGGGTGCTGCCTTTAATTATAGAATTATTCATTTTTGCACTTTCTATTGCATTTATATTGAGTGCTCTTTATGTTCGATTTAGGGACATAAATTATATATGGGAACTAATTTTGCAGGCTGGTTTTTATGCTACGCCAATTCTTTATCCGATCGCAACAGTGTCTGCTATTTCACCAATTGCCGCAAAAATAATAATGCTTAGTCCATTGGCGCAAATAATTCAGGACGCTAGAAACTTTATAATTTCTAGCGATACTATCACTATTGCAAATATATACGGCAGCCAATATATTCGTTTAGTGCCGATAGCAATTTTGATATTATTAGCTAGTATTAGCATTACATATTTTAAGAGAAAGTCTCCTGGCTTTGCGGAGAATATCTAGATGAATGACAATATCGCTATTAGCGTAAAAGATATTTCGAAGAATTTTAAACTGCCACATGAAAAAACAGATAGTATAAAAGGTGTGTTTATCAATCCTTTTAATAAAGCTAGAAATAAATTTGAATCTCAGTGTGCTTTAAAAAATATTTCTTTTGATGTTAAAAAAGGTGAGTTTTTCGGAATTGTCGGTCGTAACGGTAGTGGTAAGAGCACTCTACTTAAAATAATTGCTGGCATTTATCAGCCAACCTCTGGGAGTATATCTGTTGACGGGAAGCTGGTGCCTTTTATAGAATTAGGAGTTGGTTTTAACCCAGAATTAACTGGTAGGGAAAACGTTTATCTAAATGGGGCTTTGTTAGGGTTTTCGGACGCAGAAGTCAATGAAAAATATTTATCAATCGTAGATTTTGCTGAGCTTGATAAGTTTATGGGGCAGAAGTTAAAAAATTATTCATCTGGTATGCAGGTTCGTCTAGCTTTTTCTGTCGCTACAATCCTAGCTGAATCGGATGTGTTGCTAATAGATGAAGTATTAGCAGTTGGTGATGCCGATTTCCAACGTAAATGTTTTGAATATTTTAAAAAGTTGAAAAAGGATAAAAAGACAGTGGTATTTGTTAGCCATGATATGTCGGCTGTTCGTGAATATTGTGATAGAGTAATACTTATTGATCAAAACAAGGTAGTTTTTAAAGGTAGTGCAGAAGAAGCTTCAAAAGAGTACACTAAACTATTTGTCCCTCCTGCTCAAGAACAGGGGCCTACTGTAGAAATCTCAAATGATAAGGCTGATGAGGTTGTTGAAAAATGGGGTTCTGGGGGTGTTGAGATAGTTGACGCTGTAATAGCAAAGAAGAAGTTTAAGGAAGAAGATAAATATATCCAATTTTCATACCGCGTTATGGGTGTTGGTGGTTTTAACGATACGATTAATCCGGGGTTTACTATTAAAGATGAATACGGTCAACCAATATGTGGGACAAATACAAATATTTCTATCGGCAAGAATCAAAAGCTAGTATTTGACAATAAAACTAGAGAGGTTAGTATAGACTGGTCATTACCAAATATTTTTAATCAAGGTATATATACAATTGATCTAGCGGTTTTATCAAGTACTAATGGATCTACCCTGCAATGGTGGGATAAAGCAATATCTTTTAGCATTATAAATGAGCATAGCGTGCCTTATCCTGTGGCCCCATTAGTTGATATCAATATAAATTAACAACGGCTATAAACCAATCGTTCTGATTATTGAATCGGCAGTATTATCCCAGGTGTATTTAAGAGATCTAGATTTTCCACCCTTTATTAAATTTGATCGTTTATTAGGGTCATCTATAAGCGCTTGAATAGCGTGTGCGATTTCTTTAAAATTATTTACATATATCGCATCATTTCCGCCTGCCTCGCGTATGGATGAATTATTAAATGTTATCACTGGACAACAATGTCCCATAGCTTCTATTATTGGTAAGCCAAAACCCTCGTAGACACTTGGGAATACAAAAGCTAGAGCGTTACTATAAAGCCACTGTAGCTCAACGTTCGAAACAAAACCCATCAAATGAATATCTTCAATATAAGACGTATTTTCTTTTATATAACTCTTCATTTCTTCGTTTTTTAGGTTTTCTAATCCGTCCATTGAATCGCCAGATAAAACTAATGAAATGTCAGTTCCCCGGGCTTTTAAATTGTTAAAAGCCGCAAGTAGTTCGTTTATTTTTCTTCTTGGGTCTGTACCTCCGGAAAATAGGATAAATGGTTTTTTTGTCAGGTCGACGCTTCGTTTCAACGAACCCCAAACTGTGGGCTTGTATTCGTTTAAGGGTATCTTATGATTAAAATTATATTTTTTATGGTTCATGCCTAATAGGGTAATTGATATTTTTTCTTCCTTTATGTGCAGGTATTTTATGAAATCATTTTTTGTTTTTTCTGAAATCGATATAAGCTTTTTTGCACGTTGGCAATTTATTAATAATTTCAACTTATATTGTTGTCTTAGGAAGGCTGATCTTATAGAGTCTTTATGATTTAAGCCGATAGATCTAGATATTGAATATGTTCTCAGGTAATCATATTTTAAGATATAAGGGATGATATCATATAGTATCAAAAAAGCTATCTTTCGCGCGCCTTTTGGTAGTTTTTGGGTTTGGTCAAATTGAATATAATGGGTTATATCAAGAAGTTGTTTGTTTGAAATCCTTGGGTCCCCGACTGTATAATTAATGAAGCCAATCACTTTATGAATTGTCTTTGATAGTAATCTTAGTACCCCGGGAAATTGAAAATAACTAATATCTTTCAGATAACGTACTTCGTAATTGATACCGGTTAGGTCAAGTGATTCAAAAGCTAGTTCTTTAGAGTTTCTATTAACAAAGAAAACAAATTTATAATTTTCTTTTGCGGCACTTGATAGGTGATTAATAAAATTAATTGTTACTGCACCTATACCTCTAAACCTATGGTGAGATTGTAGTACTGATAAATCAATTGCGATTTTCATAATTATATATTCTCGCTTATGATATTGTAATAAATTTGGGCTGATCTATGCCAGCTGAAATTTTCTGCTTGCATCGGTCCATCTTTTTTTAAAGATGATTTGATTTTTTTATCTAATAAACATTTTTCGATGGCGGCTTTAATTGATTTTATATTAGAACTATCTACCATTGAAGCATAGTTTCCAACTGCCTCTGGTAATGATGAATTATTTGAGCATATTACTGGCGTACCACAAGCGAGTGCTTCTAGCGGAGGCATCCCAAAACCTTCGTAATGGCTCGGATAAACTAGCATCTCCGCACCTGATAAAATAGCCGGCTTATCATTATCATCAATATAACTACTAGGACGTATTATATTATAGCCTTCATTCACTTTACTAATTATCTTATTAAATAATTTTTCTGTCTTCCAGCCATTCACCCCTACTAGCAATAGACTAATATTATCACTTATTTCCCTTGGTAATTGACAATATGCATCAACTAACCCATCTAAGTTCTTCCTTGGTTCAAGGTTTGATAAAGCTAATATATATTTGCCGTTAATATTATATTTTAACTTTATCATTTCAATTTCTTTTTCGCTTCTACGGTAAAGAACTCTTTGATTAGCTGCGGGATACGATACTATCACTTTGTCTGGATTTATCTTGTAAAAATTAACAATTTCTTCTTTGGCATTATTTGAGATAGTTATGACCTTTTTGGCAAATTTTATTGCAGTTTTTGTTCTTGGAGATAAGAATTTCGCGTTATTTTCTTCGGAATATTGCTTGTAGAGTTCAAATGATATATCGTAAACAATTACCGCATACTTGCTAAACAGAAGTGGCATTGCAGCGAACCTGGTGAATAAGTAGAACCCTGGCCCACACCAAAGGTCGATAAAAGGTAATTTTCCGCGGTGATCTAACCCTGACATGTATCTATGCTTTAGCGGAAATATTTTATAGCTTATATGTTTTAAGCCAAGCTCTTTAAATTTATGTTTACAGTCGATAGGTATAATTATTTTAACTTTTGGTGTTTTGATGCCATTAATTATATTATCTCCCAATATATCATCTAGGCCCTTAACGATGCCAAAAATATATTGACCGACTCCACTAAAGTGACTTTCGAATAATGCTAGACCTTCAATATAAACTTTTTTCATTGTATTCTAGATATTATATCAGATAATATTCCGTAGATGCTATTTTTGTCCGTGAGTTGATGTGTGCCAAGTCGGCGACCACGTTTCAGCATATATCACTAGGTTACCATCAGGTTGTATTATTAATTTTGATGTTCCTCTACCTCCGCTATGTGAATCCCAGATAGGGGTCCAGTTATCTTTATATAATACTAAATTGCCGTCACTTTGCATTATGAGCTTAGTTCCGCCCTGGCCAACGGTCCAGCTCGCCCAAATAGCTCGAGTTGGTGAATATAGCACCAAGTTACCGTCGCCTTGCAATACCAACTTATAGCTTTCATCACTCGACATCAGAGATTCGTTTATCTTTAATATCTGATTCGCACCTAGTGTAATTGGAGGTCTTTGATTTGTTTGTATATATATATGACCTATGTTTTCGCTCAACCATCCTTGGCCTTCTATTACGAGCCCAAATGATTCTTGGCTACGGGCCATCCAATTACCGGGTGATGTAAGTGAAAAGACAAAAGTACCGGTTTTTTGAGGCATGATATCACCTTCTTGTGCCTTAGCGACTCTGCTTTGTGATAACCAGCTTGAGTCGCTGTAAGGGCTTATGTGATCTAATGGATTTGCCGTTGCGATCTGAGTTAAGTTAGCTGGTAATGTTTGGTTCCCGCAGTTTTGTATAACTGTCTTAAGGTATATTTTTGATCCAGTATAGTTTTCGATATTATTAGTATCTATCTGTTTTGTCATAGCAATATCTGAATATGCATTTATTGAGATTGTTTTAGTCATAAAGTAAGGAGTGGGGGACATCACTGTTAGGGGTACTGAGATTGTTCCGTCTAGCCATCTTTGGCCTTCAATTAAAATACCGAATGATTCTTGAAAGTCTCCAAGTGAAGTAGGGGATTTGATTTCAAATATGAATGTAGCTGTATCGTTACTGCCAACAGACTCTTCGGCCATTGAGGTTGGTCTACTGGCGCTTAGCCAGCTACTTGTCGCAAATATGGAAGATCTTTCTTTGGGGCTCTCGGTACCTAACCGCAGTGTGTTCTTGTACCATACCTGATTTCCGGTATTTTTTATAACTAATTTAATAAATATATTTGAATTTGGTTGTATGCTAATTGGCTGACTAATTTCGGCCTTCATTCCAATATCACTATAAGCAGTTGTCGATATTAGGGAATAACTGTATGACGGCTGTCCTCTAGTATCACCAAACCAATTATTATATGTCCGCCAAAAATTACGGTTACCGTATGCGCTACAGCCATCACCTGTACCGTACATGTTGTTTAATGCAGCCTGGTTTGGTTGGTATGGTGTGTATGTATATAAAGCGGCGGTTGCTTTATTGTCGATAAATACATTGCCAGCACCACAACCGGTTTCAATGACATTCCACAATATTGAATTATTTTGATAAGGTTTTTTATATGGCCACCATGCTTCGGTCATGCTATCTAAGTACCATCTCAGTAGTGATGCAGCTGAGTCCATTTGAATTGAAAAACCAGCATAATTTTCGTCACAATTAGCGCTACCGCCGGGCCCAGAATCTGGACAGTGCGACCCCATTGCATATTTATATTGCCACAAAAAAGGCCAGTCATCAGACGTTAATGGTCCTGCAGATTCTGTGCCTATTTTTACTAATAAGACCTTGGGGCTGATTTTGTATTTTTGGGCAGCATCCCATATTAATTGAGCGGAACTTTTAGCCCCGGCTGGTATTTGTTTACCTCCGTAGTTATTTTCTGGGATACCTGGGCTAGGTATTGTTTTTGGAACTTCATAATAATCTTTTAAGCAGGTGAATGGGGCAGGGTTGCTGTTGTTCGCTCCATATTGAGCTCTTGTCATACTATAGTTACCAATTTCGGACATTTTTATACCATTTGTATCGCATTGACCGGGTGTTCCATTTGTGCCCGTGCCAACCTTGCTAACTAAAAAAGCTTGAATTTGTTCAACGCTCATTGATGACTGATCTGTAAAAATTGAGTCATCAATAATATTACCAGCTTTCCAATCGGTTGCGGTTATAGCGCTAGCTGTTTGCGGAAAAAATACAGCTAGTATCAATAGTGCAGGTAGTAATATTAGTGTTACTGGATATATTTTACGCATGGTTTAATTAACCTCTATTGTGCTTGTATTTTCGTTAGTCTGATTATTAGAGCTTACGGATAATAGTATTGACCATGTTCCTAACCCAAGTTCTGATTTTGCAACACTAAACCCGGCACAGGTTGAAAATGACGGTTGATAGATGACAGGGACTGATCTGGTGTAGCTACTAGCTCCATTTGTGATTAGTAGATTACACTGACCATCACTGTAGTTTTTTAGTTGAGTAGAGATTATGACATTATCTCCTGATTCCATGCTAGATATGGTGATATCTTCAGATGTTGGCTTAACAGTTGTAGGGCTATCAGAAGTATTTGATTGACTCTTTATAAAATCTTCTTTTAATTTCGTATTATCGATATTTTGCTGAATCTGTTCAGGGGTTTGGGTTATTTTAGAATTATTTGGTATAATATTAATTAAGTTAAAAAACTCTAACGTCACTAATATTAAAGCTATAGACAATATTGAAATTATTGATGTGAGTATAATTTTTTTGGTAGATATTTTTTTATTTTTATAATTTTTCATATTATTGGCAACCCTAATTA